>JAABUL010001561.1_pt1 | contig 42567 bp, 34 predicted proteins | sample 5559151 | NCBI WGS metagenome assembly JAABUL01 (sample SAMN10711876, study PRJNA513368) | rock metagenome | isolation source: Antarctica rocks | place: Antarctica: Victoria Land, Pudding Butte sud | reverse complement strand
TTACTAAAAGGTCTATAACTATTTATAGTATATTCGAGTTATCTTACCTAAATACCTACTACTACCTACTCTTTAAAGAAGTACTTACGTAATACTACCTTATAGGATCGTAATAGATAGGTAGTAGCGCTATTATATTTAGCCCTAATTAAATATAGTTACTTTAAGATAAAAGCGATACTAAAGAAGCTACTAAATAGGCCGTAGAGTCTACTAAGTAGCTTATATAAGAAGAAGATATAATTACTTACTAAAGTAGCTAATAAGAAGAAATAACGTATTATTATAAAAAATAGGCTTAAAGAAGGAAAGTCGGATAAGCCGTAGAAGTACTATAGAAGGTATACTAAATTAATACGAATAGAGCGACTAAATAACTCGCTACTAAGCTTTAATAGTTAGTTAAGAAGCTAAAGAAGGCTTAGAAGTAATATTTACCTAACCTTATAGTTATATTATCGATAGAATTAGCTAAATTAGCTAGTGTATTTAATACTAGCTCTAGCTAGTTAGTTAGGCCTCTTAGGCTAAGTAGTCGTATATTAGACTAATATTATATATTATTAGGATTACTAAAGTTACCGCTATTATATGTGCTTTAAATCACTTAAATCCGATACGTATATAGCGAGATATTCGCTCTTATATTCACTTAGTAGACGAGACGGAGCACGTGCAGCAGGTGAGTCCGTACAGCAGACGAGCTAACCTTCTAGTCCCTCGCGCTTGGGAAGCGGTTCAGGTTTGTCTGAGGCAGCCATGCAACGTGACGTGTAACCTCTCTCAAATGGAGGCAGATCGGTATTGAGGCCTATTTCTATCTTATGGGTTTGTGCGACTGTGCCGCCTTTACCAAACTCCGTCAGTTGAATCAACATGCTGTGCAAAGACTGTGATTCGCTCTCGTTTCAGTTCGATGGTCGGGACACTGATGTCGAGATTCGACGCTATTCGAATCTGTTCGAACTGAGTTCCAGTGCGGAACACTGTGCTTTTTGCAGCCTCGTACATATGGAGATGAGATGTCTCGAAGATCCTGACACTGGCCAATATTGTAAAGAGAGCTGGGGCCTGGAATTCTTCTACCAACTGCTTAGGCAGAGCCCTATTGCGGTTCGCCATCGATCGCAGGGAAGCGAGCACAACGTATTTATCAGCTGCTGCTTAGATGCGCAGCACACAGTGGACTACCCTGGTGGTCCGATATCTTTGAATCTGGACGAAAGGCTTGGGGGAATCTACGTTGCTTCAGGTTGTTAATCCCTCTCCCGATTGTCTTGAATGATAGAATAGTACTCTGATAATCCGAAGATAGTCTTGTGGCAGACGTGGTATCTGGACGACGGGTCGATGGCGATTTGTCGAAAGCGAAGCAAATCGCCATGGCCAAAGAACTGCTTAATGAATGCAAATCGACACACCATCAATGCAATGCCCACGCAGACCGGACGTTCATGCCAGCTCGAGTCCTTGATTTGAGACCAGACACGTTCCAGAATGGACTCGTCCGCGTCATGAGTGTTCCTGAAGGCTTCAAGGAACCATACGCAGCGCTCAGCTATTGCTGGGGCAATTCGCAAAATGTGAGACTGACTGAAGACTTGCTACCCCGGTTCACTGGTGAAGGTATTAACTTACATCGACTGCCAACTACCATCAGGGAAGCATGCGATGTCTGTACCGGTCTCGACATACGATACTTGTGGGTCTGTTCACTGTGTATCGTGCAAGACGTGGACCTTGACTGGCAACAACAGTCGGCTGAGATGAGTGCTATATACAACTACTCGGAGTTGACGCTGTCAGCGGCCGCTGGAAGGAACTGTGAAGCTGGGATCTTTCGGCATGCCCCTGACGAGGTGGAATGTCTGTCAGAGATGAATTGGCATGATGCTAAAGGACGCTACGGGACGTGCTGGGTACGTCAAAGGCCGGTCCGTGATTTCAAAGAACCAACCGACTGTCGTGGCTGGACGCTACAAGAGACTCTTCTTTCTCAACGGCTCCTAGTAATGGGCACCACTCAGATCTCGTGGCAGTGCGCAACGTCCCGATGGAACGAAAGCGGTACAATGTACAGACCAATCTATGGTTCTAACCAGATCTTCCCTTGTCCGCCGCTGGAATATTCTATTTCTCGTGCAGAGAAGACTTTATCGAACCGCGAATGCTCAATTCATGAGATCTGGCAAAGCTTGGTTCGCAATTACGCTCGTCGCCGACTGACCCTTCCCAAAGACAAACTCCCAGCCGTTTCTGGGATAGCTAGATGGCTATCTGATCGACTAATCAACGATGAAAAATACTTAGCTGGACTTTGGTTGTCACAGCTACCACGGTGCTTGCTCTGGTATAATGACCTCGTGTATCCGGCGAGGGAAGATCAAGCAAGTAAACCAACAGCATACCGTGCACCTTCCTGGACATGGGCTTCACTAGATAGTGAGTACCTGGAATGGCTCGAGACGCCAGCCGAGGATCAATATGCGATAGTATTGGATCACGCTCTGTCATACAAAGGAGTCGATTCTTTCGGCGAAGTGCTCAATGGACGCTTAGATGTTGAAGGACCGGTAAAGAAAGGCTGGCTTGTCCCAAGTACGAACTACCCTGAGCAATATGATCTCTGGGGTGACAACTGGACATCCGGGTTGACGGACACAAGACCAAACCACCTCAATGCCTCACTTGGACCCGCGCATTTGGACGTGTACAGCCAAACTGACATTGGCGACATTGCCGGTGAAGTCGGTGGAGAAGCCAGAGTACGGTCATGCGAGTGCTTGAGAGTTACGACTAAAGCCGGACTAATACTCGCTCCACCTGATAGCTGTGATGGAAACGGGGACGACTTTTCGAATCGACAGCGGCAACGAATTGGAATTGTGGTCTTCAAGGACGGTGCCGGAACAGAGTGGTGGTCGAGTGCAGTAAACATGATAGTCCGATTAGTATGAAGATTATCTTGAAGACAGGGCATTCCAGCCTGTGCCGCAACTGTCTGGGATACAACCTTGAGTCACGACGTCGGAAAATTTCGGCGAACGGCGGTGAGGCCTCGATTGGCAGTATCAGAGAGCAATACGTCTGCTACTGAGGCGTACCTATCGTAAGGAAAGAAGCTCGCAATATTGCGAAGCGTGACTGCACTTCTAATGAACATCAATATTTGAAGGTCACAGATTAGCTGAATTCATGAGAGATGGCAACATCGTTCTGTATAAGAACGCTTTTATCACTCGCTTTGCATCCACAGCCAGTTTTCAAAGCTCTCGCCACAGTTCCACGTAGGTGATGCAACGGAGTGAGAAGGATCCCCGAAAATACCTGTGCGGTAGAAGATGATTTCAGCCGCTTCCCTTTCTCCCGTCCCGAAAGATGTCCCCGTTCTTTCCACGCTCTTACAGATAGCCTTCTTGAGGCCGGTGTCTGAACGGGTGTCGAATGGGTCGTCCACAACGTGAAGAAAGCTGCGGCGTGACTTTACGGGTTGGTAATGCAGATGTCGTGACTGTGGCATTGCTAGCCTGCCGGGTCTTGCGGCGCCAGTGTAGAGGGTTGTACGGTTTCGCCAGTGTGCTTATCGCCGGTGGCCCCGACGTACCATGATAGTGCTTAGTGACCTTAGGTTCGCGTCTGCCGGAAGTGGAAGCGGGAAGGGGGCCCGCGGTGCTACGCTCTACGAATAGAGCCGAATGGTGGTCGCCCTCGTCTTGGGTCTTTTCTTTCGTTACGCTGAGCTGCTTGTGCCGAAGCTTTACAGCGTTCGGTGACATTGTAGGGAAATATTTGGCAACATCTCCCCATTTCAGCTGTGCCACGTTGCGAAGATGAAATAGGTGCTTGTCGAGATCTTTTGTCCAGAGGTTTTGCGGCAACGGTGGCAACGTCCATGGCGGCACATGCTCCTTCAGCACCTACAGCCTTCCATCTGGTCTGTACGGCACTGCTTTGTCAGACTCGAACTGGGACACTGCTGGCAACTGCGGAGGCTGCGTCAAGGTCAACCATGGCGGCAAGAGCATTACAGCTATGATTGTAGACCAGTAAGCATATAGTTGAGTCCGCACCACAAACCCTGTCGGTGCTAACCTGTCGAAGGTGCCCGGGCTGCGGTCCCAACCATCTCGATCTCTTCCCAGACGCCTTCTCCGCTCTCGCCCCAGCAGGGCAAGGCATCATCGACATCGACTGGTCGTACGTACCTTGCCCACGCATCTCAGGCCCACTGCAGATCCACATGAAGTCCGGCGTCTCTCAGTACTGGTTCTCCGCCCAAGTCGTCAATGCCAGTCGCCGCACTGCCAAGATGGAGGTCTCGACCGACCAGGGCAAGACGTGGAAGGCTGCTCAACGCACTACTTACAACTTCTTCGAGATCTCGAGTGGTGTTGGTGCCAGTAGTGCGTGGATTCGTGTGACCAGGTAAGGGGATTAACGTGTGTTAGACGTGAAGATTGTCGCTGACAGTGGGTGTGATAGTCGTGCGGGCTCGAGTGTCGTAGTTCAGAACGTCCCCATGCCCCCAGATGTGGTCAGGAGCGCCACCAAGAACTACGCATAGTAGAAAACAACTGCGATAGTCTTCCAGTCAGCTTTATCGTGACCACGACCCCGAAGCAACATGAGTCGCTAGGCGATAGCATCATATATCAGTTCATTCATATCGTGGCTATAGCTGTTCTCCATATCGCATCTGCTGCATTCACTCTGCCAGCTTCCTTATGTTGGATGAAGCATATGAGGTGCTTCCCGTTCCTTACGTCAACAGAATCCTGCTCCATCGATTGACCTACAAGTCATATCGCAGACACCCTACCCTGGCCTGTTGAATATTTACTTCGTCCACGATTCTCCACCGTCTGCTTTTTGGAACCGAGAGAGTACACAAGCAAATTATGTCCATGCCACCCATTGACGCACTCCTTCCAAACACAGTTCCATCCTCCTCACGATGTGGTGTTTCGCCGCGGCAACGGTCTGTGAAATATCGGTCTCTGGAGATCAACCGTCCCATGTAACCTCCAAGCCGTTGGTGGCTCCAACCCAGCTGCCGGTGGGTGTGGTCCAGGTAAGATCTCCCTCATCATACTATTCACATCGTTGCCAACGTCTTTGGCATCCTTCCACTGCCGCGGGTAGCCCAAGCTGACTTCCTCGAATCTCACCCCGTCAATCCAGTCAGTGCGACGCACGTGAAGATGGCCTGTGACCACAACTTTGGCGTGATACTTCTTGTGCCAGTTCTCGGTTAACTTCGTACCGCACCATAGGGTGAAGCGTGGGACTTTCGGGATGAAGATTGTGTCTTCTCGAAGTGGCCAGTGGTTGATGATGACTAGCGGCAACCCGCTGTCCGAGGCGCGGTCGAGCTTGGTCTCGCACTGCTGTACTAGTCGATGGCACCATTCGTCTCGTGAAGAGTATGGCGTCGGGTACAGCAGGCTCTCATCAGTTGCCCTGATACCTTCCTCCATCGCCCAGTCTAGTGCTTGCTCTCGCGAGACGTGGTCCGGCCGGAAGCTATAGTCGTAGAGAGTGAACACAGGACAAATGACGGCGCCGGCTTGCATTCCATCTTCGTTCTCATAGATCCAGGTCATGAAGTCGTCCTCGGGAGTTAGAACACCATGTTTCTTCGCCACCATCACGCAGGCCATGTATTTGGCCTCTCCTCGTAGATGAAGCTCATCTTCGGGTGCAGTTGCTGATGTGTAGAGCTCGTGATTGCCCGGCACCCAGAAGACGTACTTGAAATGTTGTTTTGCGGTCTCGAATGCCTCATTCAGCGTCTTGAGCGACTCGCCGACTGGTAGACGTCAGTATACGACCAATTTCAGGCTTCGGGCTATTTAAAATCATACCATCGCCAGCCAAGATCAGTCCATCCTCAGGTCCACGAGGTTTCAGCTTCGCCCATTCATCTCTGTTGCTCTTGAAGGACAAATGTATGTCGGCGATGGCCCAGAGCTTCATGATCGCACGATTGCCTGTGCTTCCGGTGCGATTAGGGAACCATGGATCTACAGCCGGCCGAGAGTCGCAAGCTACCTGACAAACGGAGAATTTGGTCTCACTCGATCGTCGGAATTTTTAGGTGAGCTTGGTGAGATGCACCTGGACCTTTGGACCATCTGACTAATAAGGATGTCGGGTAGTTCTTTCAAGTTGCCCGTGCTCTGCCATTCGCAACTTACCAGCACGTGAGAGGAAGCGGTGATCCCTACTTCTCCTTCCGGCGATTGTAGACATCACCTGCTGCGAGTCAGGCGATCGAAGGAACATCTGCTCATCAGCTGTCAACCAACACCTTCAACATTCGACCGGCGACCGGCTAGCAAATGCATGTGCTTTTCGGCTCACAACGTTCACAAACGCCCCCAGCACAGCCACCGCCATCGCCCGTCTGGTGGCAACGCTAGCATTCACCCACTTTTTGCACGCTTCGGTCGTCGGCAGGCACAACTGTAGGGCTCAGGGCTCTTCGACATATGAACGCACAGGATTTTACTGTTGTTATAGGCCGACTCAAGAATGAATTACTGATCTGGGCAGCGATCAACATACCAGGCCTCGAACGCAGCGGGATCCGAAAATAGAGGACCGTGCTACTACTAGCCAGTCCCCGATCCAATCATACCACGCTGGCGAGGCCAACGTTTTTCGAGCCACGCATGCGAAGCCCTTGCTCTCGTATCCTCTACAGCGTCACAACTCTATCGTGTGCAACCCTTCTCTCTTCTCTATTTTGGTATTCCTTCTGCTTTCCTTCTATACATCACCCACCCACAATCGTTCTTATTACACACAAAAGGCTCTTCAAACACTCGTTCCTAGCGTTCAAGCATTCTTATTGGGCTCCCTCCTTTTAACGAGACTGGTGAAACACCTCCTTGGAACACGTCAACAGGCAATCTTACAAGTGATCTACGAACTTCACGACCTCTTGGGATTGCTTTCGGGTCTCTGACAGCTGCTTCAGCACCCCAGCGGACGTCATACGAAGGATCGGCCTCTCTCGAAGTGTTGGAAAGGTCTTCTAGGCCAGCGAGCCGACTCACGCGACCATGCGGTACTCCGGCGCACGACACCTCCCGCTCTTCCTGCTCAGCGCTCTGCCGGCCGGCGTGCTGGGTGGCAACCTCCTCAGCACAGATGGCTTCTCCGAGTGCATCAGCGACCCTTCGGTGAGGGTAACGAACCTCGATGTCACATACAACAAGGATACTAGGAAACTAGAATTCGACGTAGCTGGTATCAGCACGGAAGTGCAAAAGGTGAAGGCGGCGTTGATAGTGAGCGCATATGGCAAGGAAATATACACAAAAGAGTTCAATCCATGTGACACCGGGATGAAGGAGATGTGCCCTCGTAAGTCAGGACTATCGATATATATGGAGGCTTTTCGCTAACGTGATGCAGTACCCGCGACCGACTTCTCCTCCCACGGCACGCAAGAGATCCCCCAGGAGTATGCTTCACAGATACCCAGCGTCGCGTTCTCCGTACCAGATCTCGAAGGCAACGTGAAGTTGCAGCTCACGAATGTGGATACAGGAAAGCCTGTTGGATGTGTGGAGTCGACTGTTGGCAATGGAAACACACTCAACATGCCGCTCATATCATACGTCGCTGCTGGCATCGCAGCGGCAGCCCTGGCGCTTTCGGCTTTGTCCGCACTGGCGGCAGGCGGTCAACCCGGCGCAGCAACTTCTTCCCCCTCATTTGGAGAAGTGATTATGTGGTTCCAGGGAATGGCAGCGAACGGCATGCTGAGCGTCCCATACCCGCAAGTCTACCGAAGCTTCACCACGAACTTTGCCTTCTCGACCGGACTGGTACCATGGGGTGCGATGCAGGATTCTATCGACAACTTCCGGAAGACGACTGGTGGCAATCTGACGAAAGCCAATTACGAATACCTGAAGCATAACGCCACACTGGTATACGATAATGGAAACAGCAGTGGCAGCAGTTCCGGAGGCTTGTTCAGGCGAGGACTGGACACTGCCTTCCTCTTCGCGCGCGACGGTACGGATATCAACGTTGGGGGTCAATCGGCCACCGTTGGAGGAGATGGCAGCAGTGGCAACGCATCCTCCTCTGGCACCGCCAAGGACCAGCACTTCGTTTCCGGCATTCAAGCTTATGTGGAGCAGTTGAGCATTCCAAGTGAGAACACGTTCATGACTGTTCTCCTGATCTGGGCCATCGTGGTAGCCGCACTCATCGTGGGCATCCTTCTCATCAAGGTCATTCTGGAAGGCTGGAGCATGATTGGCAAACTGCCGAAGTCACTCGAATCCTGGCGCAGACGGTACTGGTGGAGGTTGGCGAAGGCGATCACGAACTTGATTCTACTTCTTTACGGCATGTGGACCCTCTATTGCGTCTATCAATTCACCAATGGTGACTCTTGGGGCGCAAAAGTGTTGGCCGGTGTTACGCTTGGACTATTCACCATTATTCTAGCTTTGTTCACCTGGAGAATCTGGAGCAAAGCGAAGCAGTACAAGGCAATGGATGGAGGTACTTCCAGGCTCTACGAGGATAAGGAGACATGGGTCAAGTACAGCCTGTTCTACGACTCCTACAAGAAGAACTACTGGCTCTTCTTCCTGCCAGCCATCGTCTACATGTTCGCCAAAGGCTGTATCATCGCTGGTGGGAACGGACATGGACTTACGCAGGCAGCCGGCCAGCTCGCCGTGGAAGCCATCATGCTCATCCTCTTGCTCTGGACACGGCCATACCAGCTCAAGAGTGGAAGGTGGATCAATATCATCATCCAGATCGTCCGTGTCGCATCGGTTGTCTGCATCTTGGTCTTCGTCGAGGAGCTCGGCATCAGTCAAACCACCAAGACTATTACCGGCGTGGTCCTTATTGTCGTGCAGTCCGTGCTCACAGCCGTGCTCGCCATCCTCATCGCTGTCAATGCCCTCATTGTCTGCATCAAGGAAAACCCACATCGCAGGAAGCGCAAGGAAGCCGAGAAGATCAACCGCGACCTCGACAATCTCACCCCACTGGACGCCCGCAACTCGCTCCTCATGGAGCCCATGGCGCAACACAACACTGCCTACAAGGGTGCCCCGCCTGTTGTGGGACCCTTCACCGACACCAAGGGCCGTTACGACCCAGTGCCACCACGGCCGGCGTCGCCTACCTACACCGACACCACATCCTTCACTCGCACTCCGCGCTTCCAGAGGGAAGAGAGCCACGAAAATCTCGTGTCTAGTGCGGCGGCCATGGGCCATAGGGATCGGAGCGTGAGCACTAGCCCACCTGACCGTCAACCACGGTTGCCCGACCTCAACTTCGGAGGAGGGTACGGTCAGGCACGATAATGATTGTGTATTTTGCTTTGTCTATTGTATTCTTGTACAGCGAGTTTGAGACGAATTGAAAAGCATTGGAAGTGGCGTAGAGGCGCCAAAACAGCACGTCCTCGCGTACGCGCGCATGGAACGAATGCTTGAGACGGCCAGAGCGATTCAGTTTGGATATGTAATTGAGGCTTATAGAGCAACCTGACAAGAACAAATCCTATAACATACCATCGCCATATTCTTATACGAGTGGTCCCTCCTTTGATCCATGTAAAGCTCCGGTAATAATCCGTTTGAGAAGGGGTAAGTAATATGACAAGAAGGAGTCGTCGCCTGTGGAGCTGGATGGGGACTGGCACGGTCATGAAGCAAGTACGCACCAGCATACTTAACGCTTATAGGGGGTTGTCGCTCCTCACAAACATTTCACTGCCTCATGAGTGGGTTTAGCGATAGTTCTTGAGGTGATCACCGTTGAACATTACAAAATGTGCTACAGTGAGGCTACAATTCATCGTAGGCCCCTGGTGGAACACGGCCCTGGATAAACCCCATAGGCATAACTCGCACAAGATACTGGTACTTTGCGGTCGTAATTCCGACACAGCCATGCCTGCATATGTCGTCACAAACGCGATTGCGACAAACGCGATTGCGTGAGGGTCTTATAACTCTCCAAGAGACTCCTCCAGCTTCTTCACCTTATTCTTCAGCTCCCGCTTCACAGCGTCGATAGTTGGACCCATATCCTTGGCCTCGAAGCTCTCAGCACAACGCATGAACCAGGCGTCGGAAATGTGATCAACATAAGCACCCATCTTCAGAACATTGCGCAGTGTCCCTACCGCTTCAGCCACGTCCTTCTTCACACCACCACCGAGCAAATTGGAAGAACTTCCGAGCTTGTCAATTGCTTTGTGCAGCTGCAACCTGTGTTGGAATATCCTCTGGAGCCTGTGCACACGGTTGCCAGATGTATCCTGGCGCCTCTCCTCGAGCAATCGAACGACGATGTCTCCCGGCACGCCCTTGAGAGTGGTAGACGCAGTACTCGGTAGTTTCACTATCGGCCAAAGGAGATGTTCTGCATGTTCATCAAACTTTGGATAGTTTGCACCATCCACATTGATTGCAACCATCTTCAAGCTCTTGCTGTCAGCTAGGAAAGAGCAGGTGTAGTAGAGATGATAATGCACATCCAGAAACATGTGTGTGGGCAGAGTCTGGAGTGGAGTACCGGTGGTCGAAGTGTTGATCAGCTTGAGGTTGATCGTAAGATGTTTCAACCTGAGGAGCCAGTCTGGAAGTGCTGTAGCAGGTGCCGAAACCAGTGAGGTCAGCCTTTCGTTCGAAGAGTAAAACTGCTCAATCGTCACCCTAACAGGGTCGTTCCTACGCGGTGATGGCCAGCCTTGTCTCTGGGAGATGTTGATTTCGAGGTTGTTCTCGCCATAGAGCACATCTTCTGCTTCTTTGCGGAAATCTGGTCCTGCATGACAGATTGTCGGCCAGCCCAAAGTTCTCGTCCTGACAGGAAGCAGGTCTGGCTGGGGTGGCAGATTGAGCGGAGCAGGAGAGTACATGGGTGGGATGATCGGATGCTGATAGCCCGCGAATGGAAGCAGAGTTGGCGGAGGCATGCTGTTGAGCGGAGGAGGGTGTGCTAAGCTTGGAGGTTGATAACCCGCGGGTGGGAGCAGTGTCGGCAACGGAGGACGATTTGGCAGAGGAGCCGGCGCTGTAGTATCTGAATGCTTGATGTGGAGGTGAAGAAGATGTCCAAACACCAAACCGCGCAGCTCGATTGGCAGGCCAAAAAATTCGAACCGCCAGTCTCGATCGGCCTGGAGAAGCCGTTCGATCAGTGACTTCATAAGCTCCCTCCCATCGGCAACGTATCCAGTACGATCTTTTACGAACCCTCGTAACTCATCGATGGTACAACTTTGGTAGCCGAGAGGAAAGTGATGAGGGAACACAGTATTCCAGCTAGCCCTCCTAGCCGTGGTCTGGTTGGCAGATGGATTGCCTTGCGGCTGCTGTGGTTGGGACGTAGGCAGTGAAGCCATGGTGTTCGTATGCTGATGACAAGACCTACTCTACGAGGACCAGAGGGAGCACCTAAATACTCTGATCAGCGCAAACATCTCGTCCAGCTTGGTAAGGTTTGGTTTGCCTCACTGAAAAGGGATTTTCGTACTTACATGGTGAACAAGGCAACCGCTTTGACAGCTGCTTGAGAAAACAACAGTGCCTGATAGAGGTTTGACGACGGCAAACGCCTTGGGCTCCACGGCGGCACTTTCATCTCCGTACAAAGACGAGATGAATCTTCTACGGTAGTAGTACGCCTTCCATTATGGGTGATGTCTGAAAACATTGGATCGATGTGATGTTGTTGTAATTTGTTGAGCGAGGCGGATGTCCGTTAGCAGCGTTCTCCAGGCTTACAATGCTGTTACAGATTGGAAGGCGTGAGAAAGTGCAATTATTACATTGTGGGATCGCGATGTTTCCTGGTATAACGTACAACTCGTTGCCCTCCCAGACTATTCCTTCATGCTCACTTCAAGCTCGTCTTCGTTCCATTATTCGGCAGCTTCGCCCTCCACAGCGCAAACGGCCTCTGTCTCCTATCAGTCCCAGGATATTGTCCTGACCCATACACCAGCTGATTGCTCGTGAAGTAGATGTAACCATCACTAGCCGTAGAAAATGTATCAATCCAATTCAACCTCGGATCCCGCACAAAAAGCGTATCAGTCCCATTCGGTGGGTTGAAAAACGAGACAGCGTCTTGCTCCATGTTGCCGTGGTAGATGAAGTTATTGGTATCCGTCTCCAGCCCATCGCTCACTCCCGTCTCGCCAAGCGTGTTGATGGCTCCTTGCGCGAGGAACTCCGAAGAGGGACTGGTGTCCCGTAGTCGTGTAGTGGGGATGCTGTAGAGCTGGCGGTTGGCGACGGCTTTCCAGTACAATGTCTCGCCGTCCGCGGAAAGTGCGATCCCGTCACTGCCGAATGAGACGTAGCCGAATGGTTTACCCGGGTTGTTTTGGTACAGTGGCACGCCCCACAGATACGCGCTGAACTGTCGCGCCGGATGGACGGTGGGGTTGCCGTCGAGGTGGCGCCAGCTTTCTCCTGTGCCGAGGTCGGCCATTACGATGCCGTTGCGGCCTTCTATGGAGGAGTCGGTGATGTAGGCGATTCCTTGCCCGCCTGGTGCGGAAGAGGGGCGCAGATCGAAGCGTACATCGTTCAGGTAGCTGTCAGCGTAGGCGACGTTTGTGGGAAAGACGATGGTCTTGAAGATGGTGTCGTTGGAGAGATTGACACCGATGAGCTTCGGGCCGCCGTACGAAGCTGGTACGAGTGTGCCATTGGGTGTGAGCACGCGGCCGGTATCGAGGATCCAGAGACGATCGAGGGAATCAATCACGCAGGACTGGGAACCGATGAGGTAGTCCTGGTAGTTGGCTCCACTCGGAGGATAAGTGGTGTAATTAATGGCACCGCCTGGCGGGTTGTTGATTTCGCGGGAAGGGTATGGGCGCTCGGTGTTGTCTTCGAAGAGCTCTGCGATGGTGTATCTGCCATTCTGGCCATTGTTGGTGTCGTTTGCATCGAGCCCGCCTGGGTAGTTGGAGAACAAGCGGCCTGTGGAGGAAACAGCAATACCAGTCGGAAATTGATCATAGTACAAATGGACGAGTTCGAGCTCCGGGCCGTAGGTCAGAGGGTCGCGAATGACCTGAGATCCATCCTGTGTCTTTGGCCGGGCTGCAGACGCCCTCAAGGCGAAGGCCGTCCATGCCAGAGTGGTGCGTCCGAACATCTTGAAATCTTGCACTAGTAGATGGATAGAAAAGACAAGAGACGGGAGACGAGACGCGTAGGAGAGAAGAACACTCGTACTTGACCTCAAACTCATCCTTGTTGCCGCACGACATATTATTACGACATCATCGGCCAAAGGAGTGTGGCATACTAGCCAGGAACAACGGCAATCGCAAAACGGCGCGGTCCTCACCCCGAACCTACGAGGCAGACGGGAGAAGTGGTGATGTCGTCGTGATGGAGTTGCGGGGAAAGGTTCGTCCAAGAGTGGAAGGTGTGCATTTCTCAGTCCGGCCACGTGATAGGCCAAGCATTTATCAGCAGCAGCCGAACGCGGAGGCAAGCACTTCTTCACAACCTTTGTCCTCTTCTTTCTTCAACCACATCTTCTTGCGATCTTCACCTTCCCATTCCCATCATCTCGCCATCTCCTCAATCAATACTACACGAGCGACTGCTCCGCGATCGAGCTTACCTACAGCACAGCCTGACACGAGCGACCGAACCTTCCTTAGGTGAGAAGCACGCCACGGCTGCGACAGAAAGTGAGACTCAGCAACTTGGTGGGCTGTCACAAGCCGGGCGGTGGTGAAGGAGAGCTAGTGCTCGTCTTGCGAGAACTCGACATTGTCCTGTACCATACTTACGGTCGCATCAAGTGCGCGCGCTCGTCGCTCCGAGGCTCGATCACAGTTACGGGCTTCACCTCTTCAGAGCTTGTGAAACTCACATGCGAGTTCACTTCCACGAAAGAATCAAACAATAAGAAAGACTTCTTGGCAATCTATTGTTGTTGTTGCAGGCAGTGCTATTGAAATACAAAAACTCCTTTCCCAAGGTCGTGCCACTGAGCTTCAGGCTTTTACCTGACCAGCGTACACTACCTTCTGCCTCTCTATAACCATCCTTCGTGCTGTACCATAGCTTTCCAGCTCGCGGCAAGGGACATCACTTCGACCAGATTCCGACTCACGACCTCATCACTGGCAGACGGTCTCTCGATCTGCGCCTCTCTGGTAAAGCGGACCACACCAGTCCAGCACCATGTCTTCCTCTATCTTCTTTCGCTTCAAATCACAGAAGGAGCCTTTGCAAATAACATTTGACGGCACCTCTCTATCTGTGTTTGAAGTGAAGCGCGAGATCATCACCCTCTCGAAGCTTGGTGACGGGACAGACTTTGATCTCGAGATCTATGCTGCGGACAGCAATGAGAGTAAGTTTGCTTCCTCCAGTCCTCTGAAGCAAAGTGAACACGTACTAACAGGCGCAGAATACGACGACGACACCGACCAAATCCCGCGTTCCAGTACAGTCATCGCACGCCGCCTACCAGCCGCCAAACAAGGCGCAGGCAAAGCCGCCCGATATGTCACCGGCAGAATGCCTGTAAACGCTAAGAACGCCCATCGCATCGAGTCACACTCCTCAACCCGCGCCACACCCACAACCACAACAAATGGTGGACCAATCGGAGGAGGCAAGGAAATGACCGAAGAGGAAAAGCTGCAAGCCATCCTGAGCGCAAACACGCAGTCATGGAAGGCAGAGCAGGAAGCAGCGTCACACAAGCCCGTCGTCCGTAGCTATAACAAGTCCACCGCTGTGCCAGACAAGCCGCTCCCTCCCGGATATATCTGCCATCGTTGCGGCGAGAAGGGTCACTGGATTCAAGCATGTCCTACCAACAATGATCCCAACTTCGACAATAGACCCAAGTTTCGCCGCACCACTGGTATTCCGCGGTCGTTCTTGAAGGTTGTCGAGAAGCCCACTGAACTCGGCGAAGATGGCAAAGTCGATATGGCGAAAATGCCAGCGGGAGTCATGTATACCGCTAACGGCGAGTGGGTGATCGCGGAACCGGACAAGGCGACTTGGGACAAGATTCAGGAGAAGACGAGTGCGGCGGCGGAGAAGGCCAAGGAGGCTTCAGCGGGTGACAAGGAGTTACGTGAACGTGGACTCGAGTGCTCGTTACATAATGGCGCGTTCAACGATCCTACCAAGACTCCTTGCTGTGGCAAGACGTACTGCCGTGATTGCATCGAGAACGCGTTACTTGATGGCGACCTTCTGTGTCCGAACTGTGGCGAGCAAGTACTACTTGATAAGCTTGAGCCGGACGATGAGATGGTGGCGAAGATCAAGGCATTTGAGGAGGAGAAGAAGGCGGAGAAGCTGCAGAAGGTTAAGGAGGAGAGTAAGAGTCCTGCTGCTGCTGCTGGGTCACCACAAGCTTCCATCGAAGGTGGCAGATCACCTTCAGCGATTCCAGAAGTCAAGATCGAATCCGCTGCGTCTACACCCAACTCCAAGAAGAGATCTGCACAAGAGGAGCTTCCGAACGACCGCAAGCCAGCCAACCCTGCTGAGACGGCGGTCTCGAAGCAAGGTACTCCTACACCAGCATCAAGCAACACACCAAAGCCGGTCCAACCGCCCGTCGCTCCGGCCAAGGATATGGCCGAGTTCCAAAGGCAGATGTCTGCGATGGCGGCGAGTATGTCTGGCATGCAGAACGGGATGCCGGCGATGATGAATCCGATGATGCAGGGGTTTAATCCCGCGATGATGGGGATGGGTATGCCGATGAATCCTGCTATGATGGGCATGGGGCCTATGAACGGTATGGGTGGTATGAATGGGATGAATGGGATGGGCAACAACATGAACGGCTGGGGCGGGAATCAGATGATGGGGAACGGAGGCGGATGGCAGAATGGGAACGGGAGGGGTGGGATGCAGGGTGGGTTTGGGAGGGGAGGGATGCAGAATGGGGGGAACAATGGCAATGATGGGCCGTATATGCGGCAGCCGGTGAATCCGCATCGGCAGAGGGGGAAGTGGAATCGGCCTAGGGGTCAGGATTATCGGCAGCTTTGAGGTGGACGATGGTGGGCGGGAGAAGATTACAAATGTTGGATGGTGCCTACAAGCTGGCAATGCCTCTGGTCATGGAGCAGCACCGGTTTGGGCGGTCTTGTTGATTTTAGCGATGGCGCTGGCTGGGCATGGGTTTTGTGGGATTGATTTGCATGCCCAGAGTTGGACGGGTGGGGCCACAAGATGCTTCACTCCAAGTGCACAGTATATATATGCACACTTCTAGCAACCTGACTAGCGAAATGACAATCAACTTGAAATGAATCCCAGTGTACCTTCACTTTTCCTCCGTTTCCTCGTTGCTCGACACGTGACCGCACCTTCCGCTTCTGGCGGCTCGTATCCTTCTTTCCTTCTACCCCGCCGACTACACCATCTCGAGACGATCCAGCTGACTCTTCCGCTCGAGCTACCCTTAACACACCCAATGAAGTCGAGCCTTCGCAGCGCAGCTCCGATTTCGCGGAGGCTCGCGGAGCTCATGCCTTACCTGGATCTACTGACAACTGGCGTGAACCTCAAGGTCAGGTGCCATAGGGCGGTGGGATCGATAGCGATGACTCGATCACTTGCGTCTGATTGTGAGGTATGGTACAAGGAATGCGGACCTCACTAACGCTCTCCTACTCTCATGCTATCTCATAATATCCTCTTTCGCATCATTTGAGCAGACACAGAAAGACGCGCTACCTACAATGCCACCCCTACCACACCACGCAGCTTCACCTCCAGCGCTCTTCCCTACCTATCTCATCCCATCTCTTCCTTTCCGCCGGCGCAAGTCCAGCACCGACAGCACCAGCACAACAATCTCCACCACCTCCACAGACAGCTCCCCACCAACCCCCTCCTACCTCTCCGGCCACACCTCCCACCTCCGCTGCGCGCGCTGCGCCTCTGACCTCGCCCTCTCCAGCCAGATCATCAGTAAAGGGTTTACCGGCCGCCATGGCCGTGCTTACCTCATCGCTCCCTCCTGCACCACACCCCTTACTCCCACCTCCGGCAGTAGCCGCGCAAGAACCAGACTTCTAGACTTACCGAATACATACACCCACCGCGCCGTCCCGCGCCAACTCGTCACAGGCGCGCACACGGTCGGAGATATCAGCTGCGCGGTTTGTGGCAGTGTGTTGGGGTGGAAGTATATTTCTGCGGAGGAGGAGGGGCAGAAGTATAAGGTTGGGAAGTTTATTCTTGAGACGCGGAGGGTGGTTCGGAGTGCGGTTTGGGAGGGCGACGCAGACGTGTCTATTGGAGGGCGGAGAAACTCTGCGTACGGGCAGCCGGCCGATGAGATGCCTGGGGTGAGGGAGGAGGACGAGGTGGAGTTTGATAGTCAGGATGAGGATGAGTGCGAGGATCTGTTTATGGGTGTTTGGACGCCGGAGTTGGCGATGAAGCGGAGACGGGCGAGGGAGTTTGGGAGGGAGGAGTGATTGAGACCTTGAGGTGGGGACCTGGAAGCACGACTATGATACTATGATACCCTGTGATGCGTGCTTAACCGAACGACATAACGAAACCGGACGGATCGAGTAATGGAATTGGCTGTGAGATAACGACAAACAATACCCTTGGGCAGGCTACCTGATATTCTGGACTTGGATTTAGGTACATAGTAATCGTTACAATAATCCTACAACACCACTCTAATCACATATACATTCACACCAACAACCTCATCGCCCCCAACCGAGGACAAACACTTTCCCGACTCTTCAACGTCAACACCGCCGCCCTCTGCGCCACGTCCACATACTCCTCTATCCTATTCCCCAACCTGCCCTCCGCCATCTGCGCAACCAGAGCTCCGAGAAACGTATCCCCGACCCCATTCACACTAACCACATCCTCAGCCTTCACATCCTCACCTGGCGGGAAAAGTCGCATATACACCCCTCCTACCCCTAGAGTGTCCTCTGTCCCGTTCGCGCAGCGCGAGAGGATGTATGTCGCGTGCTCACCACTCGTCAACCGCTCATCGCCTGCAGGCAGGATTTGCGTTAGCAGTACGCCTTGGGCGCCGAGTTTGGTGCAGATGGCTGGGAAGAAGGGAAGGAGTTGGACACTTTGTTGCGGGATCCCTTGATCTACGAGGGAGCTGTTTGTAGCGAGTGCCATTTGCACGCGAGCGCCTGTTTGCGGGATCCCGAGAGCGTCGATGATGGACCACCAGTCTGCGCGGTCGAAGAGGCCTTTCTCACGGGCGGCGGTGTACATGGAGCTTAGTTCGTGGTTGTTTGGGGTGACGAGGTTGATTGTTGCGTTGGGGAAGACGGGGAGGGCGTGGTCTTCGGGTAGGTCGAAGAGGCGGGTGCTTTTGGCTTGGCTGACGGGCTCGCAGGAGATATGCGCATCGATGTCTTTGCCCGCTTGGAGCCAGCGTGCGAGATGCTCGGGCGCCCAGTTGGCGTCGAGGACCAGATGGGTGGGTTTTGAGGCTTGGAGCTGTGGGAGCCAGTGGGAGTCGAATGTCTTCGAGATCGTCGGGGTTGAGTCGGGCGAGTCGAGGATAGCCATATCCGCCATCGCAATTACGAGGTCACGGTTGCTGTCGTTAATGGCTACGTACTGAGCTGTGCGGCTTCCACTCTCTGCGGGGAGTGTGCTGATGCCTTCGGTAGACATGTCGAGCTGGGAGAGGCCTTCGAGAGCGGCTTTGCCGCTGAGGTCATCTCCGATGGCACTGCATAGTCGGACGTCGGCGCCTATGAGATGTGCGGCACGCGCTACGTTTCCGCCGACGCCACCGAGAGATTGGGTGATCTCGGCGGGGTTTGAGGTGTAAGACGCTGGCTTCATGGTCGTGTCTCCGGTTGCTAGGCCGCCGGGCTTGATGGTGTAGTCGCATGATAAATCGATTGCGAGACTGCCTGCTACAAAGACTTTCGGGTTGCGCTCGTTGGTCGAAGCGATAGTGCTCGAAGGTGCTGCAGCAACCGGTGTTGGCTCAGTCTCCACGTCTGCAGGTGAGACGCTTTTCGACACGCCGCTCGCCGTGTAGTTCGAAGCACCAGGTCCGACTATGTGGCTGCTAGGTTCGACCTGTCGGCTGTCACATAAGCTTGACATCTGTCTGTGCCCGCAATGAAGACTCACCGTTGCCTCCCCTCGTCTGCTTCTAGCTTCGACAGTGCCACAGCTACCTTCGTTCCCCGGTTAACATTGCCTTCAACCAAGGCTCTGTTCGCCGTCACACTGTTGTCGCCAGTGACTTCCTTGATCTTGTTCAAGATGTAAGGGGTCGCAGCCGCACCTATAGCTCCTGCCACTTTCGCATGGTCAAGAGCTTCATATATCGCTGCTTCCATCACGTCTTTGGACAATGAATGACGTTCCGGGATCGGATTGGCGAAGTGCAACCCGCTCTGCAGACCCAACAAGTGGTGCGCATGAATGATCTCAGCAGCTTCCTGCTCATCCCTAATCACCTTCGGACTCGGCACACCACTCTCCCGTGTCCAGAACGCAGGAAAATCCACACCACCTTCACGGCCATCCGCGAACGTCCCTACGGCGACACCCTGCGTCTCAAGATACTCCAATGTCCTCGGTATGTCCAGGAAAGCTTTACACCCACTCGAGATAACCGCCACCGGCGTCCTTCCCAACTCGGTCAAGTCGGCAGAAACATCCATCGTCGTCTCGGCACCCCGATGCACACCTCCCAGACCACCGGTCGCGAAGACTTCTATGCCAGCCATATGCGCCAGTACCATCGTCCCAGCGATCGTAGTCCCGCCATTGAACGCCTTCCCATTGACATCCCTGGATCCGAGAGCGAAGCCAAAGTCTCGACGGCTGATCTTCATCATCTGTGGGTCCTTGGCGCGTGAGACTAGCTGGTCCAGCTCATCGGCTCCGAGACCGACGTGGGCGACGCCATTGAGGATGCCGATTGTCGCTGGGACGCCGCCGTTCTTCCGGACGAGAGATGACAGGTCGGAGGCCAAGGAGAGGTTATCGGGGTAGGGCCAGCCGTGGGTGTAGATTGTAGTTTCGAGGGCGACGACGGGGCGGTTGTCGGAGAGGGCCTGGCGGACTTCTGGGGAGATTTGAAAGATACGAGAGTTGTTTGAAATTTGCCGTTGTTGGACGCGGCTTGATTGAAAGAATATTCGATGTGCCAGTCGAGGTGAGCAGTTGTTCCAGATCCAAGGTGTCCTGATCATGTTGGCGGTATCACATGCTTATCGGTTCTATGTTGAGGGCTGGTGGTGGTCCATGTGAATGTTAGGAGGAAGTATCCACGGTTTCAAGCGTCCTTAAATGTTGTGACACTGCGCTACTGACTGATCGGTACCGAGCAGCGAAGATCAGCCAATGTATTCCCGTTAATCGTGTATGTCTAAGGAGTATATGTCGGCGCCGAACGGTAGGGCCGAGAGGGCGAGTATGCTTGGCGTTGGCGTACCTGCCTATTTGGGACGTGAGGACAAGTTGTCGTGTCCAGTGAACATCTGAGGTTGTTAGAACGATGCAGCAAAGATGAGGTTAATACAATGGGCCTCTTTAGGCCTCATATCCCTGGTCGCCGCCGACTCGAACCTCACACTCGAATCTCGAAACATCCTCCCGTCGACATTCAAACCACCGCAGCACTTCCAGAATGTCAACCTCGTGAGGAACATCAACCTGGAGAAGAATTATGTCCGGGAAACGGTCAATGTGGTGATTGAGAATGTGGGTAAGGAGGCACAGTCGGAGTACTTCTTGCCCTTCGAGCCAGGCACTATCGCCAGGATTGGAGGACTAGAGGCGAGGGACAAGAAGGACCCGGAGAAGGGAGGCTTCGTTGCTGAGGTCGCTGTGACGGATGAGCAGAGGTACGTTGAATATCTACGAACATACACAGACCCGAAGAGCGTAATATGCTGACGACCGTATAGCTCCACTCAGTTCTACAAAATCACCCTACCAACACCCCTACAACCCAAAGGACAACTCACCCTCTCAATAAGCTACTGGACCCTCGCCTCCCTCAACCCTCTGCCAGCTCAGATCGGCCAGACCGACAAGCAATACGTCCTCTACACCTTCTCCGCCTACGCCCCATCCGCCTACCTCACCCAGAAGCAAAAGACAAAGCTCAAGCTCCCAACAACAGATGTCCCCGACGCCGTCACCCTTCCCAAGTCTCTAAACACAGAAGGCAAAGAAGACCCACAAAAGCAAGGCACAAGCTTCACCTACGGCCCATACAGCGAGATAGAAGCCGGAGCGCTGCAAGAAGTCAGCGTACGCTATGAGTTCACGAAGCCCCTCACGCACAGCAAGCTCCTCGAGCGCGATGTCGAGGTCTCCCACTGGGGCGGCAACGTCGCGTTCGAAGAACGCCATTGGCTCACCAACCGCGCGGCCTCGCTCAAGAACCATTTCAGCCGTGTCGCGTACCAGCAGTCTGCTTACTATAACCCGCCTATGGCTGCGCTGAAGGAGCTGCGGTTTCCGCTTGCGATTGGGAGTGAGGATCCGTATTTCATCGACGATATCGGGAACGTGTCTACGTCTCGCTTCCGGACGAATATGAGGGAGGCGAATCTGGAGCTTAAGCCGCGGTACCCGGTATTTGGGGGATGGAATTACAGTTTCCGAGTGGGCTGGAATGGCGATTTGTCGGGTTATGTCAGAAGGCTGAAGACTGGGAGTGATGGCTTCGTGCTCAAGGTACCGTTCCTTGACGGGCCGAAGCAGGTTGAGGGTATTGAGTACGAGCGGGTGGTTACGAGGGTTATTCTGCCCGAGGGCGCGATGTAAGTCTTCCCGATCACTTCTAATACGCCTAGATGAGAGCTAATTATGTCCAGCAACGTCCACTTCGAAACCACCATTCCCCTCATCTCCAACACCACCAGCCTCCACCGGACTTTCATGGACACGCTCGGACGCACGACCCTCGAGCTGACCGCCATCAATGTTGTGGATGAGCTACGCGATCGCGAACTGGTTGTGATGTACGACTACCCGTTCTCTGCGCGCTTCCGGAAGCCTTTGACGATCTTCGGCGGGATCTTGTTGGTGTTTGTGGTTAGTTGGGTGGTTGGGAATCTTGATGTTAGCATTGGGAGCAAGGTCAAGGCTGCGTGATTTGAGATAGATTTGGTAGAGAGCATGTAGAAATATGTTTTGGTGGTATTGACGCTCTGATGAGCTTTCGAGAGACTAGGCAAGTATCAACATCGTGAGGTTGCTTGCTGCTAGCAATGCACTCGGTAGTGCTCCAGCTGGCCTGGCCGTAGCCAGTCATTCGCCTGCTCTCCTGGACCAAGTCCTCATCCTCTGGGTCGCAATGTACCGCATCATGCTCTCACACCAATTTCTCATTCCTCCTGCAAAGTAAAGTCAGACTCCTTAAACGCCTCCTTGAAGGCATCCGCATCCGCCGTCTCCTCCTCCGTCGTCTGCGCGCAAGCCCGCCACTCCATCCGATCCATCAGACCCAGCAGCTTTGCCATCACCTTCCGCCCATACTGCAAGTCGAATCTGAAACCCCCATCGAGAGGCAGCACCATCTCCTTCCGCAACGACTCGGACCAGATCATCACCTTCACATGATCCCCCTTCTCTGCATCTGCCATGGCGGAGGCCTTCTTCGCAAATCGAGGGTACTCAAGATTCTCAGCTTCCACCTCGAATGCCGCTTCCACAAGCCCTCGCTGCACCATGTCCACCGGCACGGGCAGGAATTGCCAATGCAGATGTATGCCGTTGCCACGGCTGATCTCCCACGTCACGGCGCCGAGCTTGCACCGTCCGTCGTCCCCTTTGGATTTGCTTACCAGTAAGTCGTGTAAAGCCGCGCGATACCGTTGCATTTCCGTTTCAGTCTTCTTCCGCTCGTCTTCGCCCATTACCGCGAACGTTTGTTTGTGCTCCAGCGCAATGATGAGCATGTGGCCCGGAAACCCGAGATCTGGATAAGTCTTCTTGGTTGTAAGAGGGCCTTTGGCGATTGCCACGTAGCTCTCGTCGCCGAGGGAAGCGATCATGTGTGTTTCGTTCGCTTCGTTTTTGAGACAGAAGAAGCAGTCCTCTGGTGTTGGTGGAGGTTGAGCTTTGCGGCGTTTGCCGCCTCGGCGGTCGGGTTGATAGTGGTCGGATCTTGTGCCGCCGTTGACGTAGCGGAAGTTGTCGAAGCTGTCTTGCTGGCTGTCGAGCTTGCGCTTCTTGGGCACGAGAGGTGAGGCGGTGCAGCCTTGTGGCAGGACGGGTGGAGGTTCTGCGGAGGGCTCGAGAGCGAAAGCCTTGATCCATTTGTGCCCCTCCGTGTTGCCGAAGGGCGCCAGGCTGAGGAATCGCGTGACAGCTTGGGGGCGGTCCCCAGGGTGGAAGAACGGCTCGCGTTCGTAAGAGGATGCGGAAGCAGAGAAGTGGTACCGCGGTTTTACAGCCGCGCAGAGGTCGGCAATACTCTGTACGCCGAGTGGTGGTTCTTGCGCACCATCGTACCGAGCCCTGGCGCCGTCGCGGATAGCGGCTGGCCAGTCGTTGGTGACCAGGATGTCCGCATTGGCTTGTGACTCGGCGAGTGCTTGTGCGTCGGCATCGGTATACGTGGCATCATATGCGCTCATTGGGTCGTCCTGTCCGGTCGTGTGCTTGCCTCCTACAGCAACTATCCTGAAGCCGTCTGCGGTCTTCATTGAAACTTTGCGCCCGAGAAGGTAGAGATTCGGACATAGTTCGCCGTCGTCCTTCTCTAGCTTCTCGACTACCTTCCTAAGCAGAGCGTGGGTTCCAAGTGAGAAGTACGTGGCAACGGGTACCTCAATCTGGCCGTTCACGAGATTTGTTACCAGCGCTTCATCCTCTGGTGACGCTGAAGCTGGATCTGAGAACAGGGTGCCTGCAATGATGGCGAATGCGAAGTTCTGCTTCGCATGTAAGGTTGTTAGTTTGGTGAAGAACTCTTCCAGTCGGCCGTTGATGTCGCCGGTCACGGCACTATATCGTTGGTTAGCCATGTTGGTGGTATAGTCGGAAGGAGAGGAGAAGAAGATTGTGTCGAGCAGTGGAACCTGTATATATATGTGAGGTGGAAGAGGTCACGTGGACGTACATCTTGTGAGCCATGCTCGGCTTTCATGAGATTCTTTGCTTCGTTGAAGTGAACAGGTCGCTGGACTGACTGAAAGAGATTGCTCCGCTATCACTATTCGTTTGAAGATCTTTTACTTGAGGAGTTAGTTGTTCTCGAGGCGTTTCTTGTATGCTGTATGCGTTGTCGCGATTGGTCTCTCGGAGCAGGCCAGATGGTTCAGAAGTGTCGAAGGCGAAGTTCTTAACCTGCAGCCTTTCGCTAGCGGCAAAATTAAGCTCACAAGGTTCGGCTCGCTGGTTCCAACCTCGGCGCTAGTGGCGTCGATCACTCGAACTTTTTCCAGATCGATTCGAGATCTCAGGCTTTCTTCTCATGGATGCATAGCTCGATATCACGATGGCAGTCACAACGAAGAAGAAGGCGATCAGGCCTTCGAAGATAGTCAAACCGAAGAAGGATACCCGGCGATCCACAGCCTCCACGAAGAACCACCGGTTCCAGCCCTTCTCGGAGCGCATCTCGAAATTGAAGCTCGATCCTATACGGCGGAAGAGAAATGTCGACGAGCAAGAAGAGTTGGCCCAGGATACGGCCACATACTTTGGAAGAGCGTTCGAAGAATGGCGAGACCTCAACCTCTCGAAGACGTACATAGCGTTCGCGAAAGAAGTATCGCCGCTATGCGACAACCTGCCCATGGTCCTTCACAATGAAGAAAAGATTATGGACCTGCTTGACGAACACATCCGTACGGGAGACTCCCACGCCCTTGAACCTCTGCTCAGCCTATTATCACATTTTGCGCGCGATCTGGACGTGCGGTTCGAGAAACACTTTCAGCGGGCCGTTGCCACGATCACAGCTGTCGCAGCCAGCAACGAGGATCCGGCGGTAGTCGAGTGGTGCTTCAATAGCCTGGCATGGCTGTTCAAGTATTTGTCGAGAGTCTTGACGCCGGACTTACGGCCACTCTACGACTTGATGTCGCCTTATATGGGTAAAGTACGGCAGAAGCCGTTCATCATCCGCTTTGCCGCCGAGAGCCAAAGCTTTCTGATCAGGAAAGCAGCGACTGTGTATGAGCGAGACAACGCCCCTCTCGACCTGATCGTCAGCCACATGCTCAAGGATTGCCGAGATTCGTCTAGTCTACCGACCGCGGACTTTTATCGACAGGGTGTGATGACACTTATCACCGAATCGATGAAAGGTGTGCAGAACGGCGTACATTCGAGTGGATTGGCCATCATTCAAAGTGTGTTGAAAGAGGTGGGAAAGACGTTCGAGCAGTCCGGCAGTATGGAGGTGGAGATGCTGGTTGGGATTGTGACGAGTCTGATCCACCATACCACGCCGGAGACCTTTGAACCTGTGCTGCGAACAATCCTGAACCACATTGACATTCCGTTGTCTACTGGGGGCACCGCACACGTACCGCTGCACAGCAAGCTGATCCTCCCCGTCGTGTCAGTACGGAAGGGCGCGAGGGTCAGCGACTGGACCCGGGTCATTGCGATCCTGCGAACGATGGTCCAGTCAGGTACCGAACCTTCTGCATACAACCGCACAACACGTGACAATATCTTGAGCGCTCTTGCAGTGACTTTACAGTCTGCAACAATTGACGCAATCCTCCCTAACTTGAGTGTGTTGCAAATACTTCGGGCCGGCGCCTGGGCTTCCCACTTCCTCCACTTTTGCGATCTATACGCTCGACTCGGGCGCGAGAGGTTTGACAGCTTTCTACTGCCGGAGTTTCAGCGATTCGTAACCGAGCAATGGCAACAGCATGGCGATGACATTCTCCTGATACTGCCTAGGCTTCATGTTTTGGACCGACAGCTAAGCTGTCCTGTCGACTTTCAGCAAGATTTGGAGCGACGAATTGGACTCCACTCACTCAGCACTGCCGACTTGGGGACCACAAATACGCTATTGGCGGCTATCCCCTTTCTGAGATTGGAACAGACTAGAAGGCAAGCCATACAGCTAGAGCTTTTCAGCTTGATTGAGAGCGCCCTTGAAGGCGATCAGGATCTTGGATCAGAGCTCCGTAACTTTAGTCTGGGTGCTTGCTTTACAGTGCTGTTGGACGACCGCGACCAACTGGAGCGACTATGGAAGCTGTGGCCACGACTTTGCCAGCTGAGCCCACAGTTAATCGGCATGTCGCGGTTCTGGAGAAACATGCGGCAGTTTGTAGAACTGTGCCCACCAGATCTAGATGCGCTGGAAGGAGAACACATGACCGACCTGGAGGATTCTCTTATCCAGTGCCTCACAATGGACTCGCACGAAGTCAGGGATGACGCTTTGAACACGCTCCAGTGTGTCTATGGTCTGAGGAAGCAGCCAGTACCGGAGGTCCTCTCCGCTGCCGTCACGATTGAATCGACCCCGATCGGTCTAGACACAAGCAGGAGCATCGCTATGAACATCAGAAGACTTGGTCTAGGATACAACAACGCGCGATCAGATCCGCTTATGCAACGAGCCTTACCGCATTACTGCTTCGGCCTTCTTCACCTCCAGCTTGCGTCATCTTGGAACGATGCGATCGATGCGCTTGGCGAGATGTCGAAAGATCCTGTTGCTGAAGGCATCATCACGAGTCTATCGCAGGCGTGGTTGGAGGGTTGGCCAGCTGGTGAAACTCAACCACAGGCGGGTGCTGGAAATATATCAATCTTGGATGCAGACTCAAGCGCGGCTCGAGTGTTGTCAGATTTCGAGTGCTCGAACATGGCCAAAGTTGTGACGATCTGCGATCAGGTGTTCACCGCTGCCAACCATGGCTACCCTACGGCGACAGAACAGCTCAACCAAGATCATGCTATGACTCCAGCGATATCAGCGAATGCCCGGCAGCAGGCTCTGAGAGTCCTGAACAAACTCCCGAGCATTGCTGAGAAGAAGTCACGCATGCTCGTTCCAGTCCTGCTGTCATGGGCATCATCCACTACACCCGAGTCTGATGATGAGACATGGTCACATGGATGGTCTCGGAAGGATCAAAAAGCCATGTTGACGTTGTTCGCGCAGTTCACGAACCCAAGAGTGCTGTACAGGACGAGCGAAGTATATACCGCGCTGCTGAATCTCTGCGCCAATGGAGATGTCGAGATTCAACGATCCGCTCTTAAGGCGATCTTTGCGTGGAAAGACTCTGCAATCACTCACTTCGCAGAACACCTGACGAATCTGCTCGATGAAGCACGTTTCCGAGACGAAGTCGCTGTGTTCCTTCAGAGGGAAGATGACAACGACGCGGGCATCAAGCCTGAGCATCAGCAGACTCTTATGCCAGTGCTGCTGCGTTTACTCTATGGCAGAGCTGTAGCGGGTGGGAAAGAAGGACAGCGAGCACGCAGGAGGACTATCTTCATGTCCATCTCTATGTTCGGCCAAGACACGATGGACATGTTTGTTGATATCTCGTTGGCCTCAGCCGGTATCCCGCGCCTCGAAGACGATGCGACATTCGAAGAAGCCATGGGCCGGCTCAAGTCACCACCACGACAGCAATTCGGTATGCTCAACATGTTTGATGACCTTCTGGAGACGCTAGGTGCAAAGCTTGAAGCCTCTGCTCAGAAGCTACTAGACGCTGTCCTGATATGCACGATTTCCGCGTCACGAAAGCTCAATGCGGAAACAGAGGAGAGCAAGCTTGTCGATGGCTCGCTCTTACGCGCTGTACGGCAGGTGGGCATGCAGTGTCTCTCCAAGGTCTACACTGGGATGCAGGAGTTGGATTTCTCCACGCAGACAGAACTTGCGAATTCGGAACTACTTGCTCCTCGCCTCGACAAGTTCGCGACCGAGAATACACAATCGATCTCCGGAACTTTGCGACTGTTGTCGGCATGGGCAGCATCACCTAGTACAGCAGACTTCCTCACAACTCGATCTGGCACAGTGCTCGACAATGTCGCCGACCTGTTGCGTCAAGACAGTGCCAAGGATGAAGTGAGACTCTTCGTGCTCCGAGATATCTTGGAACATCTTGTGCAGGAAGATCGCACACTCGCTGAGGGACATGTCACAGCTTTCGTGCAGTCCATCGGGGTTGTCATCAACCACAATCCATCCACCGATGTTCTAAGTGCCTGCGTTAATTGCTTCACCAAGCTGGCTGGGCGCATTCGGAACCAGACTGAGGCTGAGGCAGTGATCAATGTCTGCACCAGTCTACTTACGAAGCCCAGCAAGATTGTCTCTCCTTCGACGAAGCTTGGAATGATAGAGACACTATCGACGCTATTGGACAACTTCAGTGCTCCTACAGAGTCGTCGTTGTACATCGCTCTGTGTGGTCTCTTCTCGCGAATGAAGAGCCACAGCGGACGTCCTGTGCTCTCGGAAGTGTTTTCAAAGCTGTGCGCCACAAATCCCGGACTCTTAAGCGTGGCCCGTATCTGCGAAGACCTCAACGCTGTCGGCACAAGACTAGACGAACCCAATCATGAACGCCGGGAGAGTGGCTATGTCAAGATCTTCGAGGGCCACGCAGAGTTCACCCCTCGGATGTGGCAGCCAATAGTGCACAACTGCTTGTTCTTCATCAGAGAAGAGGAGGACATGGTCACCCGATCGAATGCAGCACGTGCTATGGAACGACTGATAGATGTCGCTGGCTCGAAGTCGGACGAGTTCAATTCAATGATCAGCTCCATCATTCTTCCTAGTATCGAGCGTGGCATGGCGGAGCCATCCGAACTCGTGCGTGCTGAGTATGCTAAGTTACTCGGACATGTTGCAGAGAAGCTATTCCCCCTGGGTTCAGTGAGCGACCTCCTAGTCCTGACCGTTGGCGGCGACGGAGAAGCCTCGTTCTTCTTGAACGTCTTGCACATTCAGCAACATCGACGCTTGCGAGCCTTGCGTCGTCTGAGTGATGAAGCGGGCGGGTTGAGTTCTTCCAACGTTACCAAGTTTCTCATCCCACTGCTGGAGCACTTTGTGTTCAACCCAGCAGAGGGCGATGCTGGACGGACACTGGCTGATCAGACTGTCGTGACGCTCGGCGCACTCGCGAAGGTGATGAAGTGGTCAAGCTTTCGTTTCATCTTCAAGCGTTACACTGGACTGCTCAAGTCCCAGCCCGACCACGAGAAGGTTGTTTTGCGACTGCTCAGCGTACTTGTTGATGCGCTGCACCAGCAGAATCTCTCAGGTCATGATGCAAAAGCCGCAAAGACAAGGGCCGACATCATTGTGCGGGACTTCCTGCCACCGCTTCAGGCATACATCCATCTCAGGGATGAGTCGACAGTCGACCGCCGTATGCCCGTGGCTGTCACCATTGTCAAACTGCTTCAGCTGCTTCCGGAGCAGGAGATGACCCTGCGTCTTGCGCCAGTCTTGACAGATGTGTGCCACGTACTTCGCAGTCGTAGCATTGAGGCTCGCGACCAGACACGCAAATCACTTGCTGCCATTCTTGGTCTCGTAGGTCCATCATACTTCGGAGTTCTTATGAAAGAGCTACGGGTTGCATTGCAAAGAGGCTACCAGCTGCATGTGCTGTCCTACACAGTACACTCGCTTCTAGTCCATGCCGTCAGCCAGTACCAGCCAGGTGATCTGGACCATTGCCTGAGCCAACTTGCTTCCGTCATCATGGACGACATATTCGGAGTGACTGGTCAGGAGAAGGAAGCCGAGGAGTACAAGACTGGTATGAAAGAGATCAAGAGCAGCAAAAGCTACGATACCATGGAGCTTCTCGCAAAGATTACGCCCGTTCAAAAGCTTGGGTTACTGATCCGACCAATCCGTGCTCTGCTGCTGGAACGGCTGGATTCGAAGATGGCGGAGAAGATCGAGACACTTCTGACCAGACTACGTAAAGGTGTCGACCAGAACCCAGCTGCCGAGAGCAGAGAGATGCTGGTGTTCTGCCACGAGATCGTACGAAACGTGTATGCCGATCAGTCTGACAAACCTAAAACCAAGGAGACGGACCCGAGAAGGAATAGGTACCTCATCCGACCGGAGCCTTCGAACCATAAAAGCAAAAGCAGGACTGCGACTACTGCGCACACTTTTAAGCTTGTCAGCTTCGCTCTGAACCTGCTTCGCAAAGTCTTGAGGCGACACGAGGATTTGCAGACTCCGGCGAATCTTACTGGGTTCTTGCCTATGGCAGGTGATGCACTTGTGCAGAACCAAGAGGAGGTTCAGGTATCTGCGATGCGCTTGCTGAGCACGATCATGCGAATTCCGATTGCGGACTTGGACGCTAATGCGCCTGTCTATGCTAAAGAGGCTGTACGTCTTCTTAAAGCTGCAACAAGTATCAATACGGATTCGGCAAGAGCTGCTTTGGAACTTCTTACTGCTGTGCTCCGTGAGAAGCGCTCGGCTGTTGTCAAAGACAAAGACATTGGAGATGTTCTGAAGACGATCAAGACCGACATTGACGAGCCGGACAAGCAAGGCATCGTTTACAGGTTCCTCAGAGCTGTGGTCGGCCGGAAGATCATGATTACGGAAGTCTACGAGATCATGGACGAGATCTCTAAGGTCGTCGTAACGAATGCTGACCGCAATGTCCGAGATGGCGCCAGGAGTGCTTACATACAATTCATCATGGAATATCCGCAGGGCAAGGACCGCTGGAACAAGCAAGCAGCCTTCTTCGTTGAGAACCTCAAGTACGAGCATCCGGCTGGGAGACAAAGTACCATGGAGCTGCTTCATCAGTTGCTGCTCAAGGTGCAAGACGATGTCCTTGAACAGCTTGCGTTTACGTTGTTCGTGGCTCTTGTGCCGGTGCAAGTTAGCGACACCGACTCTGACTGTCGACAAATGGCGGGCATATTGACGGCAAAGTTGTTCGAACGAGCGAATAATGAACAGCATACTGTCTACGTCAATCTGCTCGAGAAGTGGCTGCGACTAAAGGGCAACGCCGCGATACAGGCCGCAGCACTACAAAGCTGGCAAGTCTGTCTGAGGACGAAGCCACCCGCACCCAAGCGGCTAGAAAGCCTGCGAAACGAGATCGACTCACTGCTGGATGCTCTCTACAACGAAGACGCTGGTTCGGAGGACCAGGTGGCAAATAACGCTCTGCAGACATTGGAAGTCTTGCTCGATGTTGCACCAGTAGTAGCGTTTGCAAAGCGATCCGCCAGCATCTGGGAGAAGTTACGATCTGCTCTCAGACTCTCGACCAGCGAGACGAAGGTTATCGCAGCACGATTGCTGGAAAGGCTGTTCTCAGATGTCGCCAGCACGTCCTCAAAGCTTTCATCTGGCCTCTCTGCAGTCCCCTTGCGTGGTTCGCAAGGCCTCGAATTGTGCGCAGCTGATCTGCGTCAACTTTGCGCTGCCAACATTAGAGTCTTGCTCTCCCCATACGATGAGACCGAGGGAGTGCTGACGGCTCAAACTGCACGAAACCTCGCTTTCCTTGGGAGGTGCTTCGCGGCTAACGGCATGAACTGGCGTGAAGACGATGGCGTCGATTCCGACGAAGAAGATGCGGATGCTGGGAGAGACCCATCTGCGGTTGCATACCTGCTCAATCGTCTGTCTTACATTGCTCGCCAAGAGCAGCTCGCAGTAGCATCTCGAACAGCCGCAATCGAGTGCCAGATCGCTCTTATCAACCATATACCCACGCTTCCGGACCTTGCCGGGCTTCTGCGGCCGGCGTATTCACTGACGGACACCAATATTCCTCAGCAGCTTGGAGAGGCACACACTCGGCTTGTGGAGAAGGGAACAGAGCTTCTCGATGTGCTGCAAAAGAAAGTTGGGTCGACGACGTATCTGTCAGCTCTTGGTAACGTGAGAAAGGAGGCTAAAGTAAGGCGCGAAGAGAGGAGGCAGAAGAGGAAGATCGAGGCGGTAAGTGCGCCGGAGCGGTGGGCGAAGGACAAGAGGAAGAAGCATGATGCGAGGAAAGTGACGCTCAAAGCGAGAGCTTCTGAGGAGCGTGGTAAGAGGCGAGGGTGGTAATTCCTGCATCTTTCCGGCGTTCGAGCGTGGTGTGATCGGGAACGATGGCATGATACCCAAGCATTGGTAGGATATGAACTGAACTAGTGAGTACCACGATATATGGTCTACTCTGATGAGTACTTGCGACGAGCTGTTACTCAGCAAAACCAGCCCGATCCGGAAGGAGGTCCCTTGTGTCTTGCAGCAGAAGGGCGTGCTCACGTGACCGTGGTCGGCCTATTTTAGAGCTCCCGCAGCGAGCTTGCCATGTCTTGATTCCACATCGTCCATCATACTGTAAGCAGCCACGCTGGCTCTACTGCTTGTCTCCACCTCGCCGTCCAACTGCCATGCAGAAATCAACATCGGACCACTGTCCTGTAATCACGTCGAGCTCGAAGGCCATTGATGGTCATGATACAATCATCTTACGGCATCAACAGGGTGAATATGAAATGATCAATAGGATTTGACCGCATATAAAGGTAAGAGCATTGCACGATGTGCTATATCTTCTCTCTCTCTCTCTCTCTCTCTCTCTCTCTCTAGTAGATCATTTCCATTCCGCATCTTCCATACTTCAACAAATCCGAAACAGCCATGGCAACCTCACTCTCCACCACCATTCCGGTCTCCGCTCCAACTTACCATGACCTCGCCGTACAACCCAGTGGCCTGGGCAAGTTCTCAATCCACTACATCGAAGCCGGAGAGCCTACCAACCCTACTGTCCTCCTCCTCCACGGCTTCCCCTCCTCCTCAACTCAATACCGGAACCTCATCCCCCTACTCTCAGACGACTACCATGTCCTCGCGCCCGACCTCCCCGGCTACGGCCTCACCCAGTCCCCTCCCGACCTCGCATACACCTTCGACAACCTCACCGCCGCCATCAGCGCCTGGCTCATCGCCCTCAACATCGAGAGCTACGCCGTCTACGTCTTCGACTACGGCGCGCCCGTCGCATGGCGTCTCGCTCTCGCAAACCCAGACCACATCAAAGCCATCATCTCCCAAAACGGAAACGCCTACGACGCCGGGTTCGGGCACCCATTTTGGACCCCGATCGAGAAACTCTGGCACAACGAGAGCAATAGCCTCGAAGACCGTGACTGGCTGCGCGACAATTACCTCACGATCCCAGGCACGAAGGGGCAGTACTACACCGGCTTTCCCGAGAAGGACCACGAGTTGGTGAACCCGGTGCAGTATATGACTGACTATCTTATGAATCTCAAGGGGAGAGAGAACCAAGAGCGGCAGTTGGATTTGTTTTTCGATTATAGGACGAATCTGCCGTTGTATCCCAAGGTGCAGCAGTGGTTTCGCGAGTCGCAGGTCCCGTTGTTGGCGTGTTGGGGGAAGAACGATGTTATTTTTGTTTGGCCTGGGGCGGAGGCGTTTAAGAGGGATTTGCCCGAGGCGGAGATCCATGCGTTGGATGCGGGACATTTTGCTTTGGAGACGAAGCGGTGGGAGGTGGCGAGGTTGATTAAGGCGTTCTTGAAGAAGAATAAGTTTTAGGTGCTCTCCGGAGTCCTGGCAGATGTGGGCGATACGTGTAGGGCGGGAAGAGCTTAGAGGTAGCTAATCGTGAAGGAGAGGTCGGCGATGGAAAGCAGAAGGAGTTTGTTGTAGCTTATTCGTCGTCGAAGTCTTGATTGAAACTCGTTCTGAGTACAAAGCTTCTATTTGTATAAGTCTGATTCTCATGTCTACAACTTGGCTTCTCTATTCACGATCAGCAGTCCCTAAGAAAGCCGCTGCCAGCTATAGTATGCTGGACACTTACGCAGCACTATCCCGCTTCCCCTTGACATACTCATCAAACCACTGCACATGCTGCAAGAACGCCGCCTCCTTCGCAAACTTCTGCCGCTTGTTGCTCAGGTCCGCCTTCACCGCAAACCCATGCTCCACATCCGAGTACAAGCAAAGTTGATACGGAATATCATGCTCCTTCAAAATATCCTCCGTCTCCCGTCTCTTCTCCGCCGGGAAAATCTGATCCGTCTCCGCAGCCGCAATGCTCAACGGCGCACGCATCTTCTTGACCTCGTCCGCGTCCACGAAGCTGGGGTGTGCCATGCAGCCGACATCGATGCCTTTGCCTTCTGCAGAGAAGCGGGCGACGTATTTGGCGCCGAAGCAGTAGCCAACGGAGCCGATGGTTTTGGAGCCGTGGGTGGAGCGCAGGTCTTTGAGGACGGCGGTGACGATGGGGTCGACTTGGCCGGGGCCGTGGCCTTTGCCTTCGGGGCCGGAGGTCTGGAGCCATTTCATGATGTCGAAGTCGGCGGGGCGGTTGAGAGGGATGGGGTCGCCTTCGAAGAGGTCGGGCATGACGACGAAGTAGCCGTTGGCGGCGAATTGGTCGGCGATGCTGGGTGGTAGGTCAGTAGTGGCTGCCCAGCGGGGGATGGGCGAGAGCTTACAGCTGGGCGTTGATAAACTCGTGGCCGATGACATCGGTGAGGATCTATGGGCCGTGTAAGCTATCGCTGCGTCATGGCAGGCAATGATGAGTACTCACGAGGATGGTGTTGGCGGTTTGCTTGTCTTTGGGGTAGACGACGTAAGACGAAACTACTCTACATCAGTAATCGTTTCCTGGGTAATATACTCAGGCTATACTCACTGCCGCCAACCTTCTCGATCTTGCCCTTGGCCTCGCCCTCATGCTTGACACCAACGGTGCAGCACTGTCCTGGTGGGTGGGATGCCATTGTTCGTGACAGAGTATGGTGGGTTGAAGCGTGAAGTTGGGAGTGTGTATTGCGTGTAATGAGAAGAAATCGGACTGGAACAGCACACAGGCAGAACTCTTAAAATATACCTCGACCTATCAACAAACCACATCATTGCCCCTCCAAACGTGCCCCACTCGCTCACTACAGTGATGGGGAGTTTGCGGAACAGTCGGCAGGTCTCAGCTCCGCTCAAAGCATCATTCTCCGTTCTCGGAAAAACGTCCTTCGTACACTTGTCTTCTGTTGTCACCATGCAGGTACCATACCTACCATACGAACCATACTTACACTGCGCTGCAGAGCAGTCTCCGTACTCGGAACGTGGTGTGTGATCTTGGTCGAAGCCGATATCGTGTGGGGACATGATTTGCTCCGCCGACCGAGCTTCCACTTCTGTTGATGTGTTTGATGTCGGGAGTCTTTGGTAATCAGTAAAATAGCCGAAGAGCGAAGAGAGTGAAGTTGAAACTGCACGTGCTGAACCAAGACACCGCCTTGTCCTTGGCAATGATTCTGCCGTTTGGAAGGCACGTCACCCCGCGTTCATTTTTGGTGCAAGGCAAACACTCGCTGTTGATTTGCCTGAATACACACCAGCTTTCACTGCCTCCTCTCCTCTTCCTGATCCTCACCACTTACACAACACCCGTATATCTGCCCAGCATGGCGTCCTGTCAACACGTCTCATCCGCCACCATCTCCCCGCCAAAGCCCACCGACGCCGTCTACCGCGAAGACTGCACCCTCTGCTTCGACAGCATCGACGACCCAGCCGGCCTAGACGTGTGTCTACATTGCTTCAACGGTGCATGTGCAGGTGATCGCAACCACTCGCAACTCCACGCCCAGCAGTTCTCCCACCCTCTCACCGTCAACATCAAGCGTACCCGCAAGCGGAAACAGAGAGAGGACGATGCACAGCCGCCGGAGAAGATCACCAAGCTGGCCATCCAGGCTGAGACGGAGCAGGACAGGTACGACACCAAGACGGAAGTGCACTGTCTAGAATGCGGCACACATGAGCTCAAGCAGGAGGGCAAGGTTGGTGAAGTGGTGGATGCTGTGATGAAGGCAAATACATTCGCCCGTGAGGCAGAGGTGCAAGCATGGGAGCAGGAGATAGTAGCATGCGAGCACACATTATGTCTGGAACAGTCGGACGGCAATGCTGGCTCTACAGGCGATCTGAGTCAGTGTCGAGAGTGCGATCTGAAGGAGAACTTGTGGCTCTGTTTGACCTGTGGGAATATCGGGTGTGGACGGAAGATGTTCATGGATATGGGACCACCAGGCAACAATCATCAAGTCAAACACAACGCGTCAACAGGCCATCCAGTGGCGGTGAAGCTAGGCTCTCTTACAGCAGAAGGACATGCGGACATTCACTGCTACTCGTGCGACGAAGAACGACAGGATCCAGAGCTGGTAGCACATCTGGCGCATTGGGGTATCGATATTGCTGGCAGGACGAAGACGGAGAAGAGTGTGACTGAGATGCAGCTGGAAGCCAACCTGACCTACGACTTCAGCATGACCACAGCGGACGGAAAGGAGCTGAAAGCACTGTTCGGGCCTGGTTTGACCGGATTGAAGAATCTCGGCAACAGCTGTTACCTCGCCTCCGTTCTGCAATCGCTCTTCTCCATGCCGGAATTCGCGAAGCGCTACTATCGACCAGACGAAGCACTACCCACGCTCAGCAAGCCTGCAGAAGACCTCGAGGTGCAATTACGAAAAGTTGCGGATGGTCTACTATCTGGTCGCTACAGCGTGCCGGACCAGCATCTCAACTTCAATGAAGCACAAGAGCAATCCTGGCAGCGAGGATTGGGGCCGGCCATGCTCAAGCACCTCATCGGCAAAGGTCACGCGGAGTTCAGCACAATGCGCCAGCAGGACTCTTTCGAACTCCTACTCCACCTTCTCAAGCTCATCACACGCTCGCAACAAGCAGCTCGCGGGCAGTACAAGGACGTCACAGATCCTGTGGACGCCTTCCGATTCGTCATGGAGCAGAAGCTCAAATGTCTTTCCTGCGCCAGAGTCCGCTACAGCCAAGAGGAGATGGAGAACCTGTCCGTCGCTGTGCCGATTAAGAAATTACCAAAGCCAGAAGTTGAGATGACAGACGCCGACAAGGGAGAGGTGAAGCAGGAGTTCGAGCCAGTAACACTCAAGCAATGTCTAGACGACTACACAAGCGCAGAAGTGGTCGACCTCAAGTGCGCCTGCGGTGGCACCGGCTTCACTAAGCAATCCAAATTCAAGACCTTCCCAACTATCCTCGCGGTGAACGCACGCAGGTTCGAGCTCGTCAATTGGGTCCCAACGAAGCAGGACGTACCCGTCATCGTCGGCGACGAGGTCATCGACTTCGAGCCTTACCGCAGCCAAGGCAAGCAGCCAGGCGAGGAGGAGCTACCGGAAGACGACACTCCTGCTGGTGGAGCGAAGCAGGGTTTCGTCCCGAACGCTGAGACGCTCGGTCAGTTGACGGCGATGGGCTTCCCGGAGGTACGGTGTGCGAAGGCTTTGCATGCTACGGGTAATACGGACGCTGAGATCGCCATGTCGTGGTTGTTTGAGCACATGGACGACGCAGACATCGATGTGCCAGTCGATCTCGGCGGCGACAGTGGCGCTGGCGCGTGGAGTGGAGGCGCTGTCGACCCGGAGAAGATCGAGAATCTCGGCAATATGGGTTTCTCCGCCCCACAAGCCCGTCAAGCGCTCAAGGAGACTGGAGGCGATATGGAGAGAGCGGTTGATTGGCTCTTCTCGCATCCGGAGGCTATGGGTGATTTTGGGGACGATGAGGCCGCACCATCTGCTCCTGAAGCTGGTGTATCGACGTCGACGGCGAAGATTGAGGTGGAAGACACGCGGCCGGCGAAGTTCTCACTCAGCAGTATTGTGTGCCACAAGGGCGCTTCGATTCATGCGGGGCACTATGTAGCTTTTGTGAAGAAGAGGCTTCCAGAGGCGGAGGGAGGTGGGGAGGGGTGGGTGTTGTTTAACGATGAGAAGGTCGCGTTGGGCGGGGATGTGGAGGAGATGAAGAAGTTTGCTTATGTTTACTTCTTTCGTCGGGATGGTGCGTAGGAAGGGCGCTGGGAGAGGAGGGTACGTTGAAGGGTGCATTGGTGGAGTTGGACGTTCTCCAAGATCATTGAGTGGGAGTTCACCGTAGGCATAGGCAGGGAAAGCATGGTGGCATGGCATGGCATAGCAGGAGGCATGGCAAGAGGCATAGAAGAGCAAGGGGTAGTCTCGTCAGGTGACAGTAGATATCGACGTTGGTAGACTAGTCTTGATATCGAGCGCTGGCCCACGTCTTCGGTCTGCCAAGGTGTAACTGAATCGCACCTTCCTCGTCGAGTCATCGTGGAAGCGTGCAAGTGCAACCTTGGATCTTGACTTCACGCGGGTTACCTTGTCTTGACCTCACGTCTACACACTCATGTTCGTAAGAATACTTCCTCTTCGCCAACAGGCAACCCGGTCTTGACTCCGCGTCGTGACCCCCAGAAGTCTGTACGTATCGTAGATCTCCTCACTCGACGCCACCTGACGTGCCGCGAACCATACCGCACCCATGTCGAAGCAGATCTACGATGTCATCTCAAGCGGAACAGCCTCCGATGCCCATGTGCTTGTGATCGACACGACATGAGACATGCTTTCTCCACATGGCACAGGCAGGTCGAAGTATATTCAATTTATCCGTCAATGAGGTTTGTGATTGACGTTGATCTACGTCGAGCGTTCCGCGGTATTGGGGACGGTATTTCATATATACTCCATACACATCTTTGCTCCCTGTCTTCTCACGGAGGCTGTGGTCGCGTGTGCTGCCTCGTTCCCTCAACGTCGACGCGTTACGATAGTAAGACAGCAAGATGCAAGGTCTCAAGTTTGGGTTTACCTTTCCTAAGGTGTAACTCCTTTACCTCCCAGCCATAACTAAACCGATTGCAAGGGCTAACAAAATGACTCTAGGTACAACACCTACTTCCTCGCCATCATCTCAACCATCGGCGGTATGCTCTTCGGCTTCGACATCAGCAGCATCTCCGCCATCATCATCACGGACCAATATGTCAACTACTTCGACAACCCGGCAGGCCTATGGCAAGGCGGCATCGGTGCTGCTCTGGCCGGCGGATCGATCGTTGGTGCCGTCGCTTCAGGATTTATCTCTGATAAATTTGGCAGGCGAGATTCCATTGCTTTCGGTATTTCTCGACACCCTGCGAAGCAATGTGACCTTACTGATGTGCTCGGCAGCCGGCCTCTGGTGGCTCGCCGGCACCGCAGTCCAAGTCGCCACCACCTCCCGCGCCCAACTAATCGTCGGCCGCTGCCTCAACGGCGTCTGCGTCGGCATCACTAGCTCGCAAGTCCCCGTCTACCGCGCCGAGATTGCGAAGAAAGACAAACGCGGCTCCATTATCGTAATCCAGCAACTAGCGATCGAGATCGGGATCTTGGTGATGTATTTCATCGGCTACGGATATGGCTTCATCCCTGGACCGACCGCAAGCTTCCGTACAGCGTGGGGGATCCAATTCGTCCCGTGCTTTATCCTGCTCGTTGGGCTGCCTTTCTTGCCTCGATCGCCGCGGTGGTTGGCGAAGGTTGGACGGACGGAGGAGGCGGTGACGGTGTTGGCGAATATTCAGGCTGGAGGGGATAAGAGTGATCCGTTCGTTGTGGCGGAGTGGGAGGAGATTACCACGGTGCTGGCGGCGGAGAGGGAGGCGCTGCCGGGTTGGAGGAAGTTTGTCATGAATGGGATGTGGCGGAGGACGTTTGCTGGGTTTTCGGTGCAGGCGTGGCAGCAGCTTTCCGGTATGGCAGAACCGCACCTTGTTTAAGGAATTCGCTAATCATTCTGCGTTTGTGTCGGCAGGGGCGAATGTCATGACTTATTACCTGACTTGTGAGTGATGGACTCCCGTTAGAACGCGAGGGAGGAGCTCGTGCTAATTGTTGTGCTTGATAGATGTGTTTTATATGGCGAATCTGTCTGGGAAGTAAGTACTGCTGGTTATCAAGAGATGTGCTTGCGTCTGAGAGACTACTAATACTTTTACCTCTGCTCTTTAGCATCAACTTGATCTCAGCGGGCGTCCAGTATGCGCTGTTCATCGTTTTTACACTCGTTACTTACATCTTCATCGACAGTACGTCTCTTACCCATTTGACTTGCTGTTCTCATTGACTCTGTATACAGAGACCGGCAGACGACCACTTCTCATCTTTGGCGCTCTCGGTATGGCCACCTGCCATTTCGTGATCGGTGGAACGTAAGTCTTGAGCCTCTGAACAAGGCTTTTAGACCCGTCGCTGACCTTGATGCAGCTTAGGCATGTACGGCAAATCGGTCCCCGAAGGCGTCCAAGGCAACGCCAACGTCACGATCAGAGTGACCGGATCGCCTTCATACACCGTCATCGCCTTCTCCTACCTTCTCATCATCGTCTACGCCTTGACCTTGGCGCCGGTATGCTGGGTATACGCCGCCGAAGTGTGGAGTCTCGAGACAAGAGGCAAAGGCATGGGGTACGTTCGACTCTTACCGAATTCACCTGTACCTACATCTGCTTACACCCCGAACAGAATCGCAGCCACAGGTAACTGGCTGTTCAACTTCGCCCTCGGCCTCTTCGTCCCACCCGCTTTCAAGAACATCTCCTGGAAGACTTTCATCGTCTTCGGCACGCTGTGCTTAGGCGCTGCTGTGCAATTCTTCTTCTCGTATCCCGAGACTGGCCGCAAGACTCTGGAAGAGATCGAGATCATGTTTAGGCCTGGTGGGCCGAAGCCTTGGAAGACGAAGATGGGAGAGTCGGTTCTTGATGAGAGGGCTGCGAGTGTGGTTGCGGAGACGCAGGGGAGCTTGGCGGAGGAGGGGAAGGTGCAGGTGGTGAGGGAGGATGGGAGGGTAGAGATGGTGGGGAGGGGGGATGATGAAAAGGATGAGAAGGAGAAGTGGTCGTCTTGATGGAAGTGATGTAGTGGAAGGTGGTCAGCGAACGTGGACTAGCAAATCCATACCTTACTCCCATTTTTACCTTGTCCTGGTCACCACTTCGTCCAGTGTGCTTTCAACTTTTTACTCTAGCATCCTTAACTCATTGGCACGAGAGTTGACGATGTTATCAATGTCTGCGAGATGTGCCCCAAAACAGCGAAGCTTTCCAACGCGAACTTCGAAACCGAAGGCCCCACCAGCCACCACAGACATCACCTCTTTGAGCTCGCCACGAACTTTCCTATATCGCTCGCATGACCTCCCACTACCATTGAAACACTCGCCTCCCACGACTCTCCCCTCTCAACTCCCACCGCACCGCCACCATGCCGCCCACCACCACCCTCACCCCCCTCCTCTGTCGCGCCTGCACTCGCCCTTCCACAACACCACTGAAGACGACACTGTGGCGCGCCTCCATGTCCACAGAATCCCAGCAGAAAATCCTCCAGTCTCCTCTGAAGGACGCCGACCCCACAGTCTACGACATAATCCGTAAAGAGAAGCGCCGCCAAAAACACTTCATCAACCTGATCCCCTCCGAAAACTTCACCTCGCAAGCCGTGCTCGACGCCTTGGGCAGCGTCATGCAGAATAAATACTCCGAGGGATACCCTGGGGCACGATACTACGGCGGGAACGAGCACATCGACGAAGCTGAGCGACTCTGTCAAAGCCGGGCCCTAGAAACGTTCGGGTTGAAGCCAGAGGAGTGGGGTGTGAATGTGCAGCCACTGTCAGGGAGCCCGGCGAATTTATACGCGTATTCAGCGTTGATTGGGACGCATGAGCGGATAATGGGACTGGATCTGCCGCATGGAGGGCATTTGAGCCATGGGTATCAGACGCCGACGAAGAAGATTTCGATGATAAGTAAATATTTCGAGACGTTCCCGTATCGGTTGGATGAGAGCACGGGGTTGATTGATTATGCGAAACTGGAGGAGTTGGCTATGCTCTACAGGCCGAAGATCATCATCGCTGGAACTTCCGCGTACTCACGACTTATCGACTACAAGAAGTTCAGGGACGTGGTGGACAAAGTCGGCGGCGGCTGTTATTTGCTAGCAGACATGGCCCACATCTCCGGCCTCGTCGCCGCAGGCGTCATCCCCAGCCCCTTCGAGTTCGCGGACGTGGTCACGACCACCACGCACAAATCTCTCCGAGGCCCGCGAGGCGCAATGATTTTCTTCCGCAAAGGCGTACGAAAGGTCGACAAAAAGGGCAAAGAAGAGCTCTACGACCTCGAAAACCCCATCAACTCCTCCGTCTTCCCCGGCCACCAAGGCGGGCCCCACAACCACACCATCACCGCCCTCGCAGTAGCGCTCAAGCAAGCTCAAGGCGAGGACTTCAAAGACTACCAGCGCCAAGTCATGTCCAACTCCAAGGCCCTCGCCGCCCGCCTCGGCTCTGGTAAAGAGTCTGGCGGGCTTGGGTACAATATTGTCTCCGGCGGAACAGACAACCACCTCGTCCTCGTCGACCTGAAGGACAAAGGTATCGACGGCGCCCGCGTCGAGCGCGTGCTCGAACTCGTCGGCGTCGCCGCAAACAAAAACACTGTGCCGGGGGACAAGAGCGCGATGAAACCTGGTGGGTTGAGGATGGGGACGCCGGCTATGACGACGAGGGGTTTTACGGGGGAGGATTTCGGGAGGGTGGGGGATATTGTGCACAGGGCGGTTAATATCAGTAAGACGCTGGATGGGAAGGCGA
>JAABUL010001560.1_pt1 | contig 42612 bp, 44 predicted proteins | sample 5559151 | NCBI WGS metagenome assembly JAABUL01 (sample SAMN10711876, study PRJNA513368) | rock metagenome | isolation source: Antarctica rocks | place: Antarctica: Victoria Land, Pudding Butte sud | reverse complement strand
TTGCGCATCCTAGACTCACATCATCTACGCAAGTGGCCTTGATGGCAGTGAAGGGAAGGAGCGAGTTCGCAGGTACGCCTAGCATTGTACTCCCGTTTGCTCCTGCAACTAAAAGAATTCAAGGAAACTGTCTTTCCCCATCCCGTACCCTCGCACCCTCTATTTTCCACATGGAGATCTTGATGGCCATAGGTACTAGCTCTGGCTTCAGGCAGGCTTTCTAGGAGAAAGCCCACTGTGGCGTAAAGTGTGCCGCGTTGGGCGGATTGACTCACGTCTTAGCGTCAATATGGAAAGAAATCGACTATATTCAACCGCCGACAACGGGGAGCCCCGCCACATATGAATTGGTACGATCCACTTCGTTGCTCATTGAGAGAGAAGTACCTGAAGACCAGTAAGATAGCTCTCCACTGGGCATCTCACATCCGGTGAGTTAGATCAAAGGTAGAGACGCCAGCCGAACTAGCGAACCTCGAGTTTCTGAAGCAGCTCACCCAATTTGAAGGCTGAGTCGTGGCTCATTTACCGGCATAACCCTTGAAAGCGACCGTTTCGGCACATTCAAAGCGAGACTCTTCGTTCGTACTTATGTTCACCGTTTTGTGTCATCTTTCAATTCGTCCGAGCAGATTTGGTGCGACATTAAGACTTCTTAAAGCTTATTTTAACAACGTTTGGACAATCAACGCACTTTACTGTGCAGTAATACGCTGATCTAACACTTTCACAACGTTATAAAATAAGAAATCTTGAGGTACTGTGCCACAGGCTTAGCATCGCTTGTTTCTGGACCGGATCGCAAGAATCCATGCTTGACCAGATACAAATTGGCCTGGATTATATTCGCATTTCGTTTCGTTCACCAGAAAATGACTAGGACCTTGAACTTGAGCGCTCAATGTCTGGATCTCTTCCTGCCTGGATCCTAGTTCTTACGACCTGTGATCAAAGAAGAATTTCTATGATCGTAATGGCCGAATTTTCGAACCTTCTTTGCCTAAGACGACTTTCTCTTACTTGAACGTTCGAGCCACCCTTCCCAGCATTCTCGTCCACTGCAGAACCCTCTCGTTTTTCATTAATAGGCCTACATTCCAGTAATCCGCGGCTAGCTCTTGGTTACTCGCAAATCTATGCACATACATGTGGCAACTTTCACACAAATCTGCTCTCGCCTTTAAATCCCTTCTCCCGTGCAAACTTTTAACTGGTGCTGGCGGCCAAAGTGACCGAGGCGTAAGATGATGACCCTGAAGCGAACGATTTTTACGTGTACACAGTCCGCAACTTTCGGCTTTGGAAACCAGCGCTTCCTCGACATATCGAATCATGACTGGCACGAAGAATTCGTTTGGATGATCAAGCTCGCTGATGATAGAGTGATCTTTCAGTGATCGGCCAATGGAAGGAGGGATAGCATCGAGAATCTTCGACCTCAGCCAAAAATGCCGGTTTGCGCTCTGTTTGCGTATGAGGTCGTAGTCCTGTTGCACTGCACTAGGCGTGAGGGTCTGCAAGTCTTGCGGTAAAAGGACAAAAATCGCCATCGAAATGTCGTGTACGAACTCTTCCAAGCAAGCCCTCTTTTGAATTCTACCCACCGCTTTCATAGTGTCGGCTTCACCGCCAGGAAAATTGTTTGACTTCACCTCCCGCGTAAGTCTATTTTGTATAAAATCCTCAAAGTAAGGCATGTCTCTTTCTCTGATCGATGCTTCTGCATCTTCTGCTTCACTCTTGGAATAGAACGTTGACTTCACGTTCCACGCGAGCCAAATCAATTTTCCATCGGGCCGCTTTCGGCTCGTCGCACTTATAGGAAGATGATACAGCTGGAGTATTGGGTCGGCGACACACCCGCGAAAGATATCATGATTGGTCTGATCTGCACCTGACGCCATGAGAATATAATTGATCTGCTTGTAGGGAAAAGATGATAGCTTTCATTCGAGCTCTGACTTTTGGAGAGTCCCCTTCAAAAATCATTTGAGCAACATAGTGGATTGACTTCTGCTTGCAAGGTGCAACGCCCGACACGACCTATGAGACATAGCCTTCCAATCATTGAACAATACTCTTGTACCGGTTCCGATGGAGAATGGTAGATTGGGTGGAGAAGTCAGTCGGCATGAAGTTGAACGGAGAAAGCGGCTGCCGAACAATGAAACGCCGGAAAGTCGTGCTTAGCGTGGCAAGTATTTTAACCGAAAATTACGGCTACCTACAGTTCCAGCGAGCGTATGTACCTTTTGTGTGGCAACAACAGCGATGTAAATATATTTCAGACAGGGATCATTAGCGTCCTGTAAACAGATCACTTGGTGTTCCTTGCATTACCTTCTCCTCCGCTGCCTGGGCCCACGCCAGCGCTATGGCCCCTCCAATGAGCGAACAAACTCGCTACGATATAGAGCAATACATCCACCGCGTCGAGAGCACTCCATGGATATGTGACAAGACCGGGGTCCACCAGACGTCGGTATCCAGGATGAGGCGTAATTTCTTCGAATATGGTACCGTCGTCGCTCCAAAGCGTAAGCTGGGACGACCCCGCAAACTAGCACCAGAGGATGAGCGCAAGTGGCAAAATCTTCCAAAGATCATTGCCGTGAGCTCAACAGGAACATAGAACGAGACGACCATTCAATCATGTCAGCTGAAGACCAGATAGTCATTGCTTTCGACCTTTACGGCACATTGCTCTCTACAGAGTCGATTGCTAAAGAGCTATCGAGCCATTTCGGCGCTGACAAGGTGGCGAGCTTGGCTGGCTTGTGGAGACGGTATCAGTTGGAGTACACTTGGCGACTCAACAGCATGAGTATGAGATTCCCGAGCGCTGGCAACCACCCTACAGTCGGTTAACGCCTTCCAAGATCAGTACGAGCCGTTCTCTTCCATAACCCGCAACTCCCTTCGCCATGCCTTGGCGGATACAGGCGTCTCGTTAGACGACAATTCCATCGAATCGCTAATGAAAGCGTACGATTCCCTCTCCACTTTCCCAGATGTTCCTCCGGCTTTGAAAGCTCTATCTCGGAAGCAAAACATCACTGCTGTCGTCTTCTCAAACGGCACTGACAGCATGGTCACGAATTCTGTGAAATCATCACCAGATCTTGGTCCGCACGCAACAGTCTTCAAGGAATGCGTCACCGTTGAGGAGGTAAGATGCTTTAAGCCAGACCCGAAGGTTTACTACCATCTTGCGGAGAGAATGGGCAAGCAGACGACCAGGGAAGGTATGAGCAGTATGTGGCTCGTGAGTGGAAATCCGTTCGATGTTGTGGGTGCGAGGGCGGTTGGGATGCAAGCTGCTTGGGTTGACCGGGCGGGGAATGGGTGGACTGATGGGCTCGTTCAGGGGGATTTGGGGAGGCCGACGTTGATTGTTAGGGGGTTGGGAGAGGTGGTGGAGGGAGTGAAGAGGTTTGGTGGGTCCTGATAGGGTGCGGTATTGTTGCTTTTCTTCTGGTATTTACTTTATCGTGCTGCATGCATCGTTTTCGTCTGCTACGTGAAAATCATGGTTGAAGCGAAGCATTCTCATCATTAACAGAGGGCTAGAAGTGGGCCCCAATACCATCATAAGGGACAACATCCTTACCAAAGATCGACAACGCAGCGTTCGCGTCCCATCTTACATGCCTAAAGCCGCTTCTTCACAAACACAGAACGGAAACAACAGCAGGTCCGCCAAACGACGAATCCCAATCCTCCCGACTGCAAAGACACCGTCGTGTAAACCGCAGTATAGCCTATCCTGTGCACTGCATCGCAAAGCCCAACCCCCCGGACCCTAGCGATTACCCTTAGCAGTTATGGCTTTCTTGGCCCTCTTTGATGGCGAAGCCACGGTTTTCGCGCGCCGTCTGTTCGTCGATGCCGCCGTCGTCTTCCCAACCGCGCTCCTCGACGGGGTTGGTTTCCTGGGTGTAGCTGGTGGCGTAGGCAAGCCATTCGTGGCAGCACGGGCTTCTTGTCCAGCAGAACCGCCCGCAACATCTACATCACCCTTGTATCAGTAATCATGTCTCAAAAACACAGTGCATACCCATACCCCCCCCACCTTCCCCCCTCTTCCTCCGCCAAGCCCGAAATTCCTCATCACATAGTTTCGCCACGCTGGCTAGCATTGCGGCCACAAACGCGTCATAGCGCTTCAAGCTCTTCTCAAAAAACCCGCTGAAAAAAGGCATGGAACGGATTGCTGCGAGGACTGCTTCTGAACGGGCGGCGGTGATGGTTTTTGAACGTGATGGCGTGTTTAAACAGTTGTGCTCAGCGAGGATGATGGAAGCGGTGTTGAGGAGGTGTTTGAGGTCTGTGGGGTGAGCGTTGAAGGCTTGACCTAAGGTGGCGAGGTCCATCTTGTGGGTTTTGGCCAAAGAGGTGGTGTAAAAGGAGGAAGGAACGATTGGGGGGCGTGAAGGTGAGAGCGGTGGATTCGAGGGGGGCGAGGGGGCTGGGAGGGCTGTTAGTGATGGGTTGAGGGTGGGGGCCCTTGAGAGGAGGGATGTGCAGGGGAGCTTACGCTGTGGCTCTGTCTTTGTGATGGTTGGCGATGGTAAGTTTGCTGTATCTTCTTGAATGCTGCATCCTTCGTTCATTGTTAATTGCCCTGGCGGCTGATTCTTTACACCGAATGTGTGGTTTTGATGTCTTATTGGCAGGCAACGCCCGTTCGAAATGGAGATCGATTATTAAGGCGCTGGATAGAGTACTTAAGATACGATGGTATGTACACAACACATGGAAAAGACTTGTACGAATTGACGTTGGCGATGTAGAGCTATTTGATGAAGAGACGGAGCGATGAGATTTCAGAACTTTCGTGCTCGGCGGCTATGTTTTGCCAGGCCGGCTCGGCTATAGTCAACACATCTGGTTACTGTAATCTTTGCGGTCAAGACTACTCGAGGGCATGTATGAGATGGGCTTGGTTGACCCTGGAATTAAGAGGGCCGCGGCTGCGTTTTGGGATGTTACGATTATTAAGTATCAGCGTCACCAAGGATGTGATATCAAAGCGAGGAATACGGGGAATGTGCAACGACCTTGGGCCAATGACGGCTCTGTGCTTTGACTTCCCTTCCTAAGGCTCGTACAAGATTTGAGACCAAATTCTCTTCTCCAAAGGCTGTAAGAATTTGTCATACAAGATTGTTACTCTCGCTGTATTAGCGGCTTTGAGTAAATTTGTTAAAAGTCCATGTATCTGGCCGTTCTTGGAGCGTGAGATATCATTGGAGTCCACTATTGAACGTGTGCACCAGACCTAAAGCATGGCGCGTCCGCTGAAAGGCCTTCCCAGTGCTGTATTGTAACATTCATATACCATACAAAGCCTCCGACCTCCTTTTCTCCGTATCTAGCGTCGAATTGATAGGTGTCGTTGTCAACGAAGCTTCTTGATACCGTAGAGAGCGATCTAGAACTAGCGGATCTGTTTGACTGAACGCTACAGTCGAACACATCGGCTTTCGATATCTCCCTACCCCTCGGTAACGCCTCTAATTTTGTCTTTATTGCTCCTATGCGTCACCGACCTGTACGCTGAGTGTGTCACTGGGCAACAACCTCCCGCGCCTAGACCCTTCAAATACCAGCATAGCTCGATTCCAGCGTCGTCGTAGTACCAGGATGAAAACTCCAATACTCAATCATCGTCTTGACTACTCCCAATGTCGTTGAGGGACACCTGATTTGATAAGGAGGTGATAGGGGCTGCAGTGTAGAGAATGTTGGAATTGTGGTTGTGCTCTGGAAAGTTCTGTGGCTCATGAGCTGATCCCCAATGGACTCGTATGATATCTCCTATCGAATTTGTGTGTAGCGAAAAGACTGTCTTACAAAGGAATGTAAAGAGGAACTTTCGCTGTGTCGAAACCGCTCGTTTCCAGCCACCTGTGTGTGCATCACCGGCTTAGATGAGTATTGATTGTGGGCGCATTCGCATTTCAATCGTCCGTAGGCAGGAGCAGGTAGAATGAAGAATTCGGTGAACTTGGCCCAGCTCTGATGGTAATGCCTTTATCATCGTTCCAATTAGATAAATCAATCGGCTGCCGTCTTCAAGCTACTGACTTTCCCGTATCTGTTGCCATAATTGCTCTCTTGAGAAGTCTCTCATCAGGGTTTTAGCCTCGGTGACTCCTTACTAGAAGCTTCTAGTCTTGCCGTTGACGTGGTAAAGGTGCCATTTCGGCTTCTGAAATGGATGAACGTCCGGAAAGCTTTCTATGTCGGCGGCTTCTGACTGATCGGAGACAAGCGCAGGTTGGAGTCAGTAGCTGGACAATGTGCAGCAGATACGGCGGAAATAGGATGCGATCGTGGTGTAACAGATGCTGCTCTGCGTGGCCTAGCTGTGTCAGCGTAGATAAACTTGTTGCAATGCACAATGCTGTGAACATTATACAAACAGCCAGGCCTCTCCACCATGATCTTTGCATTGTTACTGAAAGTATCCACCCATTGCATTCGGAGTGTTTCCAGGTCCGATCGAAGCATCGGAATCTGAGATACGCGCTCTTGCCCATAGCCTATACACTCGATCTCGTTGTTTGACGAGACTTCCAGAACGTGAAAGAATGCGACGTAGAGGGTAGCAAACATCGTGTTTGCTGTGAAATCTTCAAAGTCTTTGCTTTTGTACATCTTCCTTCATTTCTGATGACAGAGGCACTGGCAGCTTCCTGTTGATGGTTGTACAAATTCTCTTGGTGTAAAGATAACCGTGGAATAGATGGTGGCCATCGTAATGGAGGAGGCTCTGGCGAAGGTGGTGCTGCTGCGGTATACTTCGAGCCGACCAGAGACTGTATGCGACAAGACGAGCTGAGGTATAATCGAACAGGACCATTTCAAGGGCAGTGGCTCCAAGAGCGATGGCATCGAGGAGGTTACTCGGCAAGCCCCGAATTCCATGTTGAAAATGGCTCTGATGGCCCAAATTTGTGCCTGCTGTCAGCATATTGACACGCAACAAGGCTAACATAGAGCGGTACCTGCTCACTCTAGAGGTAGCACATTGCGTCGATCGCGGAGTCGAGTTAGGTGTCAGGGACGAATTTGCAGGGTGAATTAGAGCAACTAGATTAGATTAAAGCAGTCTAAGTAAGAGAACCTACCTTACACAAAGATAGTCTTTCGAGTACGGATGTCAAGACAGTAGCTAACAAAATTCCGCCTGTCGTATATCTCAATCAGCTAGAGGTTCCATTGGTGAAAAATCAACTGTGGTGAACCTAGGAAAATGTATAATTGTTTGCGTGCTAAATGAGGGTCGACAGGAATCCTTCATATCTTAAAAAAATAATTAGAACTTCCCAGATTCGAACTCTCAAGCACGGCGAAAAAAAGACGTGACCCTTCACCCACCTCCAAGTTCGTTGGAAGTGAATAAAGGACCACGAGAAGATTGACTCTTATTTTTTTACTTACCCATACATGGTAGATCATTATCACTATCCCTCCTGCAAAAAGGCATTCCTTATCAATCTAGAACACTCCTTTAGCCAACGTAGCATAAATACTATGTTCATAGCATATGACAACGGCAACAAGCATAGCTAATGACATCCTGTTCCACCGTGAAAGCTAATGTACAACGACAATGCAATTCTCATACACAATCGTCCACTACTGTGCATGAATGCCTTAGCTACGAATGACTCGGCTGATCTAGGTCTCAAATTTCAAGGGAGACGCAAAGCGAACGAGATGGCTTTTTGAGCAGGCTCGTGTAAATAGCGTGTACACCAGCAAACCTCAATGCTGGATCCAATAGATAAGAGCCTTCGATGCATGGATAATAGATAGATAGAATCATATTTGCTTGCTTTCCGCGCAAACAACTTGAAAGGGAGGGTGCATAGACTTACAAGATGGGTAGTCGTGAACTACTTCATGCTCCACTCTCCCTCTTTCGAACTCATACCAAGGAACCTTTATGTACTTCAATTCGACCACCCTCAAGCACACCCTGAGGCTTAGCTTTAGATCTATGAGTGACCAGAGGCGCACCATCGCACGATTCTAGGACGGCTGCACCTGCCCGTCTGCGGAAGTCCTTTGTGATCGTATGCGGATTACCTTTTCGCGTCGACCATCTTCATCACAACGATTCCCAGTCTTCTCAACCATCATAACAACAACAGCATGATGCTCTGCCTTCTTTTTTTCAAGGGTACAAAAGAGTCTTCCTTGACCAAGGCATTTTCATCATTACTTCTGACAGTGGTGAGTTCGCGCGGTTCAGTCACCAGAGGCATCAGCGGCACAAAGTGAGTACTATACTCCAAGTCCCCATCGAGCCAATAGCCTTCTTCAACGACCCCGACGGTCATGAAGACCACGCCTTAGCTGACGCGCATACCCTAGTCGTCATCTTCTTGAACTCGTCAGCTTCTGGCGTCCTTCTACCAATGATGGCGGCACCGAAAGGCTCGGCCGACACACATTGGCGGATTCAGCTCTCTTGTACGTGATCATGCTTCTTTTTCGCATCAGGATGGCTCTGCCGGGTAGTCACCGAAGAGGCTTCCAAGGACTCATCAGAATACAGGCACAAACACCACCTACAACGATATACTCCTCGACGGACCTCACCTTAGCCATGTCAAGCATTCACACCAGCCTGTCTGCTCTTCCGGTCATACTACCTGTAGAGTCTCGAGCATTCACTGAAAAGCAAGTCGGTAAGATCATCACCAGGAAATTTTACGCACCTTGCTAATCCTGCCGAAAACCCCTCCAGATCTCCTCGTTGACGACAGCATTGGCACGTATCTTCTCTTCATGTCGCAATTAGGAATACGCAAGCGATCGACCCATCACCCTATCCGTTCTTGCCGATCCAACGTCCATATAATGAAGGTGATTCGAGAAGCCTCTTGTTTGTGAAACCGCGCGAGGGGCCTGAATGCAGGCAGCGACTTGACAATAAGTATGCTACACATTCAATTCCCCTAATCAGGACTATAGGTGACGACAGAAACTCACAAGGCTCGCAGAACGGCTCCTTCAATTCCCTGTACCATGTCCGCGAGAATAAGACGACTCTGCAAGCACGAGGCGATAGCAGAAGGGGATCCTGGCCATATGTCTGCAGACATGGTTAACGAGAAGTCTCCTAATTCACCCATTGACAATATCGGCGTATCTAAGATTGAGCTCAACATCCTCACATTCTCAGCCACTTCCCAAGCAAAAGCGGACACGATTATGCTGACAAAACCTTATCCCAAGGTCTGGTTGACCGCAAGACATCTTTGATGCATGGGAGCTGGCACTGGTGAGCTACCTGGTGCCTGGCCTGCCTGAAGAAAACAGAAAATCACAGTCCAAAAGGATCAAGGTGTGTGATAATACCTCCCTTGATTGTATTTGCTGACATGAAGCACAGACGATCAAGCGCGCTGATGCAGTTGTTGGCTTACCTGTGCAGCCGATTCCCAATGCTTCCTCCACTATAGCCACCGCTCTCCTGCCTGCAGCAGAGACGCCAACACATATAATATATTGCGCTGTGTGGCCGTCTCTGCCTCCTCCAACCTGTCTAACCTTGCCTGATGAGAGATTCGTCCAGTGTGATGAACATGAGGTACGTCCACGTTTCTTGCACTGGGCAGTCTCTTTCTCACATGACAAGGGACGGTAGATGAGGCAAAGCCAACCGATGGCGCTCGGTCGCTCGCTCTTATGGGAAGATGCACAGTCCTCGGACTCTGCGGACCATTGTGAGCAAGGGTGGTTGCGGAATCAGCGATCACATCTCCGGTTGAGCCTCCTTTCGGATATGGCATGGGAACTCCTTCCATGGCAGGCACACTAGGGCTGTGATGAGGCGTTCGACAATAGAAACGACGAAATTGCATCCTCTTCTGCAGGCAACGGCCCTCCCTCGTCTACAGATGCACCAAATGGATCAACAAGATGGCAGGAGCAGTGAACGTGCCAGGCTCCCCCGAAGAAAATAAGGGGAGGCACATAATCCACAGTGTGGGTGCTGTGGCTAACAATCCTACATATGCAGTATTGGTAACGATTGTTCCCACAATTGTCTGTCATGCTTGCTGATTGAGTACAGGAGTTCGAGATCATCTTTGCGCCAACGGCCAGATACGAACAGCCATCACCTGGGGTCGACGAGCTTCGGGCCTTGGGATGGGCAAAGGCAGGGAACGCAAGCTCCGAATTTCGGACGGAAGCCTGAAGAGAATGGGACGAGGTGGAAGCAAAATGGTGAGCACAATCCACGGTTTGCTAGTGCTATCGGCCATGACCTTTCTCCCAATGGGCTTGCTGACCGCCAGCAATGTCATGGAGAGCTGCCTGACTTTCGCAATGCTGATATCTAGCAGAGATAATCCAACAGGTTGAACCACTATATTTAGGGCTTCCACGAGCCTGTGAATCATCCTAGGCATGATGTCCAAGGCCTGCGGTGTACCTATGGCGGACAATTACCCAGCCACCATCACAGTGCGGTGTCTGGTACTTTTCCGTAGGTAGGTATGCCGCTGGCCTTGGACGTGGTGCCTAAGATGGCCTATAGGCCTGCAGAAGCCCCAAAATGGTAGAGCTGCCGGATTACGCAGCGAGATCCATTCTCCATTGCTTCTATTGACACCACGAACAACCACGGCGTTGCAAGGAGCTCGTGCTCAGACTCGAGCACTCTCAATACCGAATACCTGTCCCCTAGCGGTATGAAGACGCACTGAAAGTCATTGAAGGGAATGGCCCAAGCGCTCCCAGGACACTCAACTTTCATCTAAACAAAGACATATTGATACGTAAGAAGAACGAAGAGACGGACGTCGATCGAGCTCTCCCTACCGCAGTGAGAGAGTTCCACCGTGGCTTCACAGAAAAGTCTATCAATCTAAGCTGGCCACTTACCCCTCGAGACCACGCTGAAGCACATCAAACGACGATTTCTTGAAGTGATCTACCTCTGGTACGTCTCGGTGGGTGGTAAGGTCCAGGATGTGAAGTATAGCATGCGTAGTGCTGTACTGATGACACGGCCCTGCGAGAGACAAAGTAGGGACAGTACGGCTCCTTGCGGAAGGCTATTAGAGAAGTGGAGTGGTCTGACAACGTTCTTGCCATGAGACCAAAGCCAGGCAACGCGGAGACAGCTCGCATGATCTTCATGTGGCGTTTGGCCATCCGGGGTACGTTCTCTTCCCGCTCCACCAACCCATTGCATCGAAGCATATGGTGAACATGAAATCTAACAGCCGCAATAGCATTGTCGAAGAGCCTCAATCCGGCCTCAACGCCCCAGTCACAATTGTCCAAAACATCAAATCCGACCCGGGGAAGCGTGAAAAGAACAACAATGCCCGTCGAGACTACATTGCCAGCTTCACCTCGAAGGTGCAGAGCTAGCCTTGAAAGCAGACCTGCAAGAGATCGAGCTAGGATGTCAAATCTTGTCGAGGTCCGACTGGCGCCGCAAGAAAGTGGGCCTATACCTGAGAAGGCTGGCTAGCGCCCCGAAATCAGACGAACTAGATTCTGTCACACCATGAAGGCTACCCCCAGAAAATGCGCGAAAGTAGGCAATCGATGAGTCGATATATGGGAACATTCCAACCCTCGACCGAACATCAAGTCGAAAGGGTAGCCAAAATCATAGATATGGCTCATAGATTAAGCTCACCAAGGACAAAAACTCGACGACTCTGAATACAAAAACATTGTTGCCATACCTGCTGCTTGGCAGACCACGTCCAAGCAGATAGCATAGATTCACAGCTCTCGCCAGACATCTAGCCCGTTGGAGTCTACCGCTAAGCGATGGTAGCTCAATATCGACAAGAGCCTAGCGCTGGGACGAAAAGATGTCTCGCCGCCGTTTGGAGGACAGGCTTACCTCTGACGTGCGCAAATGCCTTAGGGTGAATCATCCAAGGTCATGCGTACAGATAATCATTGTGTGGTCGCCGGGAAAGGAGGCGTCAAGGCAGCTTCCATCGCCGAACTGATTCCGGATTCCCACCTTTCCATACGCAAGTCGATGTGCACAGGTTGCCAACCAAAGATGCCGAGACTCATCCAGAGCAGACAAACAATGGTGCCTTAGATTCGATGATGCTACACTCACCCAGCGCCGGCACGTCTCTTCCAACAAAGGGAAGCAGTAGAGGCTTGACTCGGTTAATACACTGTCCCAGGCCGAACGCTCTAGCCTTGGTCGCACGGTTCCATCTCGATTCAGAGCAAAATTCTTTGGCTTTGTTTGCAATTCCTCAGTGCTATCCTCAAGCGTATCTCCAGTGCTCTTCGACCCCTCAGTACAATGTTATTCCACCAACGGGACAACAGCAGTGGAGCGAGCAACATCATTCCATGTCCAAACGGAAGACAAGTCCTACATAATGATGATACGGGTGAGAGATCTATGGCTGTGAGGCTTAAGGGCTGGGAGCTTCTCCCACTCAATTACTAGATCGATGTCGGCGCTGAAAGGACTGAACGGATCCCGTTTGATCTCGAGGGACAATACGCAAGCGTGTACGTAAGTGTACAGGGCCACTCAAGATATACAAAGGCCACCCACTAGTACAGACAGAGTAATCCGACCACCATAGTCACAAGTCTCGCGTAAGAAGGCTGAATCCAGGCCGACTTGCGAACGGAATGCGGAAGGAGGACCTAGGAAGAATCGTGGGTCGGCATCTCACCGTTCATTGTGGTTTCCAGAGAATAGCGAAGACGAATACCCTCTCGGTACGATCAACTTCCTTAGAGTCTTAGGCTTCATCGTCTTTGCTATTGCTGTCGACTGAATCACAGTAGCATGCCCGCCACAAACCACACAATCGTATGAGAGCCAACTGAAACACGCCCAATCTCTCCCTTCTCACCAACCAGGCTGATCACGACAGACTTGAAAGAGGCGAAGGCAAAGCCAAGCAACGATATATCAGCGCCTCTAGATAGCTGTCATGGAGCTGTCGCTTTTTATTGAGCAGGTCTGGCGATGATCGAACGAGCGCCTCTCAAAAGTTTGGTCGCAACAAGGCCGAAACCCCTAGCATTGCCGATGACTGCTGGATCAAGTACTGCTGAAAGCTCTATCAACGCTTCACCTAGAGCTGGCCATGTCCAAAAGTCATACGGCTTCACAATGCAAGCGACAAGCTTGAATAGGAACTCGATATTCGCAAAAGGTATGGAAACAGATCTGGCAGGTGCTTCGTACAAGCATCAGATCGGTGTTGTCCAAGAGAAAGTCGAAAGGTTTCGAGGACCAGACAGACATCGAAAGCTTCAAGTTACCCCTGGGACGAAGGAGGGAGAAGATCGAGAATTTCGGAAAATGGTATTTTTTCGGCCTTATCGACTAGATCCTGGCGGTACGGAATTCTCTCGGCCCTTCATCAGGACACTCAACGGACGGTAGGGCGTTCATCCCAAACGAAGGTCACCAAAGTCTTCCCAAACATAGTGGCAATTTCGATCCTACCAAGACATTGGTGATCTATCGAGCACCGCCTCCGTCTGGACCACCACCTTTATCGTGGCAAGGCTCGCCATTGACTGTTCCACACCAACCGCCTGCAGTATTTGGAAGCTAGGTCGCTTCTATCTCTCTTCTTCCTACACTCGGTTACAGTGTAGCCAAGTCCCGTGAACGGGTGCCATTGGTATCATGATCTGGCCACCAATAGTGGCACGATGACCATGACACATGGCAGGACTGAGGCTCTTGTGCTGAAGGTTGGTCTTATTCTTTCTTCGATATCTCACTGTCGACAAAGTTAATTCCCTTCGTGGCGTTGCCGGATCAATGCAGAACAGTTGAGCTGCATTATGTGCCCAACAAGCTTCGTTAGCAGATGAATGATGCGGTAACCACACAGATCACGAAGAAATCCCAAAATACTGCATCATGGTCCCTTCCTTGGCCGAGCCGCTATTTGTGCTTCATCAACTCTTCCAGAACGACAGAGGGAAAGGCTCGGGCAGCGAGAGACGCAAGTAGAGGACATTACTTTAAGCGTTCGCCCTACGAACCACCCTGCACCTCCAGCGAGCGATACTCATCGTCCAGAAGCTCTAGGCAATAGTGTCATAAGGACAGACACAATGGAAGATTGGGGTCGAGCTCAGACTGTCCCTATGCAATGAGGACCTTATTGTACTGAAAGAGCTTGGGCGGGCAACGGAGGAACTTCTTTCACGCCCTTCCACACAGGAACGAAGGCGGTCAAGAGAAGTTGCCAATTCGCCACCTCAGGGTGTGTTCCTGAAGTAAACGCCATGTGCGTTGCGCTTTATGCTCCGGAGATGGCTCTCGGGACGCAAGGTCCCTCGGGTGTTGGGGGCTTGTGACTTGGGCAAAGTAAAACACACAGCGAATGAGCTTGAAGATGGAAGAGCAAAAGCGAGGGAAAAGGGGGAGCCTCCAAGGGGAGGATCACGATTTTACCCGCATCAAGTGAAAGGAATTGCGACAAGTCTAGGGAAAACACTCACCATCGCTCACAAATCGCTCTTCCTTTGCCGGCTAGCAGCATCCCCTCACTCAATATGTCTATGATGATGGATACCCCATCCTTCCGTGCTAACCTCAATCGAACCCGTCTTTCAACTCTATTCGAAGTTTGGGGAGTAGCCAACAGCTATGGTCCGGAGACGATCTCCCATTCGAATCAGCTCTCGATAGTGACGATGACGACGGGCCAAAGATCCTAGTGGCTGAGCTACTACCGCTCAGGATATGCTGACCCACGTACATTCGTCGTACCCCGTTATGCGCCTTCCTCGCGGCCACCACAGCCTATGCAGTCCTGACTGCTTCTAAAGATGAGGTCGGCCAGGCAAAACCAGACCAGACCGGACCTGGAGGGCAGCCCCTACCACGGACGACCTCACCCGGGGCAAAAGAGAAGACGAAGAAGGTAATTGATTTCAGCATGTCGAGGAAGCTCTGCTTCACTTGAATCTCCGTTCTGGCCATACTCACCTTCCTGGGGGATGCTATCATTGCCATCGTACACGCTCTGGTAGACAAGAAGAACAATTGGTGGTGTGGGAATCTGTAGTGGCACGTGAAGGTGAGAGTGCCAAGAGGACAACAACAATGCCATCGACTACGAGGTATCGTCGGCTGCGGCACATTTACGGATGTTGGGGTTTCCAGATCGCTGTTCGAGGCGAAAAGTCTAAGCGCACAACGAGGCGATTTGCGATTGGTAGGTGATCCCTTTGCACCCAACACACTTCGGTAATGATCCATGCTGTGTGTGATGTTAGCTAATACGCTTAGAAATATGAGGTTGGATGTCCTAAATAGACTGGCGCCTCGATTAAAGATATGAGAATTGACTGGATGAAGCGTGCAGAGACTTAGATTAGTCCGTGTAGCGTATAAAGAAGGCTCGTCGTCATATATGCAACTCTCGGGAGAATTGTTGTGAAACCCACGTACATCGCATCCCAACCATGTTGCACGAGCCACTGAGCGACACAATTTACGATAAATTGCCCAAGGTTCAGATCGACTCGGGGTACGTCGACGACTAAGGCACGAAGTCATGAAGGCGAAAGAGAATTGGCGCTGGATCGGATGCTCAAGTGGGCGTTTTCGCCAGCACTGCAACCCTCGCAAGTATTCCCGCTGGATCTGAAATCTCAAATAGGTCAGCAAGGCTATCCCATGTTGAAGCGCGTTGCATAAATCGATCTATGTGAGGGAACCCGTCAGATCAATCAACAGCATCCCCTGTCCAATTGGCTCGTTGGCCAGACACTGATTCAGGTGAGATCATCGCTACTCTCTTTTTTTTAGGTAGTCATAACTCGCATTGGAGAGTCTTCTTTTGTCGCCTGGAGCTCGGCTCACTCTTGGACACTGAGACCATCGAGTCATCATTCGGGTAGGTCTATCACGCCGCGTGGGAAAAATAGGATTGACACTTGCCTTAGGCTTTCAAATGACTGCGTCGACATTTACCGGTCAAAATCATACCTGGGAGAAGTCAGTCAGAGACATCAGATCACTTGAGAGCCCATGCAAAGAGGCTTGTCTTTGGAGCATAATTTGCAAATAGAAGGGCGAGACTTGCAGATAGAGTAAGCAGAGACCTCCAACCAGCGCCTGTTTAGCCTATGCGTAGCCAGACACTGACTGCTCGAGATCGTTGCCACTCTCTCCACGATCGACAACTGTTGATGATATCGTCCGAAGATGCGAGAGCTTGTTGGCATGACCAATTCCGATCTATAAAGTATGCTCGATCTGGGACGCTGACGACTTTAAGTCACCGTTCTGACCTTGGGCTTTGTCGTTACAAGGTCGTGGCTTAAAGAGACACTGGACACTTAGCTCGAGGGTCAGAATGTGGACCGCAACGTACTGGATCCAGGTTCGTACCTAAAAAATGTTAACAACCCTGGCTGACGTTTCCGGTACTGTAAGGGCAGCGGCCTCGCACGAAAGCCCGTCAGACATCGATCAGCATCCCTGGTCGGTTGGACTATTGCCATACACCGCCTGTTCGGCAATACCGAATTCAGGTAAGATCATCGCTGGGCGAGAGTTGCTATGTCCATCACTCGAAATAGCTCACTCGCGGGAGCCGAAAATCTGGAGTCATCACTCGGGGTTCGTGTAGTACTAGAAGGTTTGCTGGGTGAAGGGTGTATTAAGGGAAATGCTTGCCGTTTGATCTGATATCTAGCGCGAGTCAGCCGGACTAGAACCAGGGTAAGATAACATGCAATGATAGATCTCAATCAAAGCCCGTCAGACATTCATCAGCACCCCTGGTTGGTTGGTCGTTTGCCATACACCGCCTGTTCGGCAAGACCGAATACAGCTTGAGATCATCACTGCTCTGCTGTTCTGCGAGAGTCCTCCTTTGTTGGAAAGTGAACACAGGAGTTAGCTCACCCTCGGGAGTTGAGGATCTTGAGTCATCACTCGGGCTGGAGCTGCTCAAGGCCAAGTTTTCCGGAAAGAATAGGGATGAAGGTAATCACTTGCCCTTTGATCTGATTTCTAGAAACATTAGCCAGACTGGAATCAGGGAATATAACATAAAATCCTTGATTTCAATCAAAGCCCGTCAGACATCGATCAGCACCCCTCGTCGGTTGGTCTTTTGCCATACACCGTCTGTTCGGCAATACCGAATACAGCTTGAGATCATCGCCGCTCTTGCGTTTCACGAGAACGCCTCTTTAACGGATTCAAGTTGAGGTCAGCTCACCCTCGGGATCTGAAGATCTTGAGTCATCATTCGGGCTTGGAGCTGCACTTGGGGGAGCGGGAGGAGTGTTGTGTGGACGAGGTGTGAAGCTAGAAACTTGCCATTTGATCTGGCATCCAGAAGAAGTCAGCCAAACTCAAGCCAGGAAGTGTTGTGAACGTCAGAAGTCAGGATGTTGCCCCCAATTCCGCGAGAGGTCTCACGACGGAACAAATGCTCACAGGAATCGGCTCACTATTGGAAGCTGAGGTACCACAGTCAGCAATCGGGCTGCGGCTGCACCGAGGAGAAAATACGAGAGCAAAGACGAGCGAAAGGTACTGTTCACCGTCAGTCAGGTGTGATCAGTAAAAGGAGCTAATGATCAAGACTTGCGTCGAGGCGGACGAAGGGGTGACTGTCCCTGGACGAGACTTAGGTGGGAGGCTCTGATCGTTCCTTTGGAAGACTCATGCCCCAGGTGCGAGTATTGAGTGACAAGAGGCTCATCATTGTGTGCATCTGAGGGAGATCAGCAACCCAAGAAAGGACCTTTCACTTGGTATCGAGGCTTGGGCCTGCAGATACAGTACACGAAGGAACGACTGAGCCGTGATGGGTAGGTGAATACCTACCATGCTCTTCTGAAAGGTGATCCTGCTCAAGCCTCAGGTGACTCTGAGAAGGAAGACCCCTGAACACGAGGCTGTTACCGGAAAGCTTGAAGCACAGCAGGGTTCCAGCGGAAAGCCATTGCGGCTTGATGCTCGTCACAAGTATAGACGACTTGGTGCGAAGCTATAGCTAAGTGAGGGTATGTGATCGAGGATGGTGCATTCAAGGACGCGATTTGTTTTCACAGGGCTAATTTTGTGATAGGATGGGAATTAGAGGAAGGGTGGTCTTGGCATCATATGTTTTGCCTCAACAACAGCCAACGATAGCTTGTACCGAATATTTTTGGCTGTATGAAGTGTAATGGAAGCTAGGCTCTACAGTTCACAAAGCAAAATGTTCCGATCAAGATGGCTGTATGTATGTCAAATTAGCGATCTGAGTCTTTCTCGATCTGTTGCTGCTGTCCAGATGTGATATGTCGACCAGCACCTTCCGTCATTGAGCCATAGCGTCGAATGACGTCTGATCATTCGCTCCGACAGGGCAGTTTTCTTCTCTGTAGCTGGACACAAATTCAGTCTTTCTTCACAGACACGCACAATTGTCACTGCAAATCATACAAACCATAACAAGCATCTGAAGAGACTACAACTGCAACAAATATGTCTTTCCTCCGCTCCATCCCCCGGAAGGCCCTACCTTTGACCCGTACCCGCTTCTTCTCTACCACCTTTCCTGCTCAGAAGACAGCGACGGAAGCTGCCAAGGACACCCTGAAATCAGTTGACCGTACTATCTCCGACGCAGCTGTCAAGGGGATCGAAAAGGGCGGTATGTCATATCCACCTCCAATTGTCACTGTTTACTCCGCACTACTCCAGCTATCACACATCCATATGTGTTACAATTGCGCAGTTGATCCATCTCGCTAACACTTCTACGTATTACAGAGCAAGCAACCCAAAATATCAAGCAAACCACCGGCATGAAGACCCAGGAAGCCAAAGCCAAAGCCTCCGAGGCCGCGCCGGAGATGAAGGGCAAAGCACACGAGATGGCCGGAGAGGCTAAAGGCAAGGCAAACGAGACTGCGCCGGGGATGACGGGCAAAGCAGAGGAGATGGCTGGAGAGGCGAAGGGCAAGGGTATGTTGCTTCTTTCGTTCATCAAGAAAGGTAACACTGACTAAATTTCTTTATGATAGCCCAAGAAGTCGCCGGTGAAGCCAAGGGAAAGATGCATGAGGTTGCGGGCCAAGCGCAGGGAAAGAAGGAGGAGGTCAAGAGCAAGATGTGAAATTCGTTTCTCTACATTGGCGGAAAGGGCTTGAAATATGAGGGTCAGTAGAAGGGCCTAAATGCATGCGTGCGATATCTGCGAGCGATTGAGCCAAAGCAGAGCAATATCAATTGATGTACACTAGTGAAGGGATCAAAGCAATGAGGAAACACCTGCATTGTTTCATAACCACCCTTCCACCACGCGCTTTATACATTCCGCCACTCACATGACCAAACACAATCGACATTCAATAATATCTTCAGATTTCACGCTTTAGCATCCCATGCACTCCCCTCCCCCCCCCCCCAAAAAACCCCTGGAAATATCGCCCCATCAACCCCCAAACCCCAGAAGCATCGAACCATAGACCCAATTCACACCAGCTACCATACCAAAACGCATCAAAACCGCTCCCTTGCGCAGAACATATGCTGTACTAGCTTCTTCACTGCCTACCCTAGCGACGCATTCTCCTCTATTTCGAAAGTGCAGTAAACGCTCTGAATTGTGTAAATCCAGTCGGCTGGAAATGCATACTACCCTCAGCTAAACTACGTCGAAATGAAACTGGGAATCAGTGGATCGTGCGTCCATAGATGATACTAATGTTCCGAGTCTTGTTGTATACACTCAGTCCCTCACAAAGCATACGACGAGAATCATAGGCCTGTTGAGCTGGCAGGGAGTGAGAGTTACGAGCTGTGGTGATAGTAAAGTCTTGAGGTTGATAGATGAGTGGGTCGATTGGATAGAGAATGAATTGTTTGGGTGCTGTTGAGTATATGGTATCATATGCCATGCATGGAAACCAGCTTCGTGATATAGGAGTCCGGAGCTTGGTGTCAAGTTTTTGATTGTGCTAACGAATTGTGATATCAGCTCGCGAAAATGTCAACAACGCTGATGATCTGGTGCTCTACCACAGATTGCAAATGGACATTCGCCATCCACCAACTTCATCCGACATGTTATGCACCTAAGCAATTGACTCATATCCAGCTCGCCATCCGCCTTGATATGCACAGCCGGCATACCATGATTCGCCGCCCTCGGGCGATGATACGTACCCTCGAACAACATCGGCATCGGACTCCACTCCTTTTCCACTATTGTAGTCGGCAAATCCATCGTCGGGTTCGATTGCTTCGTACCCGTATTCTCTGTGTCGTCGCTGTACCATATGTAATTGCTGCAGAAGGAATTTTTTGGCCTGTGCTAATTGCAGTCTGAGCCCGAAACGCTACTGACGACGTCTTCCCGCGTGACGCCGTGTTGGATGGTGACCCGCCATCCATTCTGCGGCATGGCGTCCGAGACGATGAAGGTGCGCAGCCCCCATGTCTAGACCATTGACTTAGGTAGGGAGAGAGAACGGCCGCGAGCCTGAGAACATGTCTGTGGAGGCGTAATTGACAAAGGAAGGTATGTCGCTCATTGACAGCTCGGGGCCGGTGTTGAGCATGGCTGCCGTTTCAATGGTTGCGTTATTGAGCTCGTTCTCGATGTTGGCGATTTGTACGCTTTGCGAGCTCTGGGTGCTGGCGGGCCAGATGCCCCGAGCAACTTGTGAGCCGTTGTTGGCGCCTTTCAGGAGAGCGTTGCTGGACTGAGCCGTCACTGCCAATATGTCTACAAGGCCGGTCACGGAGTAGCGGGGACCTATGCTAATCCTACGGCGAAAGCGAAGAGTATGTCTCGGAGGATGAAGTTGGACTGCGTTTCAAGGTCGATTTTGAGAATGACGTCTTGGACGATGGTAAGAGCTCGGTTGGAGGCGTATTGAAGGGCATTGTACCAAGTTGTGAACAGGTTGTTGATAGCGTAGATGTTCTCCATAGTGTAGGCGACGTCGGGCGCTATGCTTGGATCGACAGCCATTGAAATATCGTAGGAGCAGGTTTGGGCATTGATCTGACTGCAGTCTGAGCCAGATATGTTATGCGCGAGACGTAGGTAGCAGGTTGTCCATGGTTCCATGGCTATGCAGCATTTCGAGTCCAGATCCCAGCCTGAACATATTGGTACAGTCTTGTTCCATCCTGTCACCGGATAATCGAGGTATCCACCGAGGCCGAGGATATCCTAGCAAGAGTTACTGAAAGCGGAGGATGTATCATAGCAATCCACGCGTTGTCGCTGTTGAAGCTCAAGGTCATCACGGATGGGTGAGCCGTGGCCATATGGTAGAGCCAATAGAGACAGCAATCTAAAGTGTAATGAAGCACAGCGACATGAAGACAGATACATTGACACAGTATACATAGAATTACATGAGCAAAGTCTGGTGCAATGTGTCTATGGGCTAGTGGCAACACGGCATGATGTATGGAGGAGTCCATGACTCGTATTAGTGGTACCTGTTGACCAGATACCGCATGAAATTCACGGTGTCGTGTGTTCAGCCTCCATTGTTGTCATCACGTAGCTGCTGGACCTTCTGAATCTGCCGAGAAGGTTGGTAACCAGCGAATGGCCCTGAGAGGTAAGATAAGGCCTGTAAGCGGTCTGCTATGACAACAGGCACTGATTTGGCGTCTGAAGCTAGAATGCCCACTGTTTGTTCATGGTGCCGCAACCATTGGCTATGTTTGGTGGTATGCTGTTGATACCAACCGATCCTCGTTCCTGGCGAATGGAACATCATATCAGTGACAGTGCGGTACGGGGACTGTCGGCGATAATCGAGAGGTAGCCAAATGGAACTCACATAGCCACAGCAAATGGGAAGCACCGAAAAAGTGGAGTGACTTGGGATCTCCGTGGGTGGTCTTCTGACCCCCACAGATATATCCCTACAATGCATCAATGGCGCAGTACCTTGGTTGAACCATGAACAGACAGCGAAACATGGGACAACAGAGGCTTCGCGTTTTCTGAAGCCCCGTGGAAGCATGGAAGGGAATTGTCGGAATGAAATACAGCCGCCAGTCATGTAGGATAGGGAAGTCTGAAACGATCTCATCTCGACGCTTGGTACCCTTGGGCTTGAAGAACACGATGCTTCTGACATATCAGATCAGCGAGGGCAATTTCTGTATTAGGAAGACGAGAGAAAGGTCAGGGACTTCATAATAAACATGGAAGATCTAGAAAGTGAGCATGCTGCACATTGAGCTTGAGTGATCAACAACGATCTCACATTTCTGTTAGCACTTCCTTGTGAAGTCCAGTCAAGCTTTGTTTGATAAGCCATGAGCAGCCGCACTCCCCAGCAGTCCCATGGTATTGAGAGTGGTTCGCCATGGTCTCATAAGCGCCGCCATCGAAGAAAACCTCCGGGAGATCAGCTGTAGCCGTAGCTGGTACGACGGTATCCATGCCTTTTTTCGTATAAACGCACATGATTCCGTGGGGATACCCAGCCAATCATCCAAAGTCCTTTGAGGCGCGTGTCGCCAACTCGCACTCTAATTTCGAGATAAAGAAGAAGTATTTGACTTTAGAAATGGGATGAAGGTCCACAATAATGCTGTCACCTGAGACGATACCATCTCTTTTCGGGCTATCTAGATGCGTCGTCTGACCATCGCGTCCTTGCCAAACTCGGGGTCTCGAAAACGCAGCAAGTCTAAAGTGTCCAGTGTTTCAGGCTACAGATCGCTTGATTGAAATGCTGCTTGATCTCGCGAGCGTGCTGTATTGGAATCACGAGAGCTAGGTCCCCGTAAATGTCGAGCTGATCTCAACAAAGCTGTTCAATTAGTGATATATTGAGAAGCAAACGCATTAGAAAGGGGAGCAATTAGCGACATATGATAGAATGAAATATCATTGCAGGCTAGGTGGAGAAGTCTCCATGTCTTCAAGCGATGTCCCGTCACGATATGATTTCCCCAACATCAATTCCCACGCTGGGGCGAAGCCGGGGGGTAAGTTCTCAACGGCTGGTGCTTAGTCTTCCCTCCATTTTCCCCTCCAAGACAACCCATAGATGCACGAATGCGGGACAAGCCAGAGTGAATATGAAGGGATGTGTTTTATGATGAGGAGGAGAAGAAAGGAAGCAATGAAAACTCGGAGGTCAATGTCTGGAGATGAGCTAGCTCTATAGCGTTAGCGCAGGTCCTAGCCTTATGCGGGCGTGACACTGAACCCCACGATGAGGCACTTTGACACTGGTCGTCATTGTCTGTACCACTCTGGACAATTTCAATTTGTAGACCTTGAGTTGTTTATCTACTCGAATTAGCGGAATCCTCTCTCAAAAGCATTTCCTCCTCCCATACTACACTCGCAGCAAACTCGGCAGGCATGCCGCCTGGAAGCAGAGGACGAGCCGGCAAATTTAGCAAGCCTACTAGAGGAGGTTTGTTGTAAATGTCGCCAGGTGTGAATAAGATTCGCTGACCAGAACGCAGGAGGAAAGAAGTTCAGCAAGAACCTGACTCCACTAGACGCAGATGGCAATCCTACGAGCATGTGGGGGGTAAGGCGTTCCTGCCCCACGAAAGCCTTCCTTTCCTGATCAAACCCGCAGGACCCTCGTGATGCAAAAGCCCAGTCCTCCTCAGAAGAGGAAACTTCTTCAGAAGAATCGTCATCAGAAGAGGAAGACCCCAACAAGCCAGATATGACTCGCGAACAACGTCGTGCTGCCGCTAAGGCCAAGAAAGAAGCTGTAATAAAGAAGAAGTCTTCCAAGGCTGCTGCTCCAGGCGACATGCCATCTTCATCCTCGGAGGAAGAAGAAGATGACGAGCTTGCCCCCGCCAACCCTAACCACACCGCGAAGTCTCGCTCCCAGGCCTCCGCTGCCCCCATCCAACCCTCGGACGGCCCTTCCAAACCCTCCAAAACCACACCCGCTTCCCAACTATCTCGACGTGAGCGTGAAGCACTAGAGAAAGAACAGGCGAAGGAGCGGTACGAAAAACTTCATGCTGCCGGTAAAACGGACGAAGCCAGAGCAGACCTCGCCAGACTGAGCCTGATAAAAGAGAAGCGAGAGCAGGAGGCAGCGAGGAAGAAGGCGGAGAAGGAAGAAAAAGAGGCTGCGGAGAAAGAGAGACAGCAAGAGCAGGACGCAAGAGAGAAGAAAAAGAGGGAGGCAGCTATGGGAACTGGGGCTGGCAAAGGAGGGAAGAAGAAGCCTTAAGATCCTGGCAGGGACGGTGACATAGAGGGACGAAAGGGGAAGAAATGTTATGGCAAGCATGATTCATCCTAGACAGAGGAGGCGGTGGATTTCTCCCCTTTGTTCATATGAGATCATAGCTTTCCAAACTATGCCCTCGTATTCGGGGGAAATGACAAATCCGATAGTCATGAGATTGGCAACAGTGTCCCGGCGGTTTGGTTGAAGCAGCGTCCGATCAAAATGGGAGATTTTCCTTTGTTCTGAAATATGCTCGCTCAAAATCCGATTGGGGGTCACGCGACATTGCCTTGGGAAGGCAACCCTGTCAGACTTGACGAACGGTACAGGGATCATGCAATGTGTAGCACATGTAGAAATCGTGCTGCAATCACGATAGACTCACCGCTGAGCACATTGAAGGAAGCCGAGAACGAGACGAAGATGCTCAGCCGCTATCAAGTAGAAGTATCAAGTATCAGCAACCTAGGGCCAATCCCTCACGCCCCGAACCTTACCCAGCGGCCCCTGAAATCTTTAGTCGTCATAAGCCTAGAACTGACCCTGAAATAGTCTAGCCCCATCCTAATTTCGGCCCCAGATGTCCAGCTGAATCTGGACTGCGCCCTGACACCAAACGGAGGCCAGCCTGGCCAGCTGATGCCATGGGCACTCACGCGGCTCACATTCAATCTGGAATGCCCCAGGATTCATCCCACACTCTTTCAACATCCAAGTCGATGACTCCTCCGGGGCTAGACTTGCGTCACCCACTCACACCTCCCAGGCACGAGCACTACGATGAGGCCACACCTCGTCCCAGGCAACCAATATTGAGCCTTGGGACTCAATCACTACATGATCTGATCTGTTCTTCTTTAACCTTCATACACCTTCATTTTTTTCCTGAGCCCATTTGAGGTCTACCCGGGTGGCTTCAGAATTAAGCTGCGTGGTGATTATGGTAAGCACTTAGTGCCCGCTGGCTGCTTCCGTCCCATATCTACAATATAGATTGCTGACACCCTTTAGGCAACCTCTAGCATTCCAGAAGTCAGTCGCTTTGGGCTCACTCAAGTTCATGCACCAATCGGCGGAGGCAAGGTCGACGTCGTTTTTGTGCATGGCCTCAACGGAGATCCACACAATACATGGACTGCCGACAAGTCCAAGATCTTCTGGCCAGCACAGTTGTTACCACCCGTACTGGAGGAAGAGAGAGCAAGAATATTGGTGTATGGGTACGATGCCGATGTCACCTCGTTCACGGATGGAGCATCGCGGGACAAAATACACAATCATGCCGAACATCTCATTGCAGAGTTGGCGGCTAATAGGCGTATACGGAAAGCCACAGAACGGCCAATCATCTTCGTAGCCCATTCTCTGGGGGGACTCGTCGTCAAGCGAGCCTTAATCTATTCGTCTGAGATCCGTGGCAACTACACTGAGCACCTTCGGTCCATATTCGTCTCAACATACGGAATGCTGTTCCTCGGCACCCCACATAAAGGCTCAGATCTTGCAGCCTGGGGCTCTCGTTTAGAAGCCATCTGCAGCGCCGTCATGCCAAGCAGGGTCGTCGACTCCAATGATGCTCTGGTGAAAGCTCTAAAGACCAACAACGAGACTTTACAGAACATCGATCGCCAATTCATTCAGCTGATCAGTCGTTTTCACGTCTACTTCTTCCACGAGGGCAAGCCAACTAAGCTGGCACACACAACCGGCTTCGTCGTCGACGAAGATTCAGCGTCTCCCACGGTTCAGGACGTCGAACGGGCAGTGATACAAGCAGATCATTCCCATATGTGCAAGTTTGAGAGCGACGGTGCACCCGGTTTTGACTTGGTCGCCGAAGGAATACAACGCTATGCTGAAGAGGCTCCTGCAATAATTACTTCACGATGGGAGTCCGAGCATGCGGAGAGGATAGCAAAGAAGAGATCAGAGATAGAGGAGATACTACCTGGTGAGTTCCGCAGTCACGCTTGGTATCAGGAGAAGTGGCAGCATCATTGTTACCGTCTTCAAAAGCATCGAACATCGCATCGTTTGGAAGCAGGGATAACTCAGGGACCGTATCGGCATCTCTTTAGCCACATACCAAAAGACCTCATCAGCAAGTTCCAGGCAACACGAAGCTACCAGCTCCCATAGTGCAGCATCTTGAGGACGGTACCTTTGTGATTGTCACTTCTTCTGATGTCGAGCCTGCGTTCTAATATAACTGCTTCACGGCTGACGTTCATAGGTAGCATGAATCCGAACCTCTCACCCAACACAGCATCGACAAGTACAAGTACCACACCCGGTAAGGAACAACTGGCGCTACCTGCTCCCGGGAATAACCCCTTTCCGTACGAAGTGGAAGAGGTCGAAGAACCTGTAGATAGAGCGAAGGAGCCTGTGCGTCGTTTTTGAGAATAATAAATTTTCCTGCTTATTAAAAATGATTGACAAGGCGTTTCTTATGGTACAATGGCTGATTTTTGGCGTTACGTAGAAACTTCACAAATCCTTTCACACAAAAACTCGCCTCAGATGAGAGATGAAGCTACAACTACAAATACTCTAAGCTCACCAATCAAGCCCACAGAACCCTACTTCATAGTACCCCCAGGCTTCCGTCCGAACACCTTCTTCGTAGGCCTAGAGAAAGCGTACGCAGAGCTCGACAAGCGGCTCTTCGATAAAAGGCGACGCGATGGGACAGCGTGCGTCTTATTGCACGGCCAGCCTGGCGGAGGCAAGTCACACCTAGCCAGACATTACGTGCACAAGAATCGTAAGCGGTTTCCAGGCGGCATCTTCTGGATCACGGCAAGTTCGAAAGAGGGAAATACGCACGCATTCTGGGACATAAAGCAAAAAGTCGTGGCAAGGGACTCGCCTGATCTCTGCGACGGTGTCAACAGCAACGACTTTGTCCAACTAGTCAAGACCTGGTTTGAGAGCCGACATGAGTGGCTCATGGTGTTTGACGGAATCACAGTAGAAAGAGATGAGGATACCACTGACCTTGCAGACTTTGTGCCTGACAGCAAGGATTCGAGCATCATCTACATATCCAGAGCCCGGAATCTCGAATCGAAGCAGCGGCTTCTAAGGCCTTTTCCAATCAAGGTTGGACCTCTGAAAGAGGAAGAGGCAAAGAAGTTGCTTTTCAAAGAGCTGCACATTAAGAAACCGACTGAAGCCGAAAACAAGAAAGCGACCGAGTTGGTCAAGCAAATTGGCGGGTTGCCTTTGGCTATCAATGCCATTAGCCATCGCCTGGCCGACACACACGAGCCCCTTACAAAGTATAAGCTGTCAACCTCTGCAGATCCAGGTATTGAGGGCACTTACAACAAGATTCTGGATGATTTACAGCGTTTGGGTTATATGGAGGCATGGAATTTGATCAGCATCTTATGTTGGTTCGCCCAGGACCTGCCCTTCGAAATGGTGCATCTCGGGCTTAAGATCCTGAAGGCGGAGAAAGTGGACGTCAGAGCTACAGAAGGCACCGGACAGCCAGACATTGATAACACCATTGCAATACTTATGCGGTATGCGCTACTGGAAAGGAACGAGCCAGATGATAAAGAGTCCATGTCATCCAGCCGAGACAGCTTGAATGAGCCAGAGCCGATAGACATGCTCAAGATCCACAGTGTGGTCCAAAATTTTCGCTGCGAATCGTTGAACGCCATGGGCTCGTTGCCTCAATGGCTAGGTTACGCTGTCAAGCTATTCTCCCATTCATATCACCAAGCAGACGTCAGAATCAACCTCAAACCAGAGCCTGGCCGTGTCTCGGATTATCGATACTATGAAACCCATGGTAAGTGGCTCTGGAACCATACGCTACACTACGAAAGCAGAACGCAGTCGCTGGAGCATATTCGAGCACTGCTGTTGCCCACACTCAAGATGATTGGTCATGAGATCCGAGAACGCGAATCAAAGTCCTCCCAGGAAAGCCTCCTACACGGGGTCTTCCAGATCTCTATCTTTGACAGAACGAGTAGCAGCTCCGACTCCGGGCCAATCGGCCCCCCAACTCCTGACTACCGCCCAACTCCTCCGCCACTGGCGAACGAGACTGACTTTGGCTTTGAGAAAGGGACTACGATGGACTCACCTGCAAGTATTGGGACCGCCTCTCCAGGCATACGCCCTAAGATAGTGGGCTACAGTCCAAGGCTGCCAGAATACGAAGATCCTGGGTACGCTAGCGATCGCGAAGGTGGTCACAAGATACCTATGCAGCGCGATATCTCTGAGACGACAGCAATGCCTCCCGCACGATCTCGAGCTCCAACAACTGAAAGCCATGGCGGAGAGTGGCAAGTCGTCCGGAAACCAAGAAAGCAGCCTCGAGGTCGCCGCGATCTCGGTAGCTTCAGGCCAACGCCGGCAAGAACTCAAGTCTATACCCAGGCAGTGACCGGGTCCATCCCGCAATCGCAGGGGCAAAAGGAAAACCGACGGGACTCTTCTCCTGCTTTCCAATCTTTGGAGAAGGTCCAGTCACGAAGTCCGCCGCGGTCAAAGGCTGGTGTAGCCTCACTATTCCAGCGTGGACCTTTTAGCCGCCCTCCGACCACCATTGCTTTTCAACCAACTTGGGCAGGCATCGCAGGGGGCAGAGTAGGGCAAACCCCTCAACCACCAGCTTCTATCTCTACTCCAAAACAGGCAGAGTCTTCACCGGCCAGCATGCTCATGGATCGTGGTAGATCACGCGAGAGCCCCCAGACTCGAGCTGGAAGCGCTGGCGCCGCTCAGCCATCGCCACTAGCATCAGAACTTGTACCAGATGGTGCAAGGAGAGGAGACTCTCTTATCAATTCAGCCTTCCCTGGCCAAGCTGAAGTATACCCACCTGCAGGCTTCCGCTACGCTACACCTTACCCAGGCTCCAGCTCTAGCGTCGCTCAGATTCCCCTGGGGCGTACTATCGAACGCAATCCACCACCTAATTACGCGCCACCTCCCCTAGGACCCAATCCAGCACCACTCCCATATGACGACAACGTAATCCTCACATCCAAGCGTCCCCTCCCCGCCGACTTCATTGATCCTAATCAATCGTCCACATTCTCCTCCCCCCAATCCCAACAACCCTCCCCTCCAAGCCGCACCTCACCCTATCAACAAATAATCTACGACATGCCCTACCCACCTCCCGTACCAGCCGGCTACTACTCGCAACCGATGTCTCGTGACCATTCACAGAACCTGTCTCACTCCTCCATCGCCGCAACAGATCCAATCCACTACCCCTCCGCCATCTCCCCACAACTAATGCCAACCCTTCCCCCCGACTTCTCCCACGACCGCCACCCAGACGGCCGCCCCTTCCGCAAATCCCCCAAAACGGACCACGCAGCCCTCTACCACCCCACCAACAACTCCCCAAACCGAATCTCCCCACAAACATCCCTCTCCCACACAGGCGGCTGGGCCTCTTCCCCCGCCCCTTATGCCAGCGACATCTCCATGTCCCGCTCCTCCTCCGGCCCTGGCGTCGCCGTCGAGGGCCAGCCTGGCGGTATCGTGGGCTTCGCGCCGCATCCGGGCTTCGTGCAGTTCGGAGAGCATCCGCCTACGGATATCGAGCAGGCCAAGAGGCGGACGGAGGCTTATGAGCGGCGATTGAGGCAGGGGGCGCCGTATCCGGCTGTTAATGCTATGCCGAAGAATCCGGGGAGTGATGCCGTGGTTTTGGAGGGCATGGTTGGGGAGGTGGGGCTGGGTGTTGATTTTGGGGGTAGGACGGGTGGAAGGTAGATGGGAGACTTGTATAGAGTTGCATCATAGCGTCATTTTTGTTTTGTGTAGCGATGAGTGCTTTGACTTTCTACGCATTGTGAGCTCGCTAGCGGTACGGGGATCTTGTATCACTGTACTAAAGAATTTCAGCGTTGATGGCATGGGGTGGAGTATAGACGTACTCTCTCGTCAGCGCGGCATTATCGTGTGTAAGTTTAGATACCTGTATAGAGTCTAGAAACAATAATAATAGTAGGCGATGTGTAAGATACTAAAATATATACAGTAGTCTTGTAAAATGCTGAATCATTTCGCTTCTGCTGTAATTTGATTGAACGTCAATACAACATATTCCTCTCGCTCGAGCCATGCGGTTTATATATCACTCCACCACCTCCCACCTGCCTATGTACGAAGTGTGAAGTACAGTGGCTTGCATCAGCTACATACCACAACCACAGCTCCCAAATCATTGATTCATTGTTCCGCACCGCTCTTCATCCATCCATCCATTCATTCGATCATCGGCTTGTCTGTGGATTTACGCCTTGATGAATGAATTTATACATCTTCTCACGATTCACACTCCATCCCCTCCAGCCTTCATACATCGAATCCAAGTCTAAGTTGAGAATATCTATCCTGTGCTTCCTGCGCCTTTTGGATATGCGTGTAGGGGAAGATTGGGCCGTTTGTATGTTGTATGTGAGGGGATAATTGTATTTTGTATTTGGTAGGTGATAGATAATAGATGATGGATAATGCAAGTGGGGATTTGTGAGAGTAGGAATTTGGTTTAGGGAGGGGTGAGCGGGTGGGGAGAGTGAGGTAGTGGAGTTGAGAGTATGTGTGGGGGTTAAGGGTTTGGGGGTTTGGAGACGGTGATATTATAGAGGGTGGATTTTGGTATTTTGGTCGTGAAGAATCGGTTTCTTTTAGAGGGGGGGTTGATTATGGAAGGGGGAGTTATAGGGATTGTGTTAGGATTTGTAGGGGGATTTGTAGTGGGATGGATTGATTGTGGATGTGGAGATGTGAGGCGGAGATGTGAGATGGGACGGAAGGTAAATTTATGGATCTTTGAGTATGTTTTGTAGGCGGTGGTGTGGAGGTGGTATGGAGGTGGCAATATGTACATCTGGGTAAACTTCTACTAGAGATAATGAATTTGTACTCTAGAGCGCAGTGGGTAGGAATATCTAGCGTGCGTGATTGCAAGTGGCCAATATCATACAGTGTTTAGAACGGTCGCTCGTGGATTCTATTGGAGAGTATTAATTGTGTAGATTATGATATCTAGCCCCTGAACTCTCGGAGGAATCACCGGCAAGTGTGTGGGAAATGGGGGGGTTGTATTTGTGCGCGGCTTTATGTAGAGAGCGGTTGGCAAGATACGAAGGAGAAGGAGAAGTAGAAGGAGAAGAATAGATGATAGTGATAGATGGTAGTACAAGATGTGCATGACTTCGTACGTCCTATCTACGACGAAGTTCCTGCAATGGTTAGTCCTCCCCTCGTAAGGAATTACCATCATGAATGAGATTGGGGATTGGAATCTTCTATGTTGTAATCTGTGACGGGTATCCTGAGAGGATTTTGGATTAAGAGCGCTCATATGCGTAAGTCATTTGATACTAGATGAGGATTGAAATACGTGATAAGTATCACGATCTGCTTAATAGTTCTTCCAACTCCATATCCTCCGCCTCCCCGTCATGAACCATCCCCCGCCCATCTTGATACGCCATTGGTTCATCGCCTGCTCGTACATGCCGCTCGGTCGCCATGCGGGTGTCGGCTTGTTGTTGTTCATCTTTCAGCTGGGATGGGGGATATTGCAATTCTAAATCTATAAATTGTGTGGATTTGAGGTTGTAGGGTGGGCCCATTATTTGGGGGTCGAGGGGGATGTCGTTGTAGTGCTGCAGGACGTGCATGTTTGCCACGGGGACGGCGGGTTCTGGCGATGAAGAGGCCGGGAGGGATATGGTTCTGGTTGGGGGTGCAGGGGAGATTTGGTCGAAGTGAACGAGGCGCTCGATCATGCTGTTTGGATCTATGTTTTGTCCGTTGGTGGTGGTTGGTTTTCTGAGCGAGTGGAGGGTGTTTCCGTTGCTGGTGGTGTTGTTGTCGCCTAGAGGTCTTACGGTGGGGGCTTTTGCGGCGGTTTCTTTGCAGTCTGGGCAGTTTTTGATGACGAGGCTGACGGTTTCTTTGATGCGCACCCAGTGGAATTTCTCGGCGATGGTGGCGGTTGTTTTGTTGATGCCGCCGTGCTGTAGCGCGTGCACGTTTCGGGCTATTTCGTACTGGCGTTGTGGATCACTCACTACTTCCTTGTCTTTCAACATGAGCCGTTCGCCTTGTCCGCTTTCATCGGGGAGGAGTTTGTAATGCGTAGCGGCGCTGCGAAGTCGGCTTTTCTCTGCCCGGTCGGCTCCGCTGGGATAGGTGCCATGTTTGAGGTAGTAGCGTATTTTGTCGAAACGTTCTTCAGACACAAAGTCTTCGCCTTCGGGACCGAGATCGCGGCCGTAGATGATGGCGTCGACGAGGTCGTCTGGATGGGAGCGGAGGTTGCCGCAGGCTTTTATACGGCCGATGCGTTTGAAGCCGAGAGCGTCCCAGATGCGACATGAGGCGACATTCGTTTCGTAGACGAGGTTGAATACCGAATATGTGTAGCCCTGCGAGATCGATCAGCACCAGGTTCTTTCTCAAGCAAATAGACTCTTTGACGAATTCTATCCAAAAAACAACGGAACATCGACTTACTAGTCTTGGAGCCCACTCCAAATATCCTTCCCCCATCAACCTTCCCACTCCCCTATTCCTCGCCGCCTCCGTGACCAGAAATCCCCCATTACAGACATGACTCGACCTCCCAGGATAATTCGGCTTAACATAAAAACTCCCCAAGCAAACCTCCTCCCACTTCTCTCCCCCCGACTCCATCTGCGCCACGTCCTGCACACTGCCAACCTCCCCTAACAACATGATGGCGCCAAAATTCTGAAACCAATACGTTCCGAATGTCGAAACGGGCATGGATTGCATCATGGGGTAAGTGTCTCCCTTTTCGATTTCGAGGTTCAATTGTGAACACAGGTAGCTCAGCAGGCGGGGCGGGACATCGTTGGGAGTGGAAAAGGGGATCAGAGATGCGATCGTCACGCGGTCGCGGAGGGTCACCTGGCGAGGTATTATGTTATCTGGTATTTGTGGGTTTGATGGAGTTGGGTAAGGAGGTCGGCCGGAGGTGCGGTAGATGGCTGGAGCTGTAGGGTCTTCCAGCATGGCCGGCATGATGGCTCCTGGGGAGCGCAAACAAAGAAGCTAGGGTTAGGGCTAAGGAGTGGATTGGGAATGGTGCCTGATCTGGGTAAGTAAGCATGATGAAAAACACCGGTCGCACGGAGAACGAAATTTGGCAAAGAAGCGGTGTTTCTTGCAAGAACAGCGAGCCATTGCTGTAAGAACACAATGATAGGAGACGTACTGTTGATCTCTGCTCGCGCTTAGGGTTTCCAATGCGTATTGGATAGCAGACTGGTGGATTCGCATCTGGCACATTCAGTCACGATGATCTGTTCGAGTCGAGTCGGTTTGAGAAGAACGATGGAAGTTCTGAAATCTGCACGGGAAGTTCTCAGCTTGCGTTAGCGTTACTTCATGGACTTACGCTCCTAAGTCCGCCCTTCCTGCCAGTCTCAACCAATCAAATCAGATGAGCAATCGTCGCTCCTCGGGCTCTTCCCGGCCGCCGGGTCTGACCTAGCAACCTTAATCAGCCTCGGTGCGATGACGAATAATTTCTCCATACAAAACCCGCGCGACCGACGCTTACTTGTCCGTCCTAATCGGGACAAATGGTGACGAGCTCCAGGAGCTCTGGAATGCCATATATTGCGTGTCTCCATACTCATCCTCCCTCGAACCCCAAGGATACCAAGCACAATTCAACATGACAACCCACATCAACGGCACAAACGCCAATGGCGAAAGCACCGGCATCAGTCCCAAAAGTGAGCCCTCTCTCCAATCCCCCAACCCATCTCAAGCCTGTATATCTTATCCAACAGCTCTCGCTAACCCCCTCCCACAGTAACATTCTACACCTCACACGTCTGCCCCTGGGCCCACCGCGCAGCCATAACCCTCAAATGCCTCAACCTCCCCTACACAGAAGTCCTCATCGACCTCTCCCAACCACGCACGAAAGAATACCTCGCCATAAACCCCCGCGGTCTCGTGCCCTCCATAAAAATCTCAAACGGCATTCTAAATGACGAAATCGTCACCGAATCCGCCATCGTCTCCACCTTCCTCGCCGACTCCTACCCAGACTCCGCGTTCTGGCCCAAGAGCCACGAATCGCCCACGAGCGCCTTGCGTCGTGCGCGCATGTCTTTTTTTGCGGATACGTGGTTGACAAAGGTGAACTCGTTGTTTTATCCGGTTATGATGGCGGGTGAGGGCGAGGAGGGGGAGAGGCTGGGACGGGAGTTGGTGGCTGCGATCGAAAAGGAGATTGAGCCGTTGTTGAAGGATGCGGCGCCTTTCTTCGGGGGTAGCGAAGTGATGACGCTCGCTGAGGTATGCATCGATCCCCTTCCCACTTTTCAACTTCCTTCTAGATTTACAGTGTCAACATGTACGGCGGTTCTGGTAGCTGATTTGAACATCATTCAATAGGCACTTACAGCTCCTTTCGTAATCCGATACCAAGCCTTCAGCCAGTCCGGCCTAGTGCCCGCCAGCATGAGCAAAGCATTGAAAGCTCTGCCACATTACGGGAAGTGGAGCGAGGCTGTTTGCGCGCAGGAGAGCGTGACATATGTCTTCGATGCACCGAGTGTCGCCGAGAGCATGAAGATACGGATCGAGAAATTGAGGGCTGAGAAGGCGAGCAAGTAGTCAGAGCCTTGATTTGGTGGGAGACATGCGTTCCTACCTTCGCTTGAGCGAGTATAACTTTGAGCTTCCTGCATCATCACGTACCTACACTAGCATCGCCCTATCATCCTCGTCACCCCTATCCTCGACCATAACCTCCTTCCACACAACAACCTCAAACAAAACAAAACAAACCTCAACTACCTTATCCCTCTACCCAAACACCCCACAGCCTCAGCATAAGCGAATCCGATATACTACCCTGTCAAAAAATCAACCAGCCACTTCATCATTCCTAACAAGAAATATCACAAATGTATACCCAATACTATCACCACTCACTCACTCCCCCCCCAATAATCATCAGCACCCTCCTCCCCCAAATAATCATCAGCATCACCCCACCATCAAACCTCCACCCATCACCCACCCACTCCCCAAACAAAAACACATCTATCCATTCATCCTCTCCAACCCCCAAAACAATGCCATATATCCTTCCCACTGCGAATCTACTCAAGACACAGACTCGGTTTGCAAAGGTAAAGAAAAGTACAGTAAAGTAAAGTAAAGGAAAGGAAAGTAGCAGCATCACCATCGGAGCGTGGATCGGTTTGAGAGGGAACTGAGAGGAAGTATACTGGATATGAAGATTGCTAGGTCGTTGGTTGGTACCATGGGCTTTTCTGATAGGTAGGGTGACGGTTTATATGCGCTGCACTGTATTGATGGACAATTTGATATCTCACCCTGCGATACGCGAATGTGTTGTTGTTGGTTTTCCTTTTGTAACACATCTGTCGCAAGATCTGCAGTCGCTGAAGGTTTTAGAGACGATAATGAGTTCTTGCAATTGGTGTGGATGAGATCGCAGAAGTTGCGGATAGTCGATTATGATAGCTTTTATTTTCTGTATTGTCTACAGGTATATGAACGTAGGAGTCTGAAGGGGTGATTTGAGGTTGTTGTTTGCAAAGGAAATGGAAGGAGGGAGGCAAGGACTGTGCTAGATATTATGGGTAAGCGAGTTTCACGGTGCCTGCAAAAGGGTTGTGAGTCGATTACTGAATTGTCAATAGTAGCTTAGTTAACAGAAACCTTTGTTGTGATTCGTTGCGTGTATGCTTGGGACCAGGATTCTGAGTTCTATTATTTCTGATATAGTCGGTTTCTCAGTTGGACTACCTCGAGGTTTAATTGAGTTGCTATGCTTAAGGTGGCTCGCTTTGATTATACCATTCAGCCTGACGGTGGCGTATCAGGAACCCATTGGCTATCATTATCACAATCTTGAGTCTATGTAAAATTCTAGGTGCTGAATTGAAATATAAGTTGTCGGGCTTGCGACAGAGACATGAGTGACCGGAGTCTTAGCCTCAACCTCTTGGTTACCGAGAAGCGCTCCACGACTAGGGGACGCGAGAGTACGATAGACGGCGCGGAATCATGTACTCTTTGAAGGGGAAAGCGACGTGTATACAAGTTATTTATGAGACAATGGCCTCAGAATCGAAATAGCAAAGGAGACGTCTTCAAGGACAAGTGGTTGAGTCGAAATCTTTCTGTAGCTGATAAGTGTTTTACCTAACCAAAGTCGCGGCAGACCTGCTGATTTCGCAACCTCTTGCCGTGTGTCTAGGAAAATTCTCGACTCCATTGCTATAGCACATAAGACAGCATTGTGACAAATCGGCCGCACATACTCCCAGACCGACCTATAGTTTGTGGCTAATTCCTTGAGTAGTACAATAGGGGCGTGAAGCTGGTGATGCATTGCCTATCAACCCATGCCCTGGAAGGGCACTCGTTCCAGTGAGTTCTGCGAAGGTCTAGCCGGAACGAGTGCCCAAGTCGCCCGGACTTGGGACGATGTGCTGACCGGAGCTGGTTCCCGCCATCAAAGACAAAGTGTATGACGAGGAGAGAGTCCTCTGTATGACTTCAGCAAATGGAAACATCAAACACATCTCCACCCACAAACCATCCCCATTCAAATGTAAGAATAATCATCAAGACCTGCGGGTTCCATCGGACACCAAAGAGAGCAAGATTCATGACGAGGATACGGAAATAGAAAACCTCTCAGCCCCAAATGCCATATTCGCCCGTCCCAACTGCATACTAGGCGGGGAAGCCAACAAAACTCACACTATCTGCCATGGTCCAGATATCAATGCGGATAGAGATTAGGAGCCTCCGTCCCACAGGGATCATATCTGCAAACAACCATCAGCGGCAAGCCGCGCTTCGAGACGACCCGAATGCATGCCTGTCACATTGGCGCGGATGGCCCAGAACGGCATGCAGCATGCGTCCCGAATGGTGCCCATGCCTGACGAAAATAGACGCATCGGAAGATTCGAGTGGGATGGGACGAAAGGGTCGAGTCTCTAATGGTGAACAATAGTCGTTGGTTTGGGGGCGACCACCAACATCGCCCTTCCAGTAGCTTTACTCTTCCCGTTGCTCAGTGAGAGACATCTCACCCTCACGAGCGTGGCAATGTCTGATATCCATGCGCTCGGCACAGCCGTGTCTTTGACCTCAATGTAGATGGCATCTCTGGCCATTCTATACCCCTCTATCTTGCAAACGGCAGGTTTACGTAACCACGCTGATCAAACAAGGCCTCGTGATGGCTCCCGTAGGCTCACGTGCAGAAATGCCTCGAAACATCGGAGCATAAGCATGGGGTGTGACTCCAGAATCAGGTGCTGTTGCGATGTTGCAGCAGGATGAAGGATCTCTTTCGTACGGATGCATGTAAGAATGAAAGCCGACCAGTGGGGATCAAGAAGCGCTAAGGCCCGAAGTGGCGCTTTGCTCTGCAAGGAAAGGCGTCATTTAAGAACGGGTGGCAATCTCGATCCACAATTTTGAGCTTCATGTCCGTCAGCGATAGATAAGTGAAGGAGGAGACAGTATCAAAGTTGGAGGCTCAAACGTGCCAGTGTCGGCATTGTCGGGCGAGGCGCATCAGATGGATTATGCCTTTATTGTCTACTACGAAGTAGTCGATTGACAGATCGATCTGTGTTGATCGTCTTGTTCGCCAATACTGCCGTTTTCTGTCTTGCCGCTATACCGCTTTCGATCATCTCTCCCGTGGGGCGGAATCTTCGTCTCCTTCTAGTCGCACAAGTACTGTCAGATCAGATCGCCCATAAATTGTGGCAACAGCACTTGTCGTTCTTATACCGTCCTGAGCGATGCCTTACCTTAGAACACGCAATGATCAGTCAACTGCTAGTTCTCACCATTGCTAGCCTATGTGGTACTACTGCCGAGTGCTGCCGAAGTGCTGCCATCGCTTGGCGTACCCTGAAGAAGGACTCCTGGTCCGAGATAGGTGCATCGGTAGCTGCTGATAACGCGTGGATGCGCTTCCACGCTGCAGGCACTCCATTGGTGCTGTCACACCCACTACGACGTAGAGTAGTGTCAAGAGAAACACCTTCCGTATAGCGCACCGAAGCGATCCTGTCGCATGTCATTCCTTCTAGAACGCTGTATGGAACGTCTGTCTATCTGGAGCTGCCTTTAGCCTCGGCCAAATTGCACCAAGCCACCCACATTAAGTACTTTACTTAGAGTACTCCAATGAGCCGCTGCTGGTTTTGGCGTGCCCTAGTCCTACCCGCGAATTGCAGTTTAACGCCCTTCTGCCGGGGTGGGCCAAGGGGGCCGGGCGGGGTAAGTGCAGGCGATCTCCTCGACTTAGGCTCCTTCTGCCCTTATCTCTGCTCATGCCCGCCCCCCCTTCACTCGTCGCGGTAGTGAGATTAGGAGGCCAATCACGCAGCCGTCCAGTCGACCTCGACCGAGTCTTTTCTTACGACGTTCCTCCCGTAGTCCAACACTTGATCGAAATAAGGTCTCTGCGCCGCCGCTCATCTCTTCTTTCTGCTCATCTCTCGATCCTCGCGAGCTTTCTTTCTTATAAATATAAAGCGATCGCCTTCCGTCGACGAGTCGTGTGTCTGCTTTCCTACTCGGACTTGGACACAGAGTCGACCCCACCCCATCCTTCCTCCCCGCCGTCCCAACTCCCTCCCTGCCCACCATGATGAACCCTCTTCATCATAACGAGAAAGAGAAGGGCGCCATCGACGACGTCACCTACGACAGCAATGGCAGTCGTGATGCCGATTTCGAGGCTGGTCCGCCAGCGTCCGGTGGTCTTGCGCGAGAGCTCAAGGGCCGCCACATGCAGATGATAGCTATCGGTAAATACTACAACCACCGCAGACCATAGTCTGATCCATCCTTGTGCGACAACCTGGCTGATGGCGATGGTCCAGGTGGTTCAATCGGTGCCGGTCTTTTCGTCGGCTCTGGTAGTGCTTTCAACAACGGTGGTCCAGGTTCAGTCGTAAGTTTTGGAAGTGCAATTAGTATGGATGGTGCTGACAATCCTTCCCAGTTGATCGGCTTCATAATTGTGGGACTCATGTTGTTGTTTACTGTGCAAGCTCTGGGAGAATTGGCCGTCCTGTACCCTGTTAATGGCGCTTTCTTCGCATACGGATGCCGATTCATCGATGAAGCCTGGTAAGCTCTCGAGCTTCTTGCCATAAACAATAGGATAATAACAACTGTGCAGGGGGTTTGCCATGGGTTGGGATTACGCAATTGGCTGGCTCACGGTCCTACCCTTCGAGATCACCGCTGCGGGTCTCACAATCGACTTCTGGCGAAGCGACATCAACATCGGCGTTTGGATAGCGGTCTTCCTCTTCCTCCTATGTGTAGTCCAGATCTTCGGCGTCCGCGGATATGGTGAAGTCGAATTCGTTCTTGGTATGATCAAAGTCCTCGGAGTCTTGGGCTTCATCATCTTCGGTATCGTCGTCAACTGTGGAGGCGTCAAGTCTTCCCACAATCTTGATGGGTCACACCGTGGCTACATCGGAGCTCACTACTGGCATGACCCTGGCGCGTTCAAGAACGGATTCAAAGGTTTCTGTTCCGTCTTCGTGACCGCTGCCTTCGCTTTCGGTGGCACTGAGCTCGTGGGTCTCGCTGCAGCTGAGGCTGCAGACCCCCGGAAGTCGCTTCCCACTGCCACCAAGCAGGTGTTCTGGCGTATCACTGGGTTCTATGTCATCTCCCTCTTCATCATCGGCTTGATCCTGCCGTCAAACGATCCCAGTCTGCTTGGCGCGTCCGGCTCAAACACCAAGGCCTCCCCATTCGTGCTCTCCATCCAATTGGCTGGTGTCAAGGGTCTTCCTTCCGTCTTCAACGCCATCATCACCATCTCCGTGCTCAGTGTCGCCAATTCATGTACCTTTGGTTCCACGCGTACTATGCAAGCCCTGGCTGCCCGTGGCATGGCTCCCAAGTTTCTCATGTACATTGACAAAAAGGGCCGACCACTCTGGTGTATCGCCATCCAGCTGATTTTCGGACTGTTAGCTTTCGTCAACGAAGCGACTGCCGGGTCCACCTTCTTCACCTGGCTGCTCTCGCTTTCCGGTCTTTCATACTTCTTCGTCTGGGGCAGTATCTGTCTTTCCCACATCCGTTTCCGTGCTGGCTGGAAGGCCCAAGGCCACAGCCTTGACGAGCTGCCATTCCAGGCTCAATTCGGTGTCATTGGAAGTTATATTGGCTTATTCTTGGTTTGCATCGCCCTTGTCGCCACCTTCTACGTCTCTCTATTCGTAAGCTTCACCCACTACCCTTCTCTTCATCCCAACCTTGCTGACACGTGAGAACAGCCGATCGGCGGTAACCCCACAGGTGGTGCCCAAGCTTTCTTCCAAGAATACCTCGCGGCAGTCATCGTCATCGCTCTCTTCCTCTTCTGGAAATGTGTCACCAAGTTCCGAGGCGGGTTCTTCGTGCGAGCCCACCAAATGGATCTGCTGACAGGCATGAGAACATTCGACCTGGATCCGCTGGAGACTGCAGGAGCTGGGCGGAGAAAGAGCATGGCTGCGCGTGTGGTACACCACGTGGTATAGTTTGGCTTTGAGAGCGGGTGCGTGGGCGGAATCGATCTTAGGGTTTTGAGGGTTCTTATATGATGATGGTAGATATGGCGACGCCTGCTGTATGATACCTCACGCGATCTCTTCTGCCAATATATATTACCATCTATCGCAGACTGATGCTCCATGTGTGATTTGAAAGAGTGGAAGGACATTGTGCAGAGGTGAGGCAAGCTGAGATTGGTGTCACGAAAAGTGGAGACCGGCATCGGCTTCCTTCGGCCTCCGTAAGCAACCCTCGTTGCCTGGAGGCTAGCTAATGCCAGCACGTGCTATACCTATTCACTCCTGGAGGGATGACGGGCTATCTACGTTGTTTATTGAAATAGTGATGAAGCCTACATTCCACAAATAAACATGTCACAACAACCCTCAAAGCTGGAAGATGCAATCGCGAAAATGGGATTTGCATTGTCTATCTTGTTTTGAGGTCTCTTGCCTGTGTTGAGGGAGGGTGTTTGGAATTGCGGTCTCATTTTAGTGCTGTTGTGTGATAGTACTGTGAGTGCATCTGTATGGTGGTTTGTTGATTTTGATATGGTATGGTAGGACTTTTTTTGCGTTTTTGATTGATTGGAGTTGGGGTTTGGGATTTGGGAGTTGGGATTTGGAATTTTCTGGGGAGAAGGGGTAGGGGGGCGCTGGTGTATCGATATTTGGATTGGAGTGCGAGGTTTGGGGATTGCGTGGGTGTTTTGGGATTTCTTGTGAGTGCTTCGGTTAGAGATGTGGTAGTGTGGATACGTGGGTTGGTTGACAGTATTCGGGTTTTTGTATTTCTGAACTGTTGGATGAGCTGATGGTTGAGTCGTTGATGGAGGAGTCGAACGGTTCTCGTTTCTGCGCTGGTGGTCTGAGGGGATGAGATGAGATGTGATGAGATGGGATGAGGCAAGATGCACCGCTCAGGCCCTCGGGAGCTAGAGCGGTGTCTTTTGGGTTTACAGTGAGAGCGTGATGAAGTTTTACGCGAGTCAATTGGGGATACAGGTATGATCCAAGATATTAGCTAAAGAAGGTGGAATGCTTTTGCTCAGAAGCCTGACAGAGGTCATTTAGTTCCTTAACATCTCTGGCTCAGTACGTCGTTATACCAACTCAGTCTGATCTGGGAGCCTCTAGCCCGGTATCTCTAGGCCCTGTGCGACTAGAGAGCATATGGCTCGAAAAAGATTGTTGACCCAGAGCAGGTAGACAATATTCGCAAAATCACAGAAAAGGACGTCATGAAAGGCCGGAAGGAGACCGTTGACATCGAATTCAATCTTTATCTGGTGTGAGGCACAGGCTATGCCGAATCCTCCAACGACGTTGATGCAAGCTGCGATACTGTAACCTTCGCCTGTACCCCGAACGCTCCTGTCGAAGGAGCTGAAAGTTCGTACGAGTCCAACAGTTCTCTACCATAGCAAAGGCTTCCTCATCTTTGTCGCGAAAGACCACGAGCGACGCAGGATGTCCGCGCTCGCTGAGACTCTTGCGGACGTATCATGTCAAGGTATGTCGCCTCTATTCCCACGCGACAGAGTGTCGGAACGAAGAAAGAAGCACATGAAAACCTGCACATTCCCACCCGCAATCATCCCAATCCCTCGCCACAAACCATGATGTTCTTAACGCAATTCCTCGCCATCAGCGCCCTACAAACCCTCTGCAACGGCGCAAGTCTACTCCACCACACCGGCAGCGCAAACATCAATCTCCCCGAAACCCCCACCAATCTCACCGCCCCCCCGCTCTGCTCCAACTACGTCTGCAAATTCCG
>JAABUL010001559.1_pt1 | contig 42643 bp, 78 predicted proteins | sample 5559151 | NCBI WGS metagenome assembly JAABUL01 (sample SAMN10711876, study PRJNA513368) | rock metagenome | isolation source: Antarctica rocks | place: Antarctica: Victoria Land, Pudding Butte sud | reverse complement strand
TGGTGGAGCCTACCGCCCAGAAAAATTCATTTGATCGAAACGGTTCAATGAACCGATATCAGCGATCAAACTGATAAGAACAGATACTACACTTGATCTTAGCCAAATAGGCCGAGAAAGGTATGCCTACCCACCAGCCGTCCTGCCAACACTGTGTCAACATTTTGCGACCCTGACTGCGACCAGTTATGGGACATAGAGTGTGGCAAAATGTGTAGTTCCGCGTGGAAAGCACGGCTGTGCCAGCGAAACATTGCATGTCGCTGCATCACCACGCATACATTGCTCAGTCCATCCGCCAGCGTTGGTGCACCTGCACAGATGCACATGAATGCCGCGCCGCTTGAGTTTGGATGGACCAAATACACGCTCGGCCATGTCAAGATTCGACATTCTGTGTCCCACCACATCGGATCCAGGGGGCAGCCCTGGCTTATCTGGCAGAACGGAAAGGGCTGTCCCACCTGGGGCTCGAGCCGAGACAGTGAGCGGCCGAGGGCGGAGCCGCGCTTAGCACTGAGCGCCGTGAAGGCCTGGCTGATGAGGCCGCCCTGCCGCTCGCCCTCCGCAAATGCGCTGGCCTGCAGCATTGGCAGCATCTCCTTGATAGACAATCCCTTGGGCATGCAAGGCTGCGGCCTGGGAGGCGTCTTCACTGAGCTTGGCGGGTGGCAAGCTGCCGACATGTCACGGCACCAGCGCGAGCCTGCTCCTGCCTGGCAGCGCTGATGAGCAGCGTCGGGGCTGTGCGAGCGACATGCAACACGACTCCCCACAAGCAGAGTTGCTGGCGGGCTTGCACAGTCTGCAAGAAGCAGCCACGATGCGTCCAATTGTGTACCTGTGGGCTGGCCGCCGCGCCGGTGTCGCAGTCGATTGCCGCGCCGCCGGGCGCGGCACCGGCGGCTGCGCCAGCGGGCGCGGCCTGCGGGAACAGGAAGGCGGCGCCGCGCGACAGCCGCACGTCGCCACCCACCACCGGCTGCATCAAGCTTCGCTCCACCTTCACCGCTGCGTCCAGGCAGCCTGCAGCAAGGGTCTTGCACATCAGCATTCGTGTCGCAGGCATTCATACAGCAGCACATTGGCGGGCAGACGTGTGCCTGCAAGCCGCCACAGCTCACTGGGACCTTTGAGTCGGACCTGGCGCTTCAGGGGGGACAGTCTGCACCTGTTGCCGTAGGAAGCCTTGCTCAAAGCTCGCTTGCAGGCACATCAATCGTGACCGGCGCGCCTGTGTAAAGGTTGCGGGCACGCAGCTCCAAGTTGTGCACGTCCACGTGGATGGCGGCCGGCTTGGGGGGAGCCTCGCCGATTGCCACTGGCTGCGGCAGCTGCCTGTAAGGGCGAGAGTGGGCAGCAGCCTGTTGTCAGACAGGTACAGAATCTGGCCCGGGAATGCAGGTAGCAGGAATATAATTCAACAAAGACTGTATGATGCCAGCAAGTTGCCCGAGCCACATACAATGCGCTGTGGCGCGATGTACCAAGGGCGCCGCGGACGAAGCCTTTCCACGCTGTCCAGGCGCAAGAGAAGACAAGCAAACGTTGCAGCTGGTGTTCACGCACCGGCGGGGCGGCGGCTGCAGCGGCAGCTGGCCGCGCACGCGAATGTGGCCGCGGCGGCCAACGCGAGCGTCCAGCGCCTCCACCCGCAGCCGCTGCCGCTGGGGGCCCTCGTCCTCCAGGAACACCGTGGCAGACAGCCCCGTGACCGGGTACCGCAGCAGCGACGGCATCGCGAAGCTGCCCTTGGTCACCGCCAGCTTGCCCCCCACCTTGGGCGCTTCCAGCCGGCCCGATGCCCTGCGCCGTGACCTTCGAGTCTGTCAGCGGTAGAGTTTCATGTTCTCCCTCGTGCATCACAGGCTTGCGGCAGCCTGTCGTAATGCAGGCAGGGTTGCAGACATCAGCAGACCCCACACGTCTCGTTGCGCAGCCCTCAAGCGGTTGAACAGCCCTGGCGTGACTGCACCCCACATCCCATGGCTGCCATCACGCAGACACATCCCTGGCGGTGCCGCGCTTCACCCTCTCGAGTGCACATAATCGGATGAAAGCGAGCGCACGTGAGCTGGAGGTGCGCGGAGCCGCCGGTCCACTGCAGGTCGGGCGCGACGGTGGTGACGATCATCATGCCGCTGTCCTTCACATCCACCTCCACCTCCAGCTCCCCGCCTTCCACCTTGCCGCCGCCCAGCTGCCGTGCGATTTCGCTGATTACTAGAGCACTCTAGAGTTTGATGTGAACAGCAACTCGAATGCTGCACCGCCCAGCTGCGATCGTGCAGAGGCCTTGTGGTCTGGTGCTTTTGGACACAGGCTAGGCTTCTGTTGCAGGTCAAGGCACATCTGAAGACAGCCACACAGATGCAGGGCAAGGGTTGCGGGGCTGCAGACTGCCTCACTCCAGGAATCAGCCCTGCTGACAGTAGGGTTGAATTTTCAACCCGGACATCACAGCAAACAAACCCCTGCTTCTTGCCAGGCACTCACGCAAGGGCACCTTGACGCTTGAGGGTAACAAGCCGGACAACATGCGATCGAATCCCAACTCACTTCCCAATATGCCGCACCTCAGACAGCGGCAAGCCGCCGGAGATGTTCGGTTGGCCGGCGGTGCACCTTGATGCTGAAAAGTGCCGCAAGCACAAACCATGCACTCGAATATCAAGTCCGCACCTCGGACAGCGGCACAACGCCAGAGACTTCCAGGTGGCCGGTGTTGCACCTCAACGCTGTTGACGAACAAATCCCAAGTCCGCACCTCGGACAGCGGCACGACGCCAGAGACTTTCAGGTGACCGGCATTGCACCTTGATGCCTTCAAAGATCACCAAGCTCAAGCCCGCACCTCGGACAGCGGCACGACGCCGGAGACTTTCAGGTGGCCGGCGTTGCGCGCGGCTGCCGGCTCCAGCTCCACCGCAAAGTCCAGCTTCTGGCCGGCATCGATGGCGGCGCGCGCGTTGGCAGTGGCCAGGCGCGTGGTGCCGATCGCGCCGTCGCACAGCTGCACGAACACCTTGCCCTCCGGCTCCGCCGCGCTGCCGCCTGCCCGGTGACATGAAGTGCACGATCACCATGATGCCACTAAAGGTGCCAGCAGTCAGGAGCAAGCTGTGTCGCGCTGCCGCCTGCCCGGTGACTTGCAGTGCACACGGAGATCACCCCGATGCTACTAGAGGTGCCAGCAGTGAGGAGCAAGCCTTCGCTGTATGGAGCATCCACCATGATGCCAGCGTCTGTGATGTTGCGGCAACGCTCTGCGCCATGGAGTCATCCAGTCAATGTACAAGATGTTGCATGCAGTCCGCCTGCAAGACGTAGTGGACCGGTCAGCGGGGCGCACCGAGGCTGCCGGTCATGTACAGCAGGCCGTTGACGGGGCTGTTGGCGAAGCTGCTCATGTTGTAGCCCACAGCCTTGCGCATGCCCGCGCTGCCCTTCGTGCCAATGTTCCTGCGGCACCCAGCAAGCTTGGCAGCTCAGCGGCCGAGAATGGAAACTTGAATGAAACCCCTCACAGGCAGGGGCGGTCAGCAGATTATCCTTCGGCCAGCAGGCGAGACTTCCAGCAGAATAAAGGAATGTGCAACTGTCATCGAGAGCGTCTGGTGCGCGCACTTGAGGAAGGGGATGCCGAGGCGGCTGAGCAGGTCGGCGGCGGGCGGCGAGGAGGCGGGCGCGGCCACCGCCGGCGCCGCGTGCTGCAGCGCCGGCACCGCCCGGAAGATGGGCTGCAGCATGGCCATAGGGAAGTCGTCCAGCTTCATGACCGCGTCTTGCCTCGCACCCAGCAGGTCCCCTTTGACTGCCAGCTTCGCTTCGCCTGCGGCAATAGTAGAATGCCGTATGTTACATCCTGAAACCGTGCAAGCAGAGGACCAGCTTTATGACCGCGTCCGGCCGCGCGCCCAGCAGGTCCTATTCAACCGCCAGCTTTGCCTTGCCTGCGGCGTTTTGGGTTTCGAAGGTGGTGACACCAAACATTGAACAGACATCGTGCATGGAGGTCCAGCTTCACGACCATCGTCCTGCCGCGCGCCCGGCAGGTCCCCCGCACCGCCAGCCTCGCCTTGCTTCGGCGGGACGCCGCGCACATTGGCGAAGGGTTGAAACACCCAGGCGCTGCAGCCTGTGACGCTGGGCTTGGGAGCTGATGTGCAATCTGCTAGATCCGCAGTGGTGCAGCTGCTATACGAGGCTTGGCGGCTGTCCTTTGTCTTGTATGTTGAGGCTGCAGCATGGAAGCTCTGGGAGAAGTACAGATCCATGCGGAACGAGCGCAGGGAGCGGAAGATGCGCACCGGCACTCAGCAGGAACTCGTGCAGCTTGATGCCCTCCTCGCTGTGGTACGCCCCTTCTGCCACCACCTGGGAGGCAGGAGCACACAAGGATCAGAATCGGTTTCACGTGTTCGATGTGCGTCAATGCATAACCGACGCCCCAGGACATGTGGAAACTGCAAAGCAGACCCCTGCGAGCCGCCCAGTGTCTGCGTGCATGCCGCAGCCTCGGCAGTCATAAAGCCTTGAAATCCTGGAGCTCATCGGATCGCCCTGCAGGGTTGCACGCACACAGCAACATGGCAGCACGCGCCGGCCGCTGTTGTAGGAGATCAGCTGTGGAAGAGATGGATTGTTCCGAAGGAGTACAAAAGGTTTCCCAACAGGATTGCTTGCCTTGTCCAGGCCGTAGTCGCCCCACTCCCAGTCCTCGCCGCGCACGCCAAACTCGACGGAGGTGGCGCCGCCGCCACCGCCGTACGCCTCCCAGCTGCCCTTCCACTGCCCCCGTATGTCCTGCAGCCCCGGCAGCGCCGCGCCCCGTCCCCCGCCTGCGATTGCGGTTGGTTGCGCGCCGTGTGTTGCTTTTTTGTGGTGTGGTGTGGTGTGTTGTGTTGTGCTGTGGGCGAGGTGGTAGCAGCTGTCGGCACCCGAGCCACTGCCTGGTGCTCACCGCAGGAGGGACTGTTGTCCATGCAGCACAGCCTTGTCGATGCAGCAGTGTCTCAGTTGCCCACACCCAGTCCAGCGCACCTTTCTTCGGGTGGGTGGTGGAGCTGCCTTCCGAGGCTACGGCATCAGCCGCCTCAGCTCGAGCCTGTGCCTTCACCGCCTGCATCACCTCCTCGACCTGCAGCGTCATGGCAGACGCATCTCAGGAAAGAGGGCTGCCTCGAAACTCACAAAATATGGATTTTCACAGTGAAGGCAAGAAAGCAATCGAATTTGAGATGTTGCAAGTGCCCACCAACGCCTCTCTCAGGGCAGGCCCGGCTGTTCAGACGCAACAGATTCTAAGAGGCAAGTCGCGGGCAGCAGCTCGCGCCTGGGCGGACAACTCGGCGGCGGCGACGCCGGCGCGCTGCATGTGGTCCTGAAGCAAGCAATACAGAAGGTGTCAGGGTTTGACATACTGTACTGAAAAACGAAGGTGAGACGCGCTCCTTGCATGTGCATAGAGGAAGCTGCACACTAGAGTGATGGCTGACGGTGTCAGGAAGACAACAGGCCGCAAGCGGCCCAACACGAAGATGTACAGCACAACACGGCTCAGTGTCAACCTTTCTGACAGTCGACAGCCACGCTGCCAAATGCGGGGTCGGAAATCAGATTTACCAGGAAGGTGGCCTTGGCACGCTCGTAGTCCAGCGGCGTGACCGCCGTGGCGCGGCTCAGCAGCCGCGCCGCCGGCAGTATCTCCTCCATGTGCGCCTCCTTCACGTTCACCTGCGTTCGAGCAACAGCAGGCACGATGCAGAGCCAATAGAGCATCTCCTCCACGGTTTTCCTGCGCACGGGCAACACGCAGTGGGCATCAAGCACCATGCACAGCCTATGCTTGCAGCCGCAGCTGACCCGGACATGCATGCTGCACGTAGGCCTCTCTCCGTACCTGGATGCGCCAGCGGCCGGACGCCGGGTCGAACACCGCCTCCTGCGGCCGCGCCGTGGCGCCTGCGGCCCTGCGCTCACCCGCCCCGCCGCCGCCGCCGGGCGGCAGCGCCAGGGAGGCGGCTGTGCGCGGCAGCGGCGCGCCGGCGGGGATGGTGTAGTCGCCTGACACCTCGTAGGTGGAGCGCCGCTGCTCCAGCCGCACCTTCTCCAGCCGCACCACATCGCGCTCCCACCTGAACGACCCCGCCAGCGCCTCCCCCTGTCATAAATGATACCAACCTGTTAGCAGAATCAAGTCACACCGTCTCCAGCCGCCCACCCTGAAGGACCCCGCCAGCGCCGCCCCTTGCAAACGAATATAATTTCTGCATTGCCTGCTTCATGCAGAATTTTCCTGCTCGAAGCTGACATGTTGGGCTGTGTCTCCACTTCCACCTTCTCCAGCCGCACTCCCGCCTGCAACAGCCCGCCAGCGCCGCCTCCTGAGGTTGCATATCAGCTGGATATCAGGCTGCCCTCCCCATTCGAGTATCAAGGCGATTTCCCCCCTCGCAGGCATAGGCTGATCATCGACTGCACACTGGCGGCGCGGAGAAAGCTAATCAGCCGACATCGGCCGGAAGCTAGTTGATGATCATCTCCTCCCTGGATCTCGGAGGGCCAAAGCCACCATCCTGCCAAGGGCATCTGCAGGGTGCGCACCTGCAGGCCGGAGAAGCGGGGCCCGGCGACCTTGAGGTTGCCGCGGCCCATGCGGGTGTCGAAATTGACATGGAGGGCGACCTCCTGCACCGTGCCGCGCAGCGACGCCAGCTCCAGCTCATCCAGCGCCAAACCCGTCACCTGGCAGTCCACCTGGCTGGTGCTGCGGTTCACCTGCCGTGGGGTGAAACAACGATTGTTTTCGTTGATGTCCATTCACCGTATGCTTTGATGTCAATCATCAGCCGCCATGTCCGATGCCCACGTCTAGCGCCAGCCCCCGCCACCTGGCTGCCCACCTGGCTGGTGCTACAGTTCACCTGCCGTGAAAATGGGCCTACTAATGGGGGTTTTAGACATCACAGGTGTTGAACAGGTGTTCCGTCACCCGCGGAAGTGCTCTGGAGGTGTCCATCGTGAAAATTATCCCGGTTCAGACGTCAATCAGACTAAACTTGTGTCTGTCCGGCTCTTGATCTGACACAGCCTTCTTGCAGGGCAAAGCTGCGATGGCCCTCACCTCCGCGGACACGAGGAGGGGCCCGCAGCGCAGCGAGAAGTGGCCGCCGCCGTCTGCGCCGTCCACCTGTGTCTTCGCTAGCACCGGCAGCGGGCGCCCAGCTGCAACAACCGAAGGACAGCAGCTCGGTGTGTGGCCTAATAGTGAGACGTCGTAAGCGCCACCACAGGACAGGCGATTAGGCCATGGAAGCGGTGAGCCGCATCACAGCTTCGGGTTCGCAACAGCTCGCCAGTGCAATTTCATGCACTCATCTAGCATGGTCTTCAAAAGCTGCAACAAGAGGGCAGTGTCCGAGAAGCTCCGAAACAAGTCGCACCCGCCAGCAGCTGGCGGCCGCCGGGGCTGGGGGCCGGCACGCGGGCGATGTTGTAGTTGCCGGCGGCAAAGGCCTCGGGGCCGGGGCGCGCGGGCGCCGCCGCCGCGGGCTCCGCCAGCATGCGCCGCAGCACTGCGCCCGCGATGTCCAGGTCGAGCGCCTGGACGTCACTCAGCAACACTGCTTCTCAAATGTGCAACACTGCTTCTCAAATGATGGTTCAGCTTGACATCGGCACGAGCTGATAGACGTCATGCGCCTGGACGTTGTGCGCTTGATGAGAAGGCGGGGCGGCGACCAGGTACGGACGTTTCATCCATGAGCTATGGACCAACAAAGGAGAGGACATGCAAAAGAGCGCATGTCGGCGGGGCGCACGCCGCGGTCGTTAAGGCAGACGGTCGCCAGAGGTGTGATTTTATGCAGACCTCTAGCCTGAAAGGGGCATAGGAAATAATCACCTCGTCGGGGCGCTGGCCGCGGGCGTGGAGACGCACGCCGCCGGGGCCCACCTCCAGGCTGCCCGTCAGCTGCCGGCACAGCCGCAGCTGGTTCACCCGCAGCTGGTCCAGCTTCAGGTCGCCTGCCGCGCAGCCAGGTGCAGCATCTGAGTTTCCGAGTCGGGTGACAGCAGTCCAATGATGGCAGCCACATGTCCAGCATGCAAGCGAACAGATGTTTGCCGTCTGCTGCGGAAGTGCGGCGCAGTCTTGCTTTTAATTTGTTCCATTCCCGAGTAGTTGGTGATACGTGTTCCAACACGACTCGTAGCTGCTTTCACCTGCGAAGGTGGTCGACGCCCCGCCATCGATGCCGTCGTCCCCATCCTCTGGATTTGGCACCGCGCGCCCTGAGAAGCTCGTGTGCCCCTGCGGGAGGAGACGATTCACACCCAGCTTCAGAACCCTTGCGAGTGCTGATGTCGATGGTGAATCCCTGGCATGTGTGGTGCACTGGCATCGCAGTACCTTGCAAACGGACTGCAACTCTGCTTTCACGCTAAAATGTACGTTGCTACCGCTGAGGCGATGTTTGAACGCACCGTGAGGCGCAGGCGCTGGTGGGGTCCGGCGGGTGCGGCGGGGCGGCCGTCGGGCGACGCAGGGGGTGGCGACACCAGCGGCAGCACGTCCAGCCCCCGCAGGTCCGCCTCCACGTCGCACGCCTCCACCACCAGCTGCCCCAGCTGCGTTGCCTCCGCCTGCCAGAGGGTGTTCGAAAGGGAAGTGAATGCCATTTATGTGCAACTCCGATGCACATGTCAATTGCCCCATTTACAGCTCAGCATCCTCGCCGCACGCCTCCACCACCAGCTGCCCCAGCTGCTCTGCAGCATCACAGTGCGGGATCTGCAGGGTGAGCGCTGGTCGAGTTGGGGCACAGCATCGAACAGGATTGCGACACCAAGCTGCCGCGGGGAAGCCCTGAAGCTGCCAAAATGCCGGCGCAACACAGGGCCAGGTGACAAGTCTTGAGAAAGGTGTCCGGATACCAGATTGGTAATGTCTGGTTCTGGTGCAGGCGCGGCACACCTGGGTGAGGGCCTGCTTCATGGCCTCCGCGCTGGGCGGCTTGGTGTGGATGGTGGCGGAGGCGCTCAGCGCCGGCGCCTGGACCGACATCTTGGCCGCCGTCGGCTGCAGCTCCACCGCGCCGGACGCCTGGCAGGGATGCAGGCAGGGCCCTCACGCCACAGGTGTCAGGCCTGGGATCGATGATGCAACAGCGAGCAGCAGCGAGGAGAGCCTCCACTGCCTGGTGGATCAGCACAGGCGACGGCTGGGACAAGCTCTGCAGGCAGGCTGGCTGACTGTGCGCAACATGCGAGGCACTTTCACAGGTTGCTGAAGGTGGGAGGCCGCGGCGGCACCTGCGCGGCGGGAGCTTCCCAGGTGCCGGCGATGGTGGGCTCCATGTGGGAACCGGACAAGGTGCCCGCGCACGACGCCTGCCCCAGCACCAGCGCTGGCGGCAGCTCCGACCCCTGCAGCGCCACAGAGTAATGTCACCGAAGCTATTGATAACATGCCTGCGGCAGGTCAAAACACACGCGCATTGCATGCAGCCGACCTCGGAGGCGCTTCCACGTGACAGGACACTGCATCCGTTCTGGTTTCCTTGGTTGTTCCGAGCTGTCGTGCAAGGGGGATAAACCAATGCAGCCGCTGCAGCCAGCGCACCGGGGGCAGGTAGCGCTGCAGCAGCGCCTCGGCAGGCAGGCCGCGGCCCTGCAGCTGCATGCGCACGGCGCGCGTGTCGGTCTCCGCCTCTGGCGAGATCCACATGCGGCCGCCCGCCACCAGCTGGCCGCCCTCCAGCGGCTCCGCCTGCTCGTCAGGACGCAAGGTCGCTGTTGATCTGATTTTGGCTATCGTCGTATGGCTGCGGTGCTGAAACTGATTGTCCTGAGGGGCAACAGATACAACCGCAACTGGAATGCGCCAGCGCAATGTTGGCGGCGCATGGCAACAAACTTGGCTCCATTCCAGTGGCCACATGTTGATGAGTCCATAGCGATTCAGTGGAGGCCACCCTGCCCAGGGGAAGGTTCTTCCCCCACCTTGGCGGAGTGCAGCATGAAGACCTCGGAGGCGGTGTCCATGGTGAATACCGCCGCCGCGGCGCGCACGGGAACATGGTCGTACGCCGCCACCGCCTCGGGCTCCGCCGCCAGCAGCGCCTGCGCCGCCGAGTCGCCCGCGGCGGCCAGCATCTCCGGCGTCGGCCGCACCGCCACTGCCGTGCCTAAGGGAGCACACAGCAGAGACGAGCTCAGGCGAGTGGCTTTTTCCACGTCGCCCCTGTCACATTCGTGATGGGTGGCGAATGACGAATCCGATCATGAGCAACTCGTGAGCACGGCCCGGCATGCGCGGCGCTTGGCAAGGCACAAGTGCTGCTGCACCCATGGCTAACAAGCCACTGTTGCGACCAAGCAGCAAGCAAAATCCACAAGCCTGCTCGGGTGCTCCCATCCATGACAGCTCGAACTTGTGGGGCGCACCGGAGAACAGCGGCTCCTCCAGGGGCCCGTTGAGGTGCAGAGTGCCGCGCAGCGCGCCGGCGACGGGGTTGGGCAGCGGCCGCACGCCCAGCGTCGCGCGCAGCTCGTTGACCTCCACCACCGGCACCACCGCGCTCATGCGGTACTGCCCCGTGCTTGGATCCAAGTCCATGTCGCCTGCAGAAGGATTAGTCGAGATGACCATTGAGAATGTTGTCCTTTTGTGAAGACCGCGCACATGCAGTAATGCCTCCACTCCGGGTCAAGGTCCATGTCGCCCGAAACAGATTTGGTACATGAATTACAATGAGACTTTGCGTACGAGCAACTTGTGATTGGCCTTGCGCACACAGGGCATCGCAGGCTGCTGGTGGACGAGATGCGGGGCTCTGCTGCAGCAGCCTGATGACTGAGGATGTAGAAGATGTAAACATCATCAAACAGCGTGCCAACAGATGCTCAGCGCGGTCACCTGCTGCTGGGGATTCGCCATGCAACAGCGCCTGCCCAGCCCGTGCACGACTGGCTCTGAACGATGCTGGACTGGCACAGGGGCGCACCGGTCATCGACAGTGGCACGGCGCCGAATCTACCAGAGGCATTGTGCAGGTACATGCGGTCGCCCTCGAACAGCAGGTCCATGTTGGCTTCGCTGAAGTCGTCCACTGCGTCCCAGAAGTGGAACTCGCCGTCCCGACACCTGGAAGCAGCATGCATCGCTACGCATTGCATATCCAGGTGGATGCAAATCATGTGGTGCAGGCATGACTGCCAGATGCACCATGCACATATGACGACCTGACGTGCTGTGCTGTCGAGTTAACTGTTCGAGGGAGCCTTCGACACCACCTGTCGGCCCAGTAGCAAGGCTGCAGGGCGAATCGCCCAGTACGCAGGCATTGCAAGAGCCGTGCAACAAGAAGGGAAGCGCACAGCCAGAAGACACAGTCACTCCATTCAGCTGTCATAAAACTATGTGGTTTTGTGTTTCCAGCAAAGCATGGAGCCACACACTTGAGGCGGCCACCGAAGGAGGGGAAGTGCCAGGTGGCGTCGTCGTGGGCGCGCAGCCGCAGGTCGCCGTTGATGCGGCCGCCGGTGATGTCCATGGGCAGCTCTATGAGGCGCTCCACTAGCGGCGCATGCAGGTCCTGGCCTGCGCGCGTGAAGGTTCGTTAGATATCAATAGACGTCACTGGCAATGAAGATGTTGTGAGATAAGCATATGGCAGCAGTCTTACGAGGCGATCCACCAGCTGCGCGTGCAGGTCCTGGCCTGTGGGCGTTCCGATTTGATGGCAGTGAACTAGTTTATAAATCGTAATGTGGCAGCCGCTCTATGAGGAGCTCCACCAGAGACGTGCGCAACTCCTGGCCTGAACATATTTGCAGCAGGAGTTTACTATCTGCTGCTGGTTCCCAACCTGCAAAGGTCCTGGCGTGCGAGCGCGCGATGGCAGTCCGCACACTGTTGTCAGGCGGCGTTGACAGGTGAGCATTGAACGGTTGCTTTCGTGAGGCAGAGACGGGCCGACGGCTAGGCAGGCCACAGCACAGGACGGCTGAGCCGGAGCAGGCGACACAAGCCCTATAATGTAATCCATCGCGCTCACCGGTGATGACGACCTGCAGGTCCGGCGTCTTGTCGGGCGTCGCCAGGTGCCTCACACGCACGCGCGCCGAGACGCGGCCGCCGGTGGGCGCCGCTGCCGCATCTGCCCGCTGCTGCGCCGCCTCCTGCTGGTCCGCGAGCGTCGCGACCGGCAGCGTCCAGGCCCCCGCCAGCACGTTTTGCGGCGCCGCGCCGCCCGGCTCGTGCTGCAGTGGGAAGTGCTCCGCCTGCAGGCCCTGCGCAGCGGCAGTCGCAGAATAACATCAGCCCACACATCATAAGGGAGACACAATGTGCCCACTGTTACTGGATGTGCCATTGTTGCTGGATGTGCTGATATCATCTGCTGACAGCAGAAACTTCGCTAACAGCAGAAGCTTCGCTCACAGGCCAAGTTCTGCCATCCTCCTATGCAAGGGCAAGCCTGCGATGTTCCGTCCAGCCTGTCGCCATGCCCTTCAGTTGGCACCCCATGCATGGCGAGTAAGTCTGCCTGGCAGGTCTAATTCTGCAGTTTCGTCGGTGCATCACATGCGCGATGCGGCTGACGCAGTCCTCCGCCCGGTCCCTGGCCTCCCCCAGCGAGCCCGGCAGCTGCACGCCATCCGCCGCGGGGGGCCACCGCTGCACCGGCTGCGGCGGCGCGGCGCCACCGCCGCCGTCGCGGGACAGCAGGCCGGCTGCTTCCAGCTGCCCGCCTGGCGCGTCCCGCAGGTGCCGCTGGGCATTGGGCGACTGCATGGTGCACCTGCTTGGTGCATCACGTTGTCAGTCTCAATTGGATCTTAGGCATATGCCCTGAAAGACTGTTCGTGCACCTGCGTGAAATCTCACCAAATCAACTCGCTTCCGATCTGAGGTTCTGCCCCAAGAGACCATTTGATGAGGGGCAGAGAGCCAGACACGCATGCAGCTTTGCCCATTGCCAGGCTCAGGATCGTGCCCGCCGCAGCAGACCCGGAGGCAGGCAGCCTGGTTGCCTGACATCGACCTCGCCAACTCTGGTTCGCTGCTTGATCCTGACAAGTTCCACAAGGAAACGCTCAGTCCTCCAAGCGCGCACTTGTAGGTGGCCGGGTCGCGCTCGTGCACGAGCGTGGTGAGGTCGAGCGCCAGGGTGTGGTAGCCGCGCCCCAGGCGCACCGTCGCGTCCACCTGCTCGAAACGGCGCGGCGCTGCCTCCCCTGCCACCCACAAGTCCACTTTCGCGCCCCTCACCCGCAGCGTCTCCAGCGCCACCTGGGTCCCGCGGAAAGTTGATTTTCAGGAGCGGGGATGCAGGGCAATGCCAGAAGGCACTGCAGGACCAGATGCAGCGCTCTGGAACCAAGTAAGACCAGCAAATCGTAGGCAAAATGCGGCAGGTACATTGAGTCAGACGATGCTGCAGATGGGATCCGCGCAGCACAGTCATGAGTCAGACTGACAGAATCGAAGGTGAGTAAGTGAGGGTGACTGTGCAGCACCTCGGACAGCGTGATGTTCTGCGTGATGTTGGACACCTGCCGCGCCAACCAGCCCTTCTGGTGCCGCCGCCCTGCGCTACGAGCCCGCACACAATTCAAAGCATGTTGAGATTTAGAGGAGTGAAATCTGGCGCAGGACTCGTTTGTGGCGAATGGCACTGCAGAATTGTTTGGTGCTCAGAGCTCGGCATGCCAAGCTTGCAAGCACACCTGCATGGAGATTGCCGAAAGATGCCTGCTCAACTCAAGTTTAATTACATACTAAACCGAGCACGCTGCGTCATCCTCAGCTGCCAGAGCAGGATGCAGGGTTGTGGGGCAGCGGCGCCGCACCGCGCTTGCGCAGCCGGGCGTCCAGGGCGGCGACCTCGTCAGGGTTCGCGGGCGTGTAGCGGGCGCCGCCAGAGCCCAGCATGTCGCCGTACCTCGACGCCAGAGCGTCCTGGCCTGGCCTCTGCAGCGCCGGAACACCCCGCGGTTTGCAGCGCAGGCTTGGTTACATCGAATGCCACCAGAGGAGCTAAGTGGCGCATGGAATGTGGCTGCTGGTTAGCGCACAACATAATGGCCCAGTAGCGGCGCTGCTCTGGAGGAGACACAACAACACCTCCTGCCCCTGTGAGGCACCCACCTTCAGCCGGCCGCTGCTGGTGCGGGAGAGCGGCTCCGGCGGCGGCGGCTGCAGCGTGTCCATGACCGACAGGTCCTCTGCCACATGCAGTGCCTGCCGCTGCCTGGCGGCGGCCTCAGCGGCCGCCGCGTCCGAGTCCGTCACTGCGTCCTCGGCAGGCGCATCCGCCCCTTCGTCTGCCGCCCGCTCGGAGGCTGCAGCATCCAGGTCGGCGGACTGCAAGAGCTGCGCTGTGGCAGCAGCTGGCTGCTGCTCGCGCTGCTGATGCTGCTGCCGATCTGGTGTTACCTCACCAGGCTGAAGTCTCCCCTGGGAATCATCAGGGGTGGCCTGGCGGGACAGCAGCGGCGCAGCCGCACTTGCGGAGTCCACGCTTGCGGTGTGCTCTGCACCGGCAGCTGCGTCGCCAGGCGCGGCTGCAGGCGGGTCTGCCATGCCTGATGATGCGCCGCCACCGCCGATGCTCGCCATGGAAGCAGTGCGGAAAGAGGACGGCTGCGGCTGTTCCTGCATGCACACACGCACTGCACTGGGCTGGACATCCAATACTGCTGGAGTGCCAGGGAGCTGACCTCATGAATCCAAACCCACCCACGCGTTCATTGCGCTCTTGGTGCTGTCTGTCTTGAGGCTGCTGTGAAGTGTAGAATTGTAAAGCCACACCTGCGACTGCTGCTGCTGCCCGGCAATGTGCCGCCAGTGCTTGGCAGCGCGGGCGTAGCGCCGGCCGAGCCGCCGGCGGCGCTTTGCTGCTGCGTCTACAAGCTGGTCAGCAGGCCCCGCCACCTGCGGTCCCACCGCAGCCCGTTCAGCATCCGTGCTGGCAGCGCCGAGCGGCGTCGCTTCAAAGAATGCGCCCTGGAGCACCCTGGCAAAGCCGTCCGGCATTGCTCGCAGCGGCTGCGCGGGCGCTGCCTCAGGCTGAGCTGCTGGCTGGGCTGGCTCCACGCCTGCAGCTGCCGTCTCATCTGCATCGTCAGCCGGCACAGCCTCGGCTGCATTTTCCGCCGCCGCCTCCTCAGCCGCGACAGGTGCTGGCGCCGCGTCCGCTACTGTCGCTTCTGCTGGCGCTGCCTCTGCAGGCAGCGACGCTGCTGCTGCAGCCTGTTCCGGCTGTGACACCCCTGGCTGGCGGTCCCTCAGTGCGTCCTGCTGCGCTGGCTGCGCGTCTGTTTCCTGCAGCCGCGCCGTGAGCCGCTGCTGCAGCTCCCTCTGCCGGCTGGGCCGGCTTGTTCTGCGGCCGAGCCTGTGCAGAGATGAAAGCCCCCATCAGGTCGAGGCCCACTGGGCATCGAAGGCATAAGCCAATGCTGTGAACCGGCCGTTGAGGTGCAGTCAATAGTACATAATCGCGATCTATTAGCCCTGAAGTTGATATACCTGGCACACCTCAATCTGCCGAACAGGTCTTCAAAAAGCTTTGCTCACAATCTCCGTGTGATTTTCTCACCTTTCTCGCCCGAAGCGCGCGGTGCGAGTGCGCTGGCTGTCCCGCCAGGCCTCGGCGCGGCGTTCCCGCTGTGCAGCCGCCTGTTCCTGCTGTGCAGGCGCCTCTTCCTCTGCCTGCCGCCCTGGCCTGGCGAGCTGCGGCGCGGCCATCGGGTCGCCCAGCATCTCCGCCACTGCCACCGCCTCGCGTCGCGCCTCGGGCGGCGACTGCGCGTCCGCGCCCCGCAGCGTCGCTGCGGACACCCGCCGCCAGCTGAGCCCCGCCGGCCGCCTCGACGGCTCGGCGGCAGCGCCCGACGACGCGGCCTCTGCCAGCGCCGCATCGGCCTCGGCGGCCGTCAGGCCCGGCAGCACGTGCCGCGCCGTCGGCCGCAGCTCCAGCCCCCGGATCTGCGCCGCCAGCCGCTGCTGCGCCGTGGGCGCCTGCTGGCCCGCCTCATCAGGGGCTTGCCGCCGCTGCTCCGCAGGCGGCGCTGCGTCCCAGGGCGCCCGCCACTGCGGCAGCCCCTGCAGCGGCCCCGGCCGCGGCAGCGCCTTTGGCAGCGCCGCCGGCAGCGACTGCAGCGTCTTCCAGGGCGCGCTGCCCCGCACTGTGGTCGGCGCCGCCGCCATGCTGTCCATGATGCGCTGCCAGGCGGAGCGCGACGCTTCAGCATTTACTGCGTCCACGTCCGGGGGCGACTGCAGCTGCTCCCGCGAAGTCGCCGCAGTCTGGCTGCCGGCGGCGCCCTCTGCGCTGCTCTGCTGAGCGGCTTGCTTGTGGCCTTCTGCCTCATTCTGAGCGTCTGCAGCAGCTGGTGCGGCAGCAGCAGCGGCAACAGCACCCGCTGGCACCTCTGCAGCAGGCTCCCGCACCGGCGTAATGGAGTCCACCTGGCCGCCTTGGCTGACAGCTGCCGCTGTGTTGCCAGCCCGCGTGATGGGCTGAAGCGCCGACTGGTGGTGCTCATGCGCCTGCGATGGCTCCACCCCGCTGGACTGCATCCTCAGCTGCTCCAGTAGCTGCTGCAGCTGCGTCTGCCGCACTGGCGCTGCACCCTCTGCGTCAGCCTCGGCCGCCTCGCCGGCAGCAGCTGCAGCTGGCGGCTGGGCGCTGTCCGCCGCCTGCTGCTGCTGCTGCTGCTGCTGCTGCTGCTGAAGTGGCGGTGGCGCCGACGGCTGCTGGGGCGGCTGTTGATCCACCCTGCTCCTGGTGCCGCCAACCACGCCCGCAGGCTCGGAGGCGGTTGCTGCCGCCCTGACTCTGAGGCGCTCCTCTCTGGCAGCGCGCCGCATGCCCATGCCAGCCGGCCGCTGCGGCGCTGCCGGCTGCTGCTGCGCCGCTGGCGGCACTGCCCCGGTCTGCTTGGCGGCCCTCTGCGTGGCACGGACTGCGCGGCGCGCCACTGCCAGCGCATCGATGTTCAGCTCGTCGCCTGCGATGTTTCCCGGCGGCACGATGGCCAACGGCGGCTGCTCGGTTGCCTGGTCCGACCGTTCCTGTGCCTGTTTTGGAAGCAGCATGTACCAAACTTGTAGCACACTTCTGCAGACCTGGTTCAAAGGCATGGCAGCACGCAGCAGAACACATCGCAGTAGGCTGGGTATATTGGGAGCTGCCAGGCAGGGCGGCTGGAGGAGGGCCAGCGCATGAGCGAAGGCACATTGCTAGGTCAGCGAGACGTGCCCGGGTAATGCCGGGCAGCAGCGTCGCCCGCACTGAGGGTATTGGGTCCTCCGGGTAGCCGAACCAGGACAGGTTGTCGCACTGCACCAGGTTCACCTGCCGCAACACACGCGCACCTCCGCATGAGCAAAGGCGGTCGGGCATTCCTGCCGGCAATGACTCGCGACTGTGCGACAAAGCCGAATCTGAAAAGGACAGACCGACACAGCAGCTCCTATGAACAACGAACGCGATGCAACCAGATCTGCTGACGTCAAGTGATGACGTCAGAATGTACCGGACAAGGGTTCTGTCAGGGTTGTGTTGTGCCCTACCCGGGTGTCCATGGCTTCCACGGCCAGCACGACCTTGCGCTGCAGCAGCGACTGCAGCGCATTGATCGACACCACCACCTCCGGCGCCGCAAAGCTGGTGCGCTCCAGGCCGGCGGCAGAGGGGCCGATCGCCAAGGGGCCCACCGACGCCAGCGGCGTCAGTCCCGCCAGCCCCGTCGGCGCGATCCACCGCACCCGCCCCACCGTGACCTGCCAGGCGACAGGATCAGCAGAGTGTGAACCTGGAAGGGGAAGGTCCATTTCCACCTAGAGCATCTGGCCCATAGGTCCTGGACCTCGAAGGCAGGAGTGCAGGGCCGGTGGTGCCTCAAAGCCCCCAGCCTGCGACATGCTCAAGGGTGTGCTGCAACTTCGCAGCGGCCGGTGTTGGCAGTCTCCAACGCATGAAAGGAGTCGCTCTTCCCTCGTCACAGTCTTGAGTGTCAAAAAGGGAGTGCCGCCCACCTCGCGGTCGAGCGCACGGGACACGGCGACCGTCGCGGACGGCAGCACGTTGGCATTGAGGGCGCGCACGCCCCATACGTTGGCCACCACCGTCGCGAGGCCCAGCAGCACCGCGCCCGCCGCGAGCAACTTGACGTACCAGGTCTTGAGCCACTTGCGCTGCGAGGCCCAGAACACGACGGCCGCCTGACGCAGCGCCTGCAGCCGCGCCTGCGCCTGCGCCTGGGCCTGCGCGCCCGCCTGCCGCACCGGCTCCGGCCACCGCTCCGCCCCGGCAGCTGTGGAGTGCAGTCCAAGCCGGCTGAGCTCGCCATGCCAGGCGGTTCCGCACTCGTCGTGATGGCAATGGGCAGCAGGCGGCAACCGACATTGGCGCTGCCGCATCCGACAACAAAGTCACGAACGACATCGGCGCTGCCGATGCATCTGACGATCATGGCCATTGATCGCTGTGATTGCTTGCAATGTTATCAGGAGCTACCTGCGAGCGTCTGGGGGTGTCCGCTGTGCCGGGCGCCGGAGGTGCCGGCACCCTGCAGTAGGCGCAGCACGCTGCAGCGGCCCTGGCACCCTGTGGCCATGGAGTCACAACTCATGCGTGTGACAGCTGATCTCAGAGGTAGCCCATTGCACGGCGGATCGTGTCGAACAGGCCATCACCCCGCCCCACCTGACAGGAACTCGCTGCTGCAAAGCCGCGTCCGCAGCCTGCGGGGCTGGACTTGCAGGCCCGACATCCGTGTCCTGCCGGCCGATCCGGGCAGCGCAGGCGGTAGTACAGCCGTGCCCCTCACCCTCGACATGCTGCCTGGCGTAGTTCAGACTTTCAGGCGTCGTGTGTCTAGGTGTCTCGGAGCGTCATGTGATCTGGCAGTTCAAAAACTCCGGCGCATTACATGATGTCCCCCCCGCCAGGCCGTTCTGACGAGACGCGGTCGAGGGGTAGAGTGACACCCGCGATCGCTGTTCAACTGCACTCTCGAGTGCGCGAGATGCGCGAGGCTTTCAATCCAGGGCGTCCTCGCCAGGGAAATGTTGTGGCTTAGAATCGTTTATGCGCACCATTTACCCTTGCAAGTGAGATCCGAGATAAAGGAGATTGAAACCACTCTCGACTAGCTTCAATTGAGCACCACCGTTTTCCGCTGTTTCCAGAACCAGGATCAGTCCAACAGGCAAACAAGGCATCGCCAACATGCAGGCCGTTAGCAATACGTCCCTCGGTGCCCGCACGGAGCTTGGTCGCGCGGTGCACCAGAGCTCGTGCAGACCGCGCGCGCGAAATGTCGTCATGGCGGCGCACCAGAGTAGCAAGCAGCTGCCTCAGATGGCTGTTGCAGCCGCTGCAGCGCTCCTGCTGACCTCGGTAGGCCTGCGCGCCGCACAAGTTTGCGAGATCGTCTAGCAGCCAGGACGCGTACCTGCACGGATCTGCTCGCTCCGCGGTCACTGACTTCGCTGGTGTTGCTGGAATGTATCGAAAGCTGTTATGTCTGCAGTGCAACCCCCTGACATTGCGGCGTTGGTTCCAAACGTGCTGCAGCTTCAACATAGCTCGGGGCACGGGGCCTGCCAGCAGATAACCAGCGATTTTGATCAGAAATGCTCTTCAGTTGACCCTCCTGTCCTCGGATTATACAGGCACAGCCGGCGATGGCGCTGAGCCCGACTCTGTTCGAGTCGGGGGACAAGAATGCGCAGGAGCTGCGGGACATCATCGCCGCTCGCGGCAAGGACCTCCCCGAGATTAGCGTTCCCGAGGTCGCAAAGGTGGGCTGTCAGGCTGTTAGGATGTGACCTCGCGTGGCATCAAACATGATGTGGCCTGCGTTGAGCCTGTCGATGCGAACTGCAGTAGCCACCTGGCGCTGCCGTGCTGCTGTGCGTGCGGCGGCACTCACATGCTTTGCGCGCTGCCGATGCAGGACGCCGTGAAGGCCGTGCAGGACAAGCCGTTGGAGAAGATCCAGGGCGTCATCAGCAGGGCCATGGTGGAACTGCCAGACTCCGTCCCTGCGCCGCTCGGTGCGCTCTACACAAATATGCACATTGTCTCCGCCGGCAAATGTTTATCCTTGGTTATGCCTTACAAGACCAGACGCAAAAGCGGTGCTCCTGGACAATCACTCTCCATCCACGAGCATGTTGCGCTAGTGTAGTGCGGGCTCCTGTCATTGCTGGCTTCCGTAGACAGCTTTTTCTGTTGTGGGCAGGATCTCAGATTGCGGGCAGGATCTCAGAATGTCATGTAATTGCCGCCGCAGAGGCAGTGCCGGGGGCGGACGTTGCACGGCAGGCCGGCGCGGAGGCAGGTAAGGCCGCCGCTCAGGCGACGAAGGCGCCTGCCCAGGCCGTGAAGCAGGCCGCGCCCAGCCTTCCGTCTGCGCCCAGCCTCCCGTCACCGCCAGGTGCACATCTCAACCTGTCTTTGCCTCTCATACTGCACGCCTATGCCACTTGATATCATCGTGGCATCAAGAAAGCTTATACTTCGGCAGGACGGAGTGTATTGGCCACGTGCAACTGTGACACAGTATACTCGGTAGTGCTTCAGCCTGGCCCAGCACAATTCTGTGCTGCTGCTGCAGCTGAGGGCCCCAGCCAGACGACGATCCTGGGCGCTGTGGCCGTGGTGGTGGCGGGCGCCGCCGCCGTCGCTGCCGCCGGTAAGCAGGGCGAGCTGCCCAGCGTGGGCCAGGTACAGGCCTCACAGGCTGCCGACAAGGCCAAAGGTAGGCCGGCTTCGAAACACGATGTTACTGAATCGTCAACGTGAATCGGCGGTACGGTGCCGTGCGCAGTGTTGATGCACAGGATGGCAAGCGCACAAACGCCAGCCGATGAGATGCAGGGCTGCAGAACCTGTCAGAGGCTTTGCTGACTGTCCCAACCGACCTCCTGTCCGGTTCTCGGCCGCCGCAGACGCTGCAGTGAAGGCTGAGAAGACCGTGGAGAAGACCGTGGAGGAGAAGGCGCCGCAGTCGGCGGAGGAGGCGGCAAAGGCAGCCAAGGAGTCGGCAGCCGAGGCGCGGGAGTGGATCTCGGCGTGGCGCAACAAGAAGTGATAGCTAACTTCAGTGCACAACATATTCACAGGTCACCAAACTTTTGGTGCAAACCTGTTTTCGCAACTGCCACGGCAGCAGCAGACATGACGCAGTCTGTCCACTGCATATTGGTTCAATGTTGAATCCCTGCTCGTACCGTTTTTGGCAGTTGCAATGCTGTGCTAGGTCACAGACTGAGAACATTTATTTGTGGCATTTCGGTTGAGAAAGCGGGCGCAGCTTTCTGTAGAGCATTGAGTATGGAGCATGGAGTTGGAATGGTGCTCATGGACTAGAGCAGGAAGTTTCCCACACATCATTGAGCATGCAACACATCGACCAACACGCTATCTACACAATGAACCTGGCCATGACCGGGGGCTTGCGCCGGTCCGGCGCAAGCCCCTGAGAATCGCATGGCAAGATGCAACTTGCATGCTGTGGCAAGTCCTGCCTCGCTCTCTGCACACTGTGGTTGGTTCGCCACTCGTGAACCTCCCTGAGCCGTTCTGACAGCTGCATGTGCTCCTAGACTTAGCTATGCATCACAACTGCCAGTGCGCGTCTGTTCTGTTGCTGTCATGCCCGCTACATCCCCGTCACTGCTGCAGCTGCTGCTGTCGCTGCATTTGCTGCAGCTGCGCCACAGACTGCTGCTGCCGTTGCTGCGAGCCGGTCGCCGCCGCCGCAGCAGTCGCCGCCGCCAAGCTGCTGCCGTTGAGCGGCCCATACTCGGGATCGCCCAGGTAGTTGCATGGGTGGTTGGCATAGTGCGTGAACTTTTCATTCATTGGCTTCAGGTTGCCGCACCATGAGGGCCGCTTGAACACCGGCGGTCTCCAGCTGCCGTCCAGCTGCTTCAGGTTCGCAGCCTTTGCCAGGTCCAGCGGCCTCGCGTACGGCCAGTTGACGAACTCAAACTTGTCGACCCAGTAGCCGCCGCTGCAGCACCTGGACGACGGCAGGTGGGGCACCGCAATCAGCCCACGCTGGCCAGGCCATGATAAACACGATGCAGGTGGGGGAGCAAGCTTCTTACTGGCCGGTGCAAGTGTGGGTTTTTGCCCTGTGATGGGTGCTCACCAGCCCTGGTAGTAGGTGAGCTGGAAGTACGCTCTGTCAAATGCTGCATTGTCCGCTTGGCTCTCGTAGCCGCCGAAGACGCCGGGCTCAAAGTTGCGCCAATGCAGCACCCGCGTGGCGTCCCAAGGCGCGAGCGTGTCCTGCAGGCGCCGCTCCAAGGTTTCAGGCTGTGCACGAATTGAATCGGAGGCCAGATGATGGCATGTGCGGCGCCCTTGTGCTGCAGCATTGTGGCATGACCAGCCAACAGGGCAGAGTTTGTAGGTCACCTTGAGCTGCCTGTCGGTCATGCCCGACTGCACGTGCGCCGCGTAGCCCGACGCGTGATTGAGCGCCGGCAGCGCCCTGCCGGCAGGGTGCACCTCCACGGGCGAGACCGAGTACTTGACGGTGTCAGGCACCTGCAATGATAGGACTCCAGGGTTGCGTCTGTAACCATCAGCGCTGGCAAGGCGCGTCGAAGATCTCACAGCTGACGCACGCACCTGCTCCAGCACAGGCATGGTCATGTGATTCGCATCTCATGGTCATGTGCACCTCAGACTGTCGCAGGAAGCCGGGGTGGCGGAGGGACGCCCCTGACTTCTCCAATTTTGACATGATGATCATGTGGTCCACAGGACACCTGCAGCACATCTCAGCTGCATTTGGCGCAGCACACACATGGTCGTCCACAACGAGGGAGGGAAGGGAGTGCATCTCGTTCATGCGCATTTCACTCAGTGCCAACTTCGTGTGGCAACTTCTTGTGACGCCTAGATCCACTGAAATACGGTCTGCCAGCGGACAGGGCAGCGAAGGTGCAGTGCGCATAATGAACAGGCGACAGGGCAGGGAGGCGCACTGGAAGGGCAGCTCCATGTCGGTGCCGAGGGAGGTGCAATTTTGCAGCACCTCCGCGTCCTGGTCCTGGTCGCAGTAGCACCACATGCCCGGCAGCACCAGCGTCCTGTTGAGCGCCCTGCAGCCCGCGGGAGGCTGGGACCGTCAGGCACGGGCGCTTGCATGCATATTGGGCTGGTGCGCTGCCAGGCACCGGGTACCTGCTGAGCGCACCACTGCCATACAGGGCTGGCGGCAGGCATGCAGACCATTGCAGCAGCCACAAGGGCATTTATCCATGCACTCCTGTGAGTTTGTGCATCGAGCACCCGGCACAAGCAGCACCTGGCGATGGCGAGCGCGTGCTGGAAGGCGGCCAGCTGGTAGCTGGCCGCCAGCTGGTGCTGGTGGAAGCGCGTCATGAGCCCGTTTTTGTAGCCCGCCGCCGTGCGGCTGATGGACTCCCGCACGCCGTTGTCATACGACATGAAGTTGCCCTCCGAATAGTACTCCGGCGGGTCCTGGTGATCCACAAGCAAAACCGTTTTGCTGAGACCTGAACCTTTCTGCAGCGGTCACACACTATGCCATGAGCTGCGGCGCCAGCGGGTGCCGCTGCGCACACAAGTCTGAGAGCGGCGACGCTGTGCTGTGGACGTCTCACAAGCGCCGACCCACCTGGAGCCACCAGCCCCATTCCCGGAAGCGCGACAGCTTGCCAGCGTTCTCATCCCGCTGGAAGGTGGCGTGCACCACATATGGCTGCACACCATACCTGCACCACCCACACCAGATGACAAATTTCACAACGGCCCTCCTGACACTTGGCAAGGGCAGGACGCCTGACAAGAGCAGGAGGCAGCCAACGCAGTGATTCCTCCACATCATGGAGGGACTCAACAGCGCCTGAAGACAATCCTTCAGTGCTTTAACGCTGAAAAGGCAACGCACCGCTGCGGCAGGCGCTGCATGAAGTGGACGTAGCCGCTGGCGAACTGCAGCGCCGGCAGGAAATGGACTCCGACCTTGTTCTGGAAGCCAGGCACGACTGCTGGGTCTGCGTCCAGGGGCGTGATCGGCTGGTGCCCGCCCCGCATGATGATCTCGTTCAGCATGACCTGTGCGCGCGGAGGCGCCGGCCGCGTCAACATATCGGCACCCGGCCAAGTTCAAAGTGTTCCAGCCCCACATTATGCCCAGGTGCTTGCTGTCAACCCTACCTGATGCACTGGATTGCGGCATTCGCTCGCCAAGCTCGGGTCCCTGACCACCCACGTGAGTAATCATGACAGGTGTGACAGAGCGCATGAAGCTACAGCTGCACGGATTTGCACCTGGTCGCCGATGCGGTAGTTCTTGTCCAGGTACTGCTTGTCCCGCGACCTTCGCCCACAACACACAGCATGAACGACACCAAGGGTTGACACAGGGTAGTTCCGCAGCTGTCACGGCATGGACCACTTGTCGGCCGGGCTCAGGGTTGCACCCTCTGGACTGGCGCTGCTAGCACTGCAGACGTCTGCGAGCTCCTGTCACCACAAGCAGTTGGACTCACGCTTCGTCGCCGTCCGGAGTAGCTAGCCGCTTGTACCACGCCATCATGATGTCCAGCGTCGCTGGGCGGTTGCGCAGGACCAGGATGCCGGTGTTGTACGCGTTGCAACATGTGCTGCCTGCGGTGTCAACATGTCACAGAGTATCGACTCGGTCCTCAGGAATGACTCGGGTACCTACCAGCCACTCCCCAGACAGCAAACAGGGAGACGTGGTACAGGGTGCTCACCTGCGATGTGGCCGCACCGCGGCGTGTTCTTTACCTGGTTCACCTCGGCCTGTGGTGACATACAGCATATCACATTCTTATTTTCACCATGGAATGGGAGGTCCAGCAGCTGCTGCCAATCGCTGCTGGCATAAGGCATGGTTGACGCTGGTGTCATGCAGGACTCACCAGATGCGACGCACAGTCTGTCGAGATGAGCATGTCTGCCAGCGGATGCCTCGCAATGTACTCTGCAATGCCATCGAGTTGGTCAGCACCTGAATTGCCTTTGAATAGGCAGCTGTGCACAAACAAACAAACAAACAAACAAACAAACAAACAAACAAACAAACAAACAAACAAACAAACAAACAAACAAACAAACAAATATACACATACAAGCATATCAGCACAGGCGGACCTTGCGGGTGCCGCAGCCAGACGGTGTCTGTGTCTGACAGAATGATCGTCTCAAAGCTGTAGGTTTCGAACAGCCGCCGGACGATCCTCGGTTTCTGGGTGGCGAGCAGCCTGAATTTGGTGCCGTTGTTGCGCATGTTCCTGTCATGGGTCGAACAAAGTGGATGATTGTCTTTGGTACTGCGGCACCTCTGGCAGACGCAGCCCGCATGTTCCAGCAGAAAACTCACTCTGCCTCAAGCTGTGTGTCGTAGGGCAACAACACGATGCCGTTCTGCCGGCAAAGCTCCTTCGTCTTCTCGTCAAAGGGCACCACAACATGAGCCGCCTGTTTGGTCAGGAGGCAAACAGATGTTAGTCTTTGATCTGAGCCGACAGCAAGGGCAGTGCAAGAGTCACTCAGGGCGCAGTGTTCAGACACACAAGAAATTGCACCTGTAGGCGTTTCAGATGTTTGCTCCAGTTGATCATGAAGTCGGAGTAGTGGCCGTTTGCAAAGGACACGAATAGGATCGTGCTGCGAGGTATGTCCTCGAGCCTGGGCTGTGTGCTTGCACCCTGGGCACGCAAAAAGCACATCGATTCTGTGACGTTGGTCACCAGCCGGCTGCTGCACTGATGACATTGCCACGCGAACTCGCAATCATCAGGTGCGCTCAGCGCAGCTGCGTCCTGCTACCTGTAGCTGCTGCGGTTTGGACACCCCTGCGTCCAGCGCCGCTGCACTGCCGGGCAGGTGTGGCCGGTCCAGGGCGCCTAATTTGTTGGAGAACGGAAGAGCGCCGCCGCTGCCGCCGCCGTCCAACTTTGCTGTCGCCTGCGCTGCGGTACGGCAATCGCCTGCCGCCCGGCTGTCAGGTCCCAGCCGCTCCTGGAGGCTGCACCGCAGCTGCTGCACCTCCTGCAGCTCGCGCTTGAGCTGCGAGACCAGCTGCGCCGCGCTTCCCTGTTGTGGAGCGGACCAAACATCAGTGCCTGTCAAGCCTTGCATGTCTGTGCATCCATCCATACCCTCTAAGGCTCCTGCGGCGGCATCTGAATGGGGTAGGCAGCGGTGCCGCACCTCGGTGTGCGGGATGCCAAAGCGGCTGCTGCCATCGTGCTGCCTGCAGCGCGTCGGTTAAGGGTCGATGTTATCAGCTGCCACGAAGGTGCATGTGTAATCGACTGCAGGAGTGACGGCGGCGCACCCCTGGAGCGTGTGCAGCAGAACCACCACCAGCAGCACGAGAGCGCAGCTGGGAACCGCCCACAGGGCTGCCGATGACTTTGGGGTCATCACTTCGAGCCTGCGCCCCTCACATTTCGGTCATTTTTGTGTTGCAGGCAAGTTGCACTCTGGCAGCCAGTACAGATGACAACCGATCGTCATCACTCACGAGGCTCACCAGTGCGCCCTATTGCGCCGCCTTCTGGCATGTTCGCCCACTAGTTCCTAAAACACACCGTCTCATGTCGGCTCCAGCATTCTGCAGCCGACAACGCCCGGCCATGCATTCGGGCAAGTCAGGTACGGCAGACGATGCGCGATGCGCCGTTGCAGATCGAGAACTGAACAGCAACATATGGAGGGTTCAATGCAGTGCAAAGCGCAGCCGGCGACGCGCCCTTGCCAGGATGTGCGACAGGGTCGTACTACCAATCTGAGCCCAGAAGCAGCCGGGAGCCAGGCACACTGCGTATCAATTTGAGCTCGGTCGCAGACGTCTTCAATCTGCTTCGGATTCTGCCGGATTGTAAGGCGACGCGCACATCAACAATTGATGTCTAATTTCAACTGCTGTAGCGTCCGCGTTAGGGTGCTAGGAATGATGACAACGGGACAAGTTTCGCCATAAACTTCCAACGGCCCATGCGCCCTAACTTATCAATTCCTAACTATCAAGGTATGGCGGGTACAAACTCGTCTGTTTCCGTGCAGCGCTCCAGACACGAGACGCCACATTTGACCTGCATCTGAACTACGATTCGTTGTGGATAAAACGCAGCATCACCGCTCTTGGGGCCTGCGGCATCGAAGACCAGACAGAAGGTGTGAGCACCGTGAACCTCGGGCTTCACGAAGGCCATGCCCCTGACTGGCTGTGCGTTGATCATGCGACCGACGATGCCACAGCAATCTATACCCTTCTTGATGCTACATTGCAAGATGTGACGGAACAGGTTTGAGCTCGCGTCCTGGAGGATCACAACAGGTGTCGATTCTGACAGCTATCCGCTGGGCATGCACAGAGCGCTCCTTGTGCGCGGAGAACCTGCATATCCAGGTCGCTGGCTGATATTGTCCGCCGTCAGCGTGGAGAATATATCGCTGCGCCGGGTGAGGCCTTGGAGTGACCCTCTGCCCGGGCGCGGGCGTGTCCACGCTCACATGTGCATTCATGCGGCTCTCAGCACGCCACTTGCCGGGCTCAGAGTCTTAGCTTGGGAATTTCAGGGCGGCTGAATCCTTCGCCAAGCAGCTTGGCAGGCCGGCATCTCGGGGGTGATACAACCGCGCGCCAGAAAGACACGATGGCGTCACCGCAGAAGCCGCCGAAGGAGATCAGCACGCGCAAGAATTTTGACAAGCGCACCATCCGCAAGATGTACTCGCAGCCGTTCGAGTATGCCATCTCCAAGGAGACGGGGCGCCGCTCGGAGGAGGGCTCCGAGGCCGTGCTGCAGTACTCTGCGCAGGTAATGTGTCGGGCAGTTTTCAGAGAATCTCTTCAGCAAAGGACGTCCGGAAGTCAACTCATCCGGCATTGCCTGTGCTGTTGAACAGGATGTGCAAGTGTACTGCCGCAAGCGGCCCTTCAACGAGAAGGAGCTGGCCGCCAAGGAGTTTGACGTGCTCAGCGTCGGGCCAGGTGGGCAGCTGCTCTGAGCCCTACACGATGCACGCCAACAGCAAGAGCTCCGTGCGGAGAAGGCCCGCCCATTCTGATATCCGTCTCGTCAACTGTGTGCGTGTGACTTTGGAAACCTACCCGATGTGCCAGGGCAGCAGACGATGCTCATGTGACATGCAGAGGGGGCGCCGATGCTGCACGACTGCCGCATGCACCCGGACCTGCAGCACGCCTTCCTCAGCAACCACTGCTTCCCGGTGCCGTGCTTCGACGAGAACACCACCACCGAGGAGCTGTGCAGGGCTGTGCAGCTGGAACAGGTGCTCATGCACTGCGTCCTGCTGCGCCCCCTGTCCCTCATGCTTTCGTGGCACCCTGACTGGCGCACCACCATGCGGCTGTCATTGCTGTAATGACCAACCATTGCGGTCACTTTATCATCTGGTGAAGACATTCGGTACTGTGCTTCCTGCAGCTCTTTGAGTTGGCAGCGCGCGGCGGGCATGGAACGATCTGCATGTTCGGGCAGACGGGCTCAGGTGGGGCTTCAGTGCTTGCACACCTGGTTTGCGCTGCTTGACGCCTTCATGTCGCGAACCCATGCTAGGCACTATCCTACAGATGGTCACCAAAAGGAGCCATGTCGACTTGCAGGGAAGACGTTCACGATGGCAGGCATCTTGCAGCATGCAGCCTCGTCCCTCTTCCGAGGTGAGAGGCAGCCGGCACTCCTACACGTGTGCCGGTGGCATGTGGCAGCAGAGTGCATGGGCAGCAGTGTCCTGGCAGAAGCGGACACGCAGCCGTCCAGCCGTCAGCTCAAGCACTGCTGCTCGCATGCAGACGGGCAAGAAGAGAACGCGGCGCTCGTTGCCGGCACGCAAGTGCGGGTCGGGTGCTTTGAGGTGTGCGGCAAATTCTGCTTCGACCTGCTGAAGAGCGGCGAGAAGCTGCAAGTGCGGGAAGACGCCTCAGGCGCCGTACAGGCAAGCACTGTTTGCTTGTCCCTTGGCAAGTTCCGCACACACTTGTACATCTGACTTGGACATGTCCCAAGTGCCATTCCTGTTCCGCGCGTTCTGCCACACAATGTCCAGCATGCACAGCGTCAGGCCGACATGCAAAGCGCCTGCCAGCTGATACAGGTCACCTGGAGCAGTGGTGCCGTCGAGCAGAATGCAGTGGTTGTGTTTTGCAGGTGTCGGCGGCGACAGTGGATGTGAAGAGCGGGCACGCGCTGCTGGAGGTGCTCAGCTTTGCGGCGGGGCAGCGCGTCTCCTGCAGCACGCTGAAGAACATGGACTCCTCCCGCTCGCACGCCTTCTACCGCCTGTACATGACGCCCGCCGGCGGTGCGCCCTGCTGCAACTCTATTGGCTATCTTCAAATGGCTGTACGCTGCAGCTGGCCTCATGCCTCATGCCCTTTGCAGCCCAGCATGTGCCCTTCAAGATGCAAGTAGATGCCCATTTCGAAACTTGAAGGGAGGAATAATGAGCGAGCTCTGCGGAAGCCCCGAAAGCATGACCTCTATGGCGCCGCCATGATGCGGCAGGCTCGAAGCAGCAGCGTGGCGGCTCCGTCACATTTGTGGACCTGGCGGGCAGCGAGCGCTCGGCGGACAGCATGTACCACTCCCGGGAGCAGATCAAGCAGACTGTTGACATCAACACCAGCCTGGCCGCGCTCAAGGTGGGCCGCTGCGCACCCCCATAAACATCTCTGCTGTTTGATGTTTACCGCTGACACATCTATGTGTCAGGCCGATCGGAACATGCCGATGCTTGTCTGACGTGGCACCAGGGGAGAGCATGTTGTGCCGCCGGCAACATGCGCTCTCGGTGTGCAGGACTGCGTGCGCGTGCGCAGCAAGCAGCTGCGCAGCAGCAGCAAGAACCTGCGGGTGCCCTACCGGTCCAGCCCGCTGACCATGCTGCTGCGCGACAGCTTCGAGACGGACGAGGCCAGCGCCAGGTGAGGCGCCTGTTGCCCCCTGCTGTAGTATATAGTGCGGTGCAAAATTAGCCGTCCCCGTCAGACAGCTGTCTGGAAATCAAGTCAAAGCGCATCGCATGCGTTAGAGAAATGTGTGTTTATGCTCCAGTGAAAGAGGCGCCGCATCAGGCGGCTTCTCCGGCGAGTGCTGTGCTGCCACCTGTGACCCTTTTGAAGACGGGTCGTGACAGATGGTGACATGGCTAGCTTTGGCCGGCAGCGGCGCCGCGCTGAGCACGACGCTGCGGCGGCGCCGGCCAGTTTCACAGTGACTGGAATGTAGGCAACACATGCAGGGTGATTTTCGGCATTGCATCGCTGCTACCACTTCGGGAGACCTGTGTTGGCACTTTCCCTTTCGGCTGACTGGAAACACACCAGTTGGGCAGTGGCAGCGCCGGCAAGTGACGAGGGCGGCGCAGCGCCCCACAGTCGAGAGTTCATATACAAGGCTGCAACATCACAAGAGGGCATCCCCGCTCATTACCTGTGGCTGCCGCAGGCAGTCTTCAGCGCCAGGGGTGTTCGATACCCGCGGGGGGGGGGGGAGGGGGGGGGGACTTCTGTGTATCTTGTCTATCAAACCACCATACTCAAACACTCTCCACGTCGGACGGGGACTTTAGGCGCCGTACCCCCAGCATGAGTCCCTACCATCACAGCTTTCCGGCACTGGGGGGCTCGCGCTCAGGATCGCAAAGTGCTGTGAAATTTGCAAGCGAGGACGAATCATTTTGCACCGCACTATATGCTGCGGCGCCGCACACACACCTGCCCGTGTCACGCAGCACCCGCACAATCAAACATGCTAGAACCAGCGTGCCCCGCAGCTTGCGCACCCTGCCGCCAACCAAGCCGCAAAAAAGGTACAAATAGCTGGTTGATATGAGGATTGATAGGATTTCCTGCACGCCGACAGGGCGCGCACGGTGGTGGTCGTCACGGTGGCGCCCGGCAGCGCGGACACGGAGCACACGCTCAACACGCTGCGCAACGCGTGCATGATGGCGGGCCTGGAGCCCAACGCCGCCTCCGAGTCCCGCACCGAGGTCTCCCTCGTTGACCACGGTGAACGGCAAATGAACTTCTGACGTGCCTAGCTACTAGGTCAAAGAACTGCTCATTGTGATGTGTGCCGGCCCTGTTTCCCAATAAAAAATTAGGATGCTGGACATGAAGGGTCCGTTGAAAGTATGCACGAAGCGCACCGCTCTCAGCCTGCACCTGCTCGGCTTGACCCAATGTTGCACCCCCTGCAGACGCGCACCAGCAGACGTTCAAGGCACTGGTGAAGCACCCCTCCAAGTGGACCAAGGCGGAGGTGGTAGACTGGTTCAACGGTGCCTGTGGCGGCGCCTTCCAGCGCACAGGTCCGCACGATTTTTTGCTTTGCAGCGGCAAGTCCTTGTGTGCCATGCTCTCACGCTGGGGGCACAGCTTGCATCACAGACTGCATCCCAGCGGAGGAGCTAGTCTTTCAGCAGATAGACATGCGTTACAGCGCCTCCGTTGTCTGCCGAGATTTTGATGCAGTGCCGCCGGAAGAGCTCGGCCGCAAGGCGCTGCTGCATGTGCACGGATGAAATATCTATTTCAACAGGACACCTTGTGTCTGTGTTGACAGAAATGACATCCGCGCTCGGTTCCCACCGCAGGCGCGGTGCTGCCGCCGGAGCTGGACGGCAAGGCGCTGTGCCGCATGCCGGAGGCGCGCTTCAAGCTGCTGGCGGGCGGCGACGCGCGCACCGGCGCCCGGCTGTACGCGGCGCTCAAGGAGGAGACCGCGCGCGCCAACGCCTCCAAGGCCAAGGCCGCCGAGGCGCTGCGCACAGCCAAGGCCGCCCTCGGCAAGAGCTGAGCGGCTGGTTGTGGAGACGGCAGCCTGCACAGCGCACCGCCAAAGCCGCCCTCGGCAAAAGTCGAGCGGCTGATCGTAAGGTGGCAGTCTGCGGGACGCTGCGCACCGCCAAGGTCGCCCCCGGCAAGAGCTGACACAGGCGTCGGAGCCGGCAGCCTGCAAAGCACAGCACACGCCAAGGCCGCCCTCGGCAAGAGCTGATCGGCTGGTTATGTAGGCCGCAGCCTGCGGGACGCTGCGGATGTCGAGGCTGCCCTCGGCAAGAGCTGAGCGGCGGGCGCCGGGGATCTCGCATAATGCCAGGTATGACGTATGCCACAGCCGCCCCACGACTGGGCGGCCTCCAGCATCAGAGCTGGTCCTCTGTCAATGTGAACTGCTCAATTCAGGAACACCAACCTTGCATTCACGCCTAGGGAGTGGGCGTTCAAGTGACTGGGTGGCATTTGAGCATTGTCGAACTGCTGCAAGCGATTGTGGATCGAGTTTGGAGACGATGCACCGCACGGGCGCACATTGCGTCTGTGACAAAGCATGTCAACATGTCAGGAACCGTTTGCTGTTTACCACGTCAATGTTTGTGACACACAACGGCAAGGACCTACTTCATCAGCCCAAATGCTCGAATGCTTCACACCTGAAAAGCCCATCAGCAACTGCCGCCGACTTTGCAGGTCTTTGGCATTGAATGCTGACTGGCGGCCACGCACGTCTGGACATGCATGATGACGTTGCCTTGACTTTCCTCAGCTCACACCAGTTGTCGATTCGCCGCGATCCGCATATTTTCACCTCAGTGTTCTGCGTCGTGTTGGAGTGTGTCTAATTTGAGTGCAGCACAGTCAAGTCGGACTTTCGCTTGACAACATTCACTCAGCGCACATCTTCACAGCAACTTCAGATCGGTGCAAAGCGCGGCACACGCTCCACGGGAGTCTTCTTCACCCATATTTGTTTATACACACTGAGGTAAGATAGCACGCATGGCGTCGGAGATATTTCACAAGCTTATTGTGATCGTCATGCATGCAGTGCACCGTCATGCATGCAGTGCAACTTGACCTGATCTACCTGAAATGCTGCACAAGGTTTGGGGACGGGCATGCATCGCGTTGTCCTCATTCCCTGATCTTTTCAATTGAATGCCCTACAGGCGAGGCTGTGCAGCATGTCGGCGTCGAATCAGGCCGCAAACGCTGAGCGGTTGTCTGAAGCCATGATCGAAGCAGGTATGCACTGCTAAATATTGCATATTGATCGGCTGTTCTCTGCCACTGAAGCTGTGTGCAAGCTTCAGCACACCATCACGGAAAAGCCAGGCACTGCTGCCATCTGACTGTGGACAGCTGACCGCATGCAGCCAAGGCTCGACCGGATCGCAAATCTCAGGGGGAGAGCTTCGGTCTGGCACACGGCTCGGAGGCCAGCATCGACGCCCGCACGCAGGAAATCATGCAGGAGGCAGAACGGCAATTGGCAGCCCGCGACCGCGATGACAACGCAGACATTCCGCGGCATTCGGACGCGGCCAGAGTGCAGGTGAAACACTGTGGCACACGAAACAGCTTTTGATTCCTTTGGCGACTGATTTCACCAACTGGAGACGACAAAGAGTGGCGATCGAGTGCGCGCGGCTGACGATCGTGTTTCCTGCCGCAGTCCATTGTCGATCGGTCCGCCAAGCGGCCGCCCGGCCAGCGGCCTGCGGCGGCTGAGAAGCTGGCCGAGAAGGTGGCGGAAGCATCCAAGTCGGATTGAAAGTTCAGAGGTGCAGCACGAGAAGCGCTGCCAACATGGGCGCCAAGAATGGTCTATTTGGCTCATTGCCGGTGATGCAACCTCGGATTATCACTGCGACATAGGAGCGCGTAGAGATTCCAATGCCATTACAGTTCTGGAAAGATGATGGCAGTTTTTGTTCTGCAGATTCCAATGAAGCCTTTCGTCCTGCAATTCTAGTTCAATCACATCAAATCCATGCTGGCTCCGTCTGCTCGGACACAATGGCCAGCATGTCCCTTGCGACGTCCGGCAGATCATCGCCGTTGTCGGTCCCCTGCCGGCATGGACACGGCACATTGATCACAAGGTCAGTCAAAATGTCACTCCGTTCTTACGCGAGCACCTGTAGGCTTGAGCAAGACGAGGGACATATGCTTGCCCTAGCATACCGGTCGATGCCATTTCCGGCAGCACGGCGGAATCAGCAAGCCTTGGCAGAGCTATATTGGATGAGCACATCCACACCTGCTTGGTGCCAGCGCTGTCGTGCGGGCGTGGCTTCCAGGTAACCACGAAATCGGCGTGCGCCGCAAAGTTGTACACCAGGTGCTTGCACTTGACGCCGCAGTCGTGCAGCATCCAGCACATCTCCGCCGACTCGTACCTGCAAGACCATCTCACAGCGGCTGTATCAGATAGCTTCAAGTTTCGAGATCTCCTGGGTTTTAGAGCCATGCGCAGCTGTGTCCGTCCATGCTTTCAGACTAGGGCTTGCATGCAGCGTGAGTAATGCAGCGTGAGTCCCACATGCGCCCTGTGAGCCACAGATGCACGGCGCACAATCACAAACAGCAGAGGCGGCATCCAGCCCTGTTGCCTCCAAAACACCCTCACCAGGGGACGATCTTGTCGGCGCAGCTGCTCATCAGCACCGTTGGCGGCAGGCGCCGCGCCTCCGCCACTGACACGCGCAGGGACGGCGCCGCGCCGGGCGCCAGCACCTGCCGTGGCAGTGCAGGTGTTTCAGGGGTCATTGCTGCTGCGTCGTTCCCTGTTGCGTCACATGGTCCGCCACGGCAGCACCAGGCATCGGATGGCGTTGCTGACGAGTCACTGCCAACATGTCCGCTGCCCTATACCCTAACCCCTGTACCGTCGCGAGGCGCTCCGCCATGGGCGCCCGCGGCCGCTCGAAACCGATGCGGTGCGCCAGCGCCTCGCCCCGCAGCCCGCGCCGCCTGCCGCAAAGGCATATAGAAATGCTGAGGCAGATGTGCTGACCGTGGACCGGTTGCTCCATAACCATAAACGAGCTTCAGAGCGAAAACAACTGCGACAGCTCCTTTGGTGCCCTGACGTGCAGCCTGCCAGGTGGGTGGAAACAGCAAGGACAGAAACGGGGAGGGCAGCTGCAACCACCTGGCCTCGCTGCTGCTGCCGTTGCCGTCCTGCGGTGCGGGCGCAGCCCCGGGGCGCTCCGCCTCCTGCAGCGCCCGAGCCAGGATGACGACGGGGCTGACGCCCGGGAGGCCCGCCGCGCCGCCCGCCGCGCGCTTCATGGTGGACAGTTCCTCCACGCTGCGCTGCGCCTCGAACTCGAAGTGCTTCGCAAGGTCGTACACGCCCGCCATGCCTGCATGGGATTATTCTGGTCAAATCGTACAGTACGTATGTCACACTACCAAGTGTTCCGCCAGATCGCATGCGCCCGCCATGCCTGCATGGCCAGATTTGGAACACCACAGGTCTAGTCCTTCACATCAAACCGGCTTCGTACTCGCCCGCCATGCCTGCATGCGGGGCAGTCAGCACCGCAAGTGAAGCACGGTGCAGCCACGCAGCGCTCTGATGCACCACCCTCTTCAGTGCATCCCATGCATGTTCTGTTTGCGTTTCAGCAGACAGAGCAGCTTCGCGTGCAGCCACCCTAGCTTACCTACGAGGCGCTTCGGCATGCGCCCGTCCTCCTGACAGTCGTCTGGCGCACTGTCCAGCTGCTCTGCTGCCTGCTGCCGCCGCTGCGGTCGCTTCTGCTGTGCGCTGTGCTTTGCCCGGTGCAGCAGAGCCATTGCCGCCAGCTGGGCACCCGCAGAGTGCCCCACCAACGACACCTGCGGACCGACTGCTTCCTCTAGCTGCAGCTTTCTCCAACCTTCTGCTTTCTCCAACCTTATACCAATTCACCACCTTGACGCTTGCGATGGAGAGATGATAAAGGCACCATGATGCATGCATGTGCGACAAGCTTTGCTGTATGTGCAGCGCTGCTTCCACCGCTGAGCAACTACTGCGTGTCTGGCGTCAGGAGAGACAATGCCGATGTGTGCGCACCCGAGACGGATCGCCACCGAGCGCTGCTGCATTGTCCAGTGTCCACGACAGCGCAGCAGAGACCTCGCCGACCATCTCCGGTACCAGAGCCTCAGGGTACAGGCTGTAGTGCATGACCTGCGGACGTGAGACTGAGACGCATCAGCAGCGGTCACGCATGCTCTACAGGAAAATGGTTGGTTCGACTGGCATGTGCCTTCCGAAAGCTAGCTGCAATGTCGAATGGGCAGCATTCCCAACAAGAGTCAGCTGAGAGCAGTGATGTGGTTGGACACACCAGAGTCAGCACGCCCGCCCCCGCCAGCCGCGTTGCCATTGGCGCGTAGTGCCTGCGCCGCCAAAGAATACAAAGTCTTCTGAGTGGAATGTATGACGACGAGTGCTTCAAGTTGCAGACATCCAGCATGCATGTGTCTGCACGGTATCAGTGTGAGTCTTGCGAGGGCCGTCTGGAAGACCAGTGCGGCGTACCATTTGTCACCTGCACAGCAACAGCAGGACTGTGATCAGTTCATCAGCACTTCGTGGTACCGGCCTTGGCAAGGTGCCATCTGAAGAGGACCCTCTTCTTATATGTATGCCTTGCAGAGCAATGGCGAGCTGAAGAGTTCCGCATGCAGGGCTGCAGTCAGACCCACCTGCGGCCCAGACGCCTCCATGGCAGAACAGCGCGACCGGCACGCCGTCGCCTCCCTGCGTCGCGGCCTGCGCAGCTGGCAGGTACACGTCCATGACGCTGCGCCGCTTCGGCCCATACCTGCAGGCACCACCAGGTCCTTTGTGGCAGCTCTTTGAGTTTGCATACATGTCCCCCCAGCCGGTGACAGGATCATCGGTGGGACAAACAGGGCATCGTAAAGTGAGAGATCACAGTCGGAGTCCCAGCCCCTCACTTGACGTCCTGCATTAGGGAGACGGCATCGGCGGTCCTGGCGCTGGGCGCCTCCAGGCGCGGCAGGCTGCGATAGGTGCGCAGCGCCCGCGCGCCGTACGGAATCACCAGGAACTGCTGCAGAATCTCCGTGCAGAAGGTCTGCGTGATGCCCGCCAACCGGTGGAGCTTCCCCGCCGGACTGGGGATCGCCGCGAGCTCTATCTGCGCAGCAGCATCATCAGTGATCGAATCTGGCGTATGAGATTAACCGTCCTCTTAGCCGCACTAAATCATGATGCTAACGACGCACCCTTGCGCCCTTGAGCGCCTCAAACAGGCTCATGATGTCTTTGACGGGCGGCGCGGCGCGCAGATTGCAGATCGAACAATTCTGCAATGTTGTAACCAGTGTTGCAGTGTGTGCTTGCAAGTATCGTTGAACAGTGAAGAACGTCCACGGTACGCAATTGCGCAAGCTGCAAAAGTGCGTGAGCTGCTCATCCAGTCATCTAGTGCTCCTTTTGACAGACAGAGCGATTTCAATTGCCGTTTGTACAAGCACAGAAAACGAGCTGCAGCTCTGCACGTTGCTCTGAGCGGACGACTGCACTCCAGCCACGCGTATGCGGTAGTCGCAGTGCTCGAAGTCAGGTGGATGGCCATTGCAAATTTTGCAATTTCAACTTGAACTTGTGCAGTTTCAACTTGAACTTGTGAGCCCTCAGCCCAAATTCAGCCACTGTTTCGGCAGTGACATCAGAGCTAGCTGAAGTCGTGCTGAGGAGGTCGACGTCAGTTTGGCTTGTTGCCAGCTCGACAATTATTCAGCCCGGTGGCGCCACAGCACCGTCAGCACACAGCCCACGCTGCTGACGTGCTGAGCCCAGGGCCCACCATGGCCGACGACCTGTGGAGCTTCCCGAAAGGGCCTCCGCCAAAGCCGCTGTCAGACACGGAGAGTTCAGGTGCACAGATTCAGACGCCGCACGCCTCGGCCTTGTCGATGCGTTTGCGGCGTCTCGTGCTCACCCATGCAGCCAATCTCGACGTCCAAACGCCTGCAGATGATGAACGAGATGCGCGGGCCGACCTGCCAGTCGGGAAGCGCCGCAGGCTCCTGAGCGGCCGCAGGGCTGCGCCGCTGCATGTGGTGCAACAGCCGCATGATCTTCTACTCGGCTGCGCTGCACAAACGTGCCTGCATGCACATCAGCACTCACGACCTTCACGCACGCGTGCAGCCGAGGATGCTTCCCTGCAATGCAGCACGTTTCATTTCCGTTCCAAGGCGCAGAGCAAAGCCTGTGCATGCGCACGAATGGCACCATACATTCGAAACGTCACACATTGGCGACACGCCATTGCCGCAGATAAACCTGGACGACGACGACGAGGCGACGCCGTCGCAGCAGTCGGAGGACGTGGCGGCGGTGGAGCCGCCGGTGCCGTCGGCGGGGCCGGCAGACTTCGAGCTGTCAGCGCCGCCGCCGCCGCGGCGCCGCTCCGCGGTGCAGGACGAGCGCACGCGGAAGCTGCTGGAGGACAACCGGCGCGCCATCGCGGAGCTTGAGCAGGCGTCCCGGGAGCTGCCCATAGAGCTGTCCGATGACGGTGAGATTTTTCGCTTTCAGCTTTAGCTTGGAACACAGCCTGAATCCTGTGCTCGCTGCACAGGGCCAGCGTCACACAATGGCTGCGTGAGGCAGGCAGGCAAGCATGCAGTGAGGGTGCAGAGAGTGAGGTCGCAGGTGCGTGCATGACGCTGCTGCGCACAGACCCAGCAGTGCGTCAGGAGGCTGTGCGAGGTTCAACTGCCAGGTCTCTATGCCTTGCAGAGGAGGCGCCTGTCCTCCATGCCTCATTTACATGCCTCACGTTGCCTGCAGAAGCACACCAGTAACTCGAGCTACTTACTGGCTGCAGATGAGGATGAGGCAGCGGCTGCTGCCGCTGCCGCTGCAGCCGCTGCTGCTGCCGCCGCCGCCGCCGCCGAGGAGGCCGCCTGCGGCAGCGCCGGCAAGGTGCTGCTGGTGTGCAAGACGCAGGCGCACGGGGATGTGAAGCTGCGGCTGCGGCGGACGGACCCGCTGTCCAAGCTGTTTGCCGTCTTCCAGCGGCATGCGGAGTCCAAGGGCTGGTCGACGATGGGCTCCGAGCTGCGGTTCGATTTCGACGGGGACCGCCTGAGCGGCAGCGAGACGCCGGCCTCGCTGGATGCGGAGGATGAAGATGCCATCGACGTGGTGTTCTTGTAGCGCACACTGTGCAATCGATATGCCTCTTGGCAGGCGTAATGCAACGATGTTTGCCGCAATTCTTTCGAAGCCTCTGACGCCCCATCGTGGGCGAGGACTACCGGTACAAGAAGTTCCGTCTGCGGCGCAGTAGCTCGTATCCCTATGTTTGTGATTTACTTGCTTGCGCCTGAGCTTCGAGAATTTAAACCTGGCTGCGCTATATCAGAAACCAGCTACTTGTATGAACGTATAGTAAGTATGTACGTAGCATCATATGCAGGATCTCATGCACACTCGTGGTCAGTCATCACCAGCAACCATGCAGCCTGATAAACTGACGGGGTTTCAGCACCTCGTCTCATCGAGAGAATGCAAGTCTGCTCAGCTGTAGCATTCGTGTTCGTCCACTCAGCCCGGGCCGCTGCAACGTGTCACCACAGTCCAGGTGGACATCTGGCACGACATGAAACTTGCCGCTGCGATGAGTTGCCCCGCCATTGGGGCAACTACCAGTCGTTTTCGCGGGCCCACTTCTCCATCTGACGCTTCATGGAGTAGTAATCTGCTCCCAGCGTCCTCGTACTCGTCGTCGGAGGGATCAGCATCCGGCAGCGCAGCAGCCAGCGGGTGCCAGTTGCAGAAGTGGATGGAGTGGCCATCGCTAGACGACTGGCTGGTGTCGAACCTGGGTCTCGAGCGCCGGCCTGTCCCAGAGGGCGCCACGTTTCCTGATCAGCTAGGGCATACAATTTGCGATCAAATGTCGCCCTTCATGCGTGCTGTCGAAGCCATCAAATGACAGGAGAAGTTCTGCACGAAGGTTGGGCAGGCTGGATGATCACCTCGTCGCCCGTGATCTTCTGAGAAGGGTGCTTTTGTGCAGGCCGGTAGCAGCGCTGCAGCCCCGGAGGCGGCAGCAGCAGATCACATGTGGACAGCAGCGCCGCTTTCAGCGTTGCGGCGCCAGCCGCAGTGTAGCTCGTGCGGCAGCAGCGCAGCGCGGGCTCCAGGTGCTGCATCTTGGGGAACGACGCCGCTGCAGCCAGGCCAGCATCAGACAGATTCTCGTGGAAGCTGAGCTGCAGCTTGGTCAGCTGCTTGCTCCCGGCGACCGCCTACAGGCCCATGGAACTGCTTACATGCTGATGTGCAATGCAAGGAGAAGCCCACAAGGGACGGATGAGGGGCTTGAAAAGACATGAAGCTTTGGAAGAACCCGGAATCAGAAGGTAAGCGACACGCGTGCAAAACGCACCTTGATGGCGGCATCAGGATTGCCGCCAAGGCGCAGTAAAAGTAGGAGTAGTTGCGGAAGCGGCCGGGATCGGTCTCGTTGCCCATTGCTCCGGTCAGGCCCAGCGACTGCAGCTGTGGCAGGTGAGCCAGGACCCACAGGGCCGCCGCGTCTTGGTCGCAGCGGATGAGTGCACCAAGTCGACGGAGACCAAGCTGGACACGGCCGCCAGGTAAGGCATCTGCATGTGCATCAACTGATACGGCGTTCTGAGCTCAACATCCTGACGTGACCGCTCTGGACGTCATCACAACGACAGCAACAACCGATGCCAAATTCAGATGGTTCATGTACTCATCCAGGCATCATTGTGGAGCAGAGAGCGAGAAGACCGCACCGCAGGCATCGCAGGCAGCAGGAGGCAGCGGCAGTCAGTCAGGCAGGTTAGGGGCGACTGCAGCCCGGCCACCAGCTGCGGCAGCAGCTTCATGAACACCTCACCGTGTGCGATCTGACGGCCCAGCACCTTTGGCTCAACCTCAAGAGTTTGCAGGTCAGGCTTGGCCAGGGCTGCTGTGATCTGTACACGCCAAAACGATGCGTCAAGGCGGCATTGAACGAACAGATCTGACTTTAGAGCACCTTGAGAGACATGCGCCAGCAGTCAAGGCGCTTGCCAGCTGCACGAAACTCGCTACGGAGGACGCACCAGCTCAGCAGAGGCTGCTGGTGCTTGCTCGGCATAAACGTCATGTTTAAAGGAGCTCCGGCAAACCAGGCGCAGCGACTGCAGGACAGGAAAGCCAGGCCGGGCCATGGCCTGCCAGCTGGCTTTGTCGAGGCCATCACGGTCGCACCCCGCATCCAGACGCAGTGACAGCAGCGCAGGCAGCTCGGACAAGGCGGCAATGGTCGCGGGCTCTCCTGGACTGCTGGCGAATCCCAGTACTTCGCCCACTTTGAGGTCGGCATGCGTCAGAGTCGTCAGCTTTGGCAGAACACGACCTGCATTATGTGAAAAGCAAATGTCATGTCTCATCTCGACAGCAGGTGTCGCCGAGATCGCAGCCGCAAGAAGGGAAAGAAAAACGCCGCCTGACCAACATTGCACAAACCATAATGGCATTCGTGCGGCGCAAGTTTGCCCAAAACGCACAAGGACACCGATGTTGCTCACGTGCAAAAAACGCATGGTCGCTTGCGTCTGCCCTCTGTGGCTCCATGGCCAAAGACTGCAGCCGCTGCAGTTTTGTCAGCGCGCTAGCCTGAAAACCAATGCCAAGCTCGAGTTGGATGCCGCAACTTGGGATCAGTCTGGCGGCATGGCCGGTGACAGCCATCAACGTTAGCGGTGACCAACACGTTGAAATATGAAGGTCAGAGTGACTGGCAACGAGGAGGGCTGCGCACCGCACCTTTGCGGGTGACTTCGGAGAAGCCGGTCTTGACCGTGCGCACTTTCAGGCACAGCAGCTGAGTCAGGCCAGCCGCAATCGCAGGGACGATGACGTCATTGCCAAACATGTAGTCGCCCACCATCAGGCTCGTCAGCCGCCTGCAAGGAACAGAAGCCGTCGCTGTATGGGCCCCTTACTGCACAACAAGCATGTCACTCACTCGGCAATGCAGCACGTCGAGTCGTCCGTCGGGATGGAGCAATTCGCAGGGCATGTGCACGCGATCAAGTGCCCGGTGGCGAATGTGCTCCAGTATGCAACGGGAAGGTCAGGCGATGAGGGGCCAATGACTCGCGTGATTTGCGACAGCTGCTCCGGAACAGTAGCAGCCCCATAATCATGGTGTGAGCTGAATTTGGTGAGACTCAGGCTCCGCAGCTTTGCATTGGCGTTCAGGGCGGGCAGGTTGACCAGCTTTGCACCATGGGCTGCCACCTCCAGAGTCTCCAGTGCCGTCAGAGGGTTGAGCACCTGCCATGTAATGAGAGGATTGAAGGGCAAGTGAAGCCAATGAGCAAACTATGAACGGTGGTCTCTATGCCATGGGTGCTGCGTCAAAGGGTTCATGGCGCATGATTGATGTGGACGCATGCACAAGGGTGTTTCATTGCAGGACACCGACATGCCGTTGACTGCACAGGAGTCGGTGTGCAACTGACCTGGAAGTCAATGGTGACGGCAGCTTCAGCCACCTCCCGCCAGTTGAAAGGTGTGGCGGGTCGCAGGCTCAGACGGCGCAGCGTGGTCACAGCGCCAATGCCGCTCATCGAGTCGAAGCCATGAAACGCGATTGCTGAAATGCCAAGTGGTGCCTAATCAGGGCATAAGTCGCAGGTGAACATTAACATCGCGCGCGGAAAGTCAATGCAAGCGCGGCACAGCTGTGCGAGCAGCGTCGCACACGCTGCTGGCAAC
>JAABUL010001558.1_pt1 | contig 42644 bp, 23 predicted proteins | sample 5559151 | NCBI WGS metagenome assembly JAABUL01 (sample SAMN10711876, study PRJNA513368) | rock metagenome | isolation source: Antarctica rocks | place: Antarctica: Victoria Land, Pudding Butte sud | reverse complement strand
AGTCTCGCCGCCTTTGAGACCTACCGCAATTATTGGTCGTCCGAAGGGAACCGCCAGGGAAGACGTGAGGAGAGGCGAGGACCAAGACCCCCAGATAGATGAGACCAATCTCACAGCAAACGGGAGTCGGCAAACGGTTGGGATTTAGACGACCTCAATCAAGTTAGCATTGTAGACAGGGATCGGCCCCCTCGAGCAGGTAGGTGTGGCAGATCGAGGGACAGTATCGCAAAGCTTAGATGAATCTTGCACGCAAATAGTATTCCAAATGACTTCAAGATCCATTAAGCGTTGCACTTCCAGCAATATTGGCCCGAATGTTGTCTCATGATCGATGCGATGGTTTTCTTTAGATCCATTAGATCTTGACTGTTCTGCAGTTCCAGTGATAAACTTCACAATGCCTTTATCGTGCCTCTCCCATCAGGCCACTTCAATAGGCAGACTTTGCAGTGGTCTCGTCGTCTTTGTTGTACATGCACCAGATCTGAGATATGTCCTAGCTCTTGTGATCTCCGTGGTAGCGAAAGTCTGTTATCCACACCCCTAACATGATTCATCAATTGATAGACACACAATCCATGATTCATGTAGCACCCTCGAAGGCCTTTTAACGCATACATTTACCCACAAGTCGTAAGGCCCTTCATGTCGTGAGAGGCTTGCGACTTGAAAAGGAATGTTTCCGATAGCACCATGTTTAAGAATGCCCTGATAATCAGGCGCCTATGCTTGTCCTTGGAAGGGACATGGCCGTTCATGATGACGCTCATACTGGTCTCGTGAGGTAATCAGAAGTCTGTAGCTGGAACATAGAAACCAACGGTATCGGAGCTGAAGGGAAACACGGTTGTGGACATGAGATCTGAACCCGGGTAGCTTGAGTAAGGGGGTTATTTAAGATTCGTGATGATGGGACTCGATATCCCCCTGGGTCACTAAATTTGTCACTAAACTGATCAGGGTCGTCAGGTCCAGAAAGGAGTGGAGCCTCCGTCGCTAAAACATGCGATATTGCGGATCAGGTTTGATTCCAGGACCAGATGGATGCTGTCATCATAGGTCAATGAACTGTTGTAGCCGTTCATCAAGATCGTGTGATGAAACCTGCGAGACTATGTAGGCCTGTGGCACGGTGTTTTTCCGCAGAGTTTAGATATGTTGTGCGCATAGGAGTTGGCATTTGGAAACACCGATGTAATGGGTGTGTACTGCAAACTGCTGTCAGTATGGGGCGGCACTGTGTAATAGGTCGTCCCTCCACGTAACTGCACCAAACAATTATGAACGAATGTGATTTTGAATGGCACCGTGGCGCCTATTGATGCGTTGATGAAAGGCAATCAAGGTTGCAGAGATACAAAGGAAATCAGAGGGGTGAGAACATCCTTGATAAGACTGTGTGGAATGGATGCGAAAAGGTATAGAGCAAACGAAGGGGAAAGCCCTTGTCGTTCGGTCGCCATCTTCTGTCAGTGCTCAAACAAGCCAAGAGGGTCTTTGCAATTTCTCTAACCACGTGGTCATCTGTCAACCACTGCCGTTGATCAGAGAACGAAGGCAGGCACACTTCAGATCTCATCTGAGGGTTTTACAGCCTTCTTCCGCTTCTTCTTCTTGCCCTCTCCATCATCCGGCTCCTCGTGAGCATCCACAGACCGCTTCTTCGAAGACACCGTTCGATCTACAAGCTCTCCGTCACTCGGATGCTTTGATTTCTTTTTCTTGGGCTTCTCGACTTCGAGGGCCGCATCGGTGGACTCCGGGACCGGGACTGTGGACGCAGGATCGCCCGCGGACTCTCGCTTACGCTTCTTCTCTTCTTTTCGTTTCCTCTTCTCCTCTTTCTCCTTCATGCGCGCATCGACTTCCCCCGATATGTCCTCAAACTCAACTTTATCCGCTTCTTCACCTTTCGGCAACTCACCCTCATGCTTCTTCTTCTGTTTCTTATGCTTCTTACCTTCGTGTGGTTCTGGAGGTGGTGACGCGCTGCGCTTTGTGGTTTGATGAGAGGTGCCCGACAAATTGACTGGCGTGGGCTTGGTATCGATCACAAAATATGGGTTATCGCCTTCGGGCGCCGTTTGTTCGACCTTCGCTGTGGCAGCCGTCCCATTCGTAGCAGCCGGATTTGGAGGCGTGGGGCCAATTGCCGAATCAGAACCTGAACCTGTCCCACTCCCAACACCTTTCCCTGCTCCCTCTCTTGCAACCTTGGCTTCCCGGATCCCGGCCAGCGTCCGTCTTTTGATACCTTTCGCCTGACCAATCTCGTATTCCAGGTCGTCAAAATGAACCTTCTCCCCTCTTGCCCTAGCTTCGGCAGCTGCCTTTCCATACTCTTCGGCTGCTTTGCCATATTCGTGGTCCGCAGGAGAGTATCCCGGATACATGGAAGCTGATGAAGATCCCAAGGGCACTTGCTCCCGTTGTTTGGGTGGTGGCACCTGCTCTGTATCAATACGTGGTCGTTTAATTGACAGGTATATGTACTGCGTACAAAAGATCTCGAGATCTGCTTGACTTCATGAAGCATGTGCTTGGTTCTTTCCACACAGCCCATGATTGTGCGGTAGTTGCCCGTTCCCTCTACAGTATGTTTCCGCACCATGTCAACCATCTTGATGTGTCCCTCACAGACTGATATATGATGCTTGAAAATCTAAATTGTTAAGTCAGCTGTGTGCTCAATGAGGACGAAGGCTCCTTGCCTCTGGCCATGGGATGTGTCGAGCGGGCGCAGGGCCGGCTCCGGTCCAACGCCTTGGCCCGCCTCGAAATCCTCCACCTTTAGTGTCTGGGCCAGGCCCGTGAAGAGTCTTGCGCTCCGTCATGGTGGATCGCGGGCGAGTTGTGAATGTGTGGCTGTACAGGAAGAATCGGCCGTCTAGAAAGAAAAAAGTTGCAATATTATGCCAAGATTTCGAAAGCGGCACTTGGTATTCTAGCCGTGTTAGACGCTAGCCTACGAGCGGTCACAACCTAATTGTCACAGAACGACTTCGGTCACGTGACCGAGTCTTGGCATGGATGCTTGGCACGCACATACATTGCCCGCAACCACGTAGATAGACACATCATCAATATTATTCATCCACATAACGTATCCACGTCCTTGTCTTTGATAAGCCTTCTATATAAACTCTAGGGTCTAGCTAGGATCTTCACCTAATCCTATAATTGAGCTTAGAGAATAAACTCGAGCCTCTTAAATTTCTTGTTTCATAATTTAATCACTACGCTAAGACTAGCCCGTTACGTTTTTCTAGCGTAAGAGACAATAGAAAGGCTAGCACGTAGCGTATGTAGATCACGATGAGTGTGTTGATTTTGAACATGTAACAAATAATTTGTTGATTCTCAACATGTAACGAATGTTATGATAGGTGTAACTTAATCTATCCACTCTGGCCACATTCAGAGAAAACCCAGCCACGGGAGATCAAGAATCCCCCATTCCTTTTCCACTTCTGTACTTTTACATCTAGTCAGGTCCCCAGTCTAACAGAACTTCCCCCCCGGATTCGCCTCGCAGTAAACCTGCGTCAATCGGGCCTGCACGCCCTTGTTCTCACACGGCTTCTGAATCGTGGCCTCGGCCGCCAAGCAGCCATCCTTGGTGGTCTTGCCGCCCAACTGAAGACAGCTGAATCCATTTTCGCTCGCCGTCACCGCGACGCAGTCGTTCCATGCTTTCAGATCATCGCCCGACAGATCGCCTGGTGTGTCGTCGAGGATGCCGCCACGCTTGGCGATGATGGCGCTGGGGGCATCGACGGCGGTGGGGGCGGCGAGGGCGTGGAGTTGGAATGTCGAGAGGAGGAGGATGCTGGCGGTGCGGGGTGTAAAATGCATGGTTTAATTTGGTTTTGAGTGTGTGGATTGGGGGGTTTGGTGGAAGGTGGTGGTTGTGGTTGTGTCGTAGTTGCGTTTGTAGTTGAGGTCTTTTTTTCTTCTTGATGATGAAGGTAAAGGAGAAGATGTTGATTTTGATGATGGGAAGTAACTGCGGTCTCTCAGCGGCCTTTATATAGCTGAAGATTGTGCCGTGAAGAAAGGCGAAGACCATGTTTGCACGTCATAGTCGGTTGGCAAGATGCGCAAAGGATTCACCTTGTTTTCGATGAGGTCGATCACCAACTCACGCTATTGTGGGGAGATTGTGGGGAGACATGAACACTGGTGCACAGTCTGATCTTCAGGGTGGCTTTCGAGCGATGTGCTCATTTACTTACTGTCTTCGGTAGAAGCCCGACGGAAGGAAGAGTTGGGGTAAGCTGCGCCGTCCCTTTGGCGATGACCAAGCTCGGTTATCGCCGTGGCGATGGCTCAGCTTAGACATACTGCGTTTCAAGATACTGAATTACATAATGATAGTTCGAAGGATTCGTTGGCTCCGTCGGGCGGCTTACAATTTTGATCGCGCACCAATCAAAAGCTGATAAGTGCGATCAGATCACGTGCATCTGGCTTAGGTTCTTGACAGGGTCTCACCGACCGCAGGAGTCCAACAATGATCTTGAAGCCACTGATAGGCATTGGGCCAGGGCTGATAATTTCCATTTTTGCTAGACTTTATGCGAAGGGCACAGTAAAGTAAGACAATAGCTACGTCATCCTTCTTCAACTTCAGAGTACCGCTGCTGAGAGGACCGCCTAGGTTATGTTATCGATTGCTGCGGCGAGGGATGACTTGGACCCCAAAGCAACCCGGAACTCCAACAGAAGACAGTCGAACGGCATTCGATTTAGGTAGATCCTTTAAGATTTCTTCACCCGCAGCACTTTTGATACTTGAGAGGCTGGACGTGGTTTCTTGCTTGGCGTTGCATTCATTGTAACGGTTGGCCAAAAAGTGAGAGCCATTTGTAAAGACCATTGCATCGACGATCATGGCGGTTTGTGCTTCCTCTTCCGCGTGATTTTGCTTGCTTGTACAGCATTGGCACTCGCAGACACCCGTCTTGACTATCTAAAGGAGAATGTTGAGTAGGGTCCAGTCCCTGCCAGCTCAAGAGCAGAGACCTGAATTGAGTCTCTACCGCCTCCTCACCCCCAAGCTACCACTACTGCTCAACTTCTATCTCGTCTCCGAATTCCTAAAAAATCTACGGCCAACCCCATATTCTAGTAGCACAACAACCACTGGCCGTTTGCCTATCCCAAAGCTGACTACGAGCGATCTCCTTACTTTTCCGAAGTAGCTGACAGCATATACGTTACTACAAACAGCGAGTACATAGGCAGTAGACTAGGGATAGCAGTAACTATGACGAAGAATATCGCGAAGAACATCGCGAAGCTGATTAATATACAGCTAAAAGAGCAAATAAACGCGGGAAAGTGTCGAGTCGAGTCGATCGAGTTGGACGAGTGAGGGTTATAGTTAGGATCCGGGACCGTTCCAATTCCAATCCTATTGACCTTTTGGTACATATGAGCTAGCGCCTCCAGCAAGGTCAATCAAAAATCTCTTTTGCCAACGCAATTCTTTTCCGATCTGCATGTATCAACCTCCCTTCTGCTATTGGCATAGGGGTAAGACGTCAGTGTCAGCTACCTCCATGATGGTTTGATCATTGATTGCACTGGTTTTTGGCTTCCTCAATCAACGGTGGGTCCAGCGCTGTGAGCATTTGACGAGCTTGAATAGGCGTTTGGTTGTCCACTCCAAGTCTTTGGCCGCAGATTTGGCCATAACAAGCATGTTGCTAACCAATTTACGATCGATCTCTTCTTTTCGCGGTCATGATGATGAGAATCCCACAGGGTCTCAATATCAGTAATCAAATGACACTTTGATGTCATGGGCATTACTGCAAGCCAAGAGCTGTCAGAGGAGCGCATGTCACTTCTTCCCGCCTACCGCCTCTACACTTCCATGCGGGAGGAGGGTCACGACATAGCTGAAACGCTTGCGAAGGACAACTTCGGCGACTACATGATACGGTCGGTTCTAGCAATAAATCAAGATCCGAAACATCACGTTTCCTCCATCTTTGGTGAATACCATCACGACGTCCTCAAAGCAATTTTCAAAAGAAAAATTGGAGCAGCTCATTGAGAAGATAAGTCAGTGAGGCCACATGGATTCTCACGGAGTCCCGTCCGCTAGAAGCTACCACCAAATGGCTCCAGCCGGTGTTGGACCAGGTGCCACGGCGCTTGTCCCATCTCATGACCGCGAAGAACATAACCCTACCAACTACCCCCGGAGTGATGTGAGGTCGATGGCGGCCTTCGCCCCCTGTTCAACACTCGATGCTATCCCGGGGGATGCGTCTTCGTCTCTGTCCATGAAGCGCAAAGCAGTCAATGTCGCGACGTCAGAGCCGATTGTGCCACTCAAAGTACCGCGGCTGCCGCAGACACCGAGTCGGCCCCTCGCGCAAAGGCGGCGTCATGGGAAGCCTCCACCTCAGCCGCCGTATAGGTTAGACTTCGGTCAACATTCGGGGAAAACACTTAATGAAGTACCTCCATCCTGGCTCCTATGGGCTATCGATCAGGGCATTCATCAACAACACTTGGATTTTAGCATAGCTTTGTACGAGCTAGGTAGGACAACAACACTGGAGCACGGTGGGAAAGTACTCAAAGCTGAGCCTCACTATCACGCTCCAGCAAAGCAAGCATCAAATTCATCATCGACATCGCAATGGGTAGTCCCAGATAAGGACCACGCTAGCGCGTATCGTTTCTGGGCCTCGAAGCTAGAGGCTCCCGCATGGATAACTGATCAAGATGCAATCAACTGGTTCCAAGTCAATCCTTTCGAGATGGAAAAAGCTGGCATTTGCCCCCTCAGCGCAGCCGACATTGAGAACCTCGGTGCACCGTCCGGAAGGGTATGGTGGCTGTATGTTGTGTACAAGTACGCCGAGAATCACTGTACTACCAGGCAACAGACGGCTCGACAAATGTTGGACCATTTCCTGGACAGGAACAACATCAAGTTCCGAGGCAGTGGATCCATGGCGAGCAGGATCGGTTCATGAACGCTACTACGCTCCTCCCCTTTCAAAAAAAGCAAATGATCTAACAACCAATTCCGACTCGATCCGTTGATTCCGCGATGAACGAATGTTAAACGATATACAGATAGCTACGCGTGGCGATTAATCTCTCACAATTTGTTTTATGCGCTCCTTGGGTGAAGCGAACTATCACTATTTTTCTGTAGATCTACAAGGATGTCGGAATTTTGAGCTTTGGCGTTAGTAGTAACAGCTTTTTTGACCCAGAAATCCTACACTTTTCCGTGGAACATTCACGTCTAGTCTCTCCCTCCGCAAAAGTGACCCCAATCATAACACCGAGCATATACTGTTGTATTATCATTGAACCGGGCTTCCAAAATAGCCCGAACAAGGCGCAAATAGCATTGACCTCTGGTACACCATGCCGACTACCTACTTGCAGCCGCCTCCGTATGTGCTCGGGTCGAGTGCCTTCGAAGGATCGACTACCTGATGTACCATCCTTCAACAAAGCATTAATCTCGTAGAATGGAAACTATTGTAGCGAGACTACTATTGTATTAGTGAAGTGAAAAGCGTTACTATTTTCAATCCTCCTCGGGTGTTCCGGCGTTCGAGAGGACTGCTGCTGGATGTGTCCCTTTTGGATACACGGTGTCTGATCCGTAAATTTCGCTCATGATAATGTTCCGGATGTCGGGTGCGAGCGTTAGGTTATGGAACGTCTCAATGGGTATCGGCATGCTATGAATTTCGATGAGAAAGGAAGGAGGAAGATGCGTATCAATTGGTTCAAGCATATTCGTATGTGCTGCTACGGATGCATTGCCAGCTCAAAAAGGTATTTGCCTCATCCTTGGATAGCGGCGTTAACGCGGTAGATAGCTATCGTCTAGCAGCAGCCTTTAAAGAAGTAAACAAAGATACTAAATGCATATCGTTGCTTACTGCAATGCTGCTCGAAAACTTGCGATCTCATCTCATCGTAACTTCCTGATTGCGTTAAGGAATTCGAATTTCGGCGCTTCCATGATCCAGGGAAGATAAGCCCATGCCCTCTTTCTGGAACTCTGAATAACTTCCCCTATGCGCAGACGTGATATTTCCATTTCCCCTTCTCCACCCAAACTTTCGTAGCCCTCCACCCCAGCTGATTGACTTTCTCTTCGATCTCTCTCTGGATGTTTGCCTACGTATACCCAAAATCAGCATTTAGACGGCTCAGAAACCCAGGCGTAAGGTAGGCTCCCAGAACTCGTGCAGAACACCGCTACCAAAAGGAGCCATACCTTAGCATAATTAAGCAAATCCTGTACCTCCACCGGCATCTTACTCAAAACACAACCCCCCAACTCCGACCTCCCCACAGTAACCATCCGGCTCTCCGTCCTCAACGTCATCAAAAGCGGCCCCTTCAACAGCGGATACAGCTCGTCCGGCTGCGGTCCAAACCGGTGATTTAGCGCATACTTCTGCACCCAGATCCTGTGCAAACGAGCCTTGACGAACATTCCCCATAGGATGCCGAGGTAGGGTGCTGTCAGGGAGATGGTGCCGCCGGGGAGCGAGCGGACCATGGTTTGGGAAGTGCCTTTGGCCATGAAGTCTTTGAGGGCTTGGCGGCATTGTGCGAAGATTGGGGGTGTGAGGTCTTGGAGGCCTAGTTCGATGACGAAGTGGCGTATTCGTTGGGTGTACTGCACCGGGAAGGTTGTCTATATTTTGCGGTCAGCATGACCTGCCAGAGTATAGTATGGCACCCAAGTGGGTCTGGTCACAATTTCCGTGAAATTTGGGCGCAAGACCACGTACCAAGAAATGTTCCTTGGTATGCTCCACCTGTCCAGGAGGCAGAACAAAAGTGTTGCTGGAATAGAAGATCCCAAGACATTCGCGATAAACCTGCTTACACGTCACCAGCAACTGAAGCCCCGCCCCCCTTCGCAACGGTGGCTTCTGCTCTCCCAGCACTTGAAAATACGACCTCCCGTAGATTTCGAGCAGGTGGCGTGGAATCTTGCGCAATCGCATCTTCTCTTCTTCGTTGTCGTGACGCTTGCAAATCGCTTCCGGGAGTCCCTTGGTGATGAAGTGGCAGGTAGCTTTGGGGACAGCGTCTCTCAATCGCATATGCTTTGGCTCGGGCATGCGGACTTCGTCTTGGGCTAGGACCCTATGTTCGTCAGCAAAGCTCGGCTTTGGTAATGACATAAATAACATGTTGCACTCGGAGTCTGAATGAGACTGAATGACTCCGAAGATACGTACTCAACAGTGACCTTGTCTCGTATCTCTCGCGGCAGCGAGAACCATCCTACTCGCCCTGGATTGCGTTGCTGGACGACCATGCCTCGTGAAGAGCCTGCCGTAGCCTGGTTGCGGTCCTTTATGTTGTGCTTGAACGGGGATTATATCTTTGGAGGGGCAGTGAGAATGATGGGTAGGGAACATTGCTAGATACTTGCGGTGTTGAAGATTGATGGCGGTACCATGTTGGGGTCGGCATCCGCTGCTAGTGTTGAGTCACGAGCAATGAATTGCCGAATGAAGTGACCAGATAAGGTAGCTTACTAGCCGAAAGAGTCTGGTCAATTTCGATGTTCCTTGAGCATGTTCAAAGCGCCTACCGGTTTTATCCTCACTTACAGATTTGACAATTGATCGCAGAGCAGAGCTGATGTCTTATAGATCATAACGTAGCTGTACTGCCTGAGCGTCTTCACCTACGGGGCCAGTGGGCAGAGCGCATGGGGAGCAGATATTCTCTTCTTGAACGTGTGCTGTGTATACAGGCCAGACTGTCGAAATAAGAGGGCAGCCCAGTTCCTATCCATGTTATTGGACCCATAAACGTGTCGTTGCCGACCAATGTCGACCGCAATGGATGACGTGAGATTGCAGACAGAGAGGAAGGGACTGGAGTCAGTGCAATCACCTTGCGTTCTCTTGGAGAGAAAAGAACTCAGCGTCCAACTGCCGTCATTTCTGCTGGGGATAAGGTCACTATTCGAGTAGACCAAGAAAACATCCGTACGCCATCCAATTCGGACAATCATACAGAGAACAGAGAATGACTGTGGCCCAAAATATGACAACAGACGCACCCGATATGATCCAGCTACTCAACACGCTCCCTTGCCTCTTTCCTACCCCATACCTCCTCCGCTCCATGCTTGCCCTTGGTTTCTGGCACCCACCAAGCAATGAAAGCTCCCAGCCCAGCGGCAAACCCAGCAAATATGGAGTACACCTTTCCTCGCCCTCCCAGAGCCTTGTTCAAAATGGGAAAAAATTGTGAGACGAGGAACGTGGCAAGCCAGTTGGCTGCCAGAGCCCAAGATTGCGTCGCGCCCACCGCTTCGGGTCCAACAAGCTCATTTGCCAATATGAAAGGAACAGGACCAAGGCCTACGGCGAAGGAGCCCACGAACGTCAGAGTGGCAGTTATTACAAGGAATTTGACTTCATAGTAGATCCCCGTGGCCAGTAGGATAGAGCTGATGCCCATGCCGGCTATGCTGAGAAGCAGACAGGGCTTGCGACCAATTTTGTCGGACAACGGTGCGCAGGCAGTGGTAACGACGACGTTGAGAACAGAGAAAGCTATTATGAGAAGCCCTGCTGTTGTAGGGAGAATTGTTGAGAGTAGATTGACCGAGTACATAACAACGCTGTTGATACCTGTAAGCTGTTGGGCAGCCATCACAGCAATAACCGCGATAACCGCAGGTCGATAGCTTGGATGCATGACAGCGGAAAATATGCCAATGGACGCTGACGCGGCTTTGGGGTTTGGTCCTGGGTGTGTACCCGGGTTCGCGTGAAGCAGAGCCTCCTCTTCGGCTGAACCATTGTTAGCCCAGTGCTTTAATCTCTTATCGCAGAACAATATACCTATGTCTTCGTTGCTGCTATCAACATTCCATGCTTTGACTTCTTCATCAAGATCTGCCGTACGTCCCCTTAATTTTCGTAGAATATCCCTTCCGCGCTGGGGATTATGGTGCTCGGCGAGCCACTTGGGGCTTTCGGGAACAAAAAGCAAACCGAACAATTGTGCAGAGCCAATGCCTCCCGCAACGGCCAATATGATTCTCCACAGGTTGTCTCTGCTGAGGAAATACCCGAGCACCTGCGCCAGGAGAATACCAAGGTTGACCATTATTTGTGTCAACGCTCCAAACAAGCCTTTTTCGTTCGGCGGCGACACTTCAGAAATGTAGATTGGCACAACGACGAGCGATGCGCCCGACCCAATCCCTGACACGACTCTTCCGAAACATAGTAGGCCGATGTTGGGTGCAAGACATTCGAAGATTGGGCCTATTGCATGGAACAATGTTGTGAGGCGGATCGTATTCAGTCTTCCCAGCTTATTACAGCAAGGTCCGGCACTCAGAGCACCCAAGAGACCACCTAAAGTATATATGGAAGAAATGACAGCGAACTGGTCCGTATTCATGGGTATGCACTGAGGAAGATTGGGACGGACGGCAGCGCTGGTGACGCTCTTCTTCTCGCATGTGATGACATCTTGTGGGCCATTCAGTTCAGCCTGTGTCGCATCAGCTACTAAACATTTATTCAATCCAAAACTATGAGTACCAAGTGAAATCCAAACTGCAAAGGCCCGAGTGCAGCGACCAGCAGAGTGATGCACAGATAGGCCGTTGTATCGTGCATGAGCGCTCGATAGAGCGGTTCTCCTCCTTGGGACATTATGCGTCTCTTTCGGCGGACGGCTTCTACCGGCAAATGTTTGAAGCTCTTCACGCTGTGTTTCGGAGAAGGCATTGCGTCAGCTTTTATGTCCTTTGGAGGCAATCACCGAAGCCTACCACGGTCTGCGCAAAGTATTAGATTATTGCTCTGATCACTCCTCCGCGCTCCTGCCCGTACTATCATTGCGACCGAGGCAGTTGCTTGTTTGTAGATTGATGAATCCAGCAAGTGTAGTGGAAGAGGAATGCTTCCGCTGTTGCCGGTCGGGCTGGCCGCGGGCAACTCCGCTTCACCGCATGACGATGCCTCCTTCGATTGCACACCCTGCATACTGGAGCATCTTCCTTGCTTCGCTACAGGTGATATTCCACACCTTGTAGCTCTCTAGGGTCCATCGCTAGGGACGAGAAACACCGGATACGCTAGCTCAGGATGACCGTCCAAGCAGCTCGAGCTGACTCAACAACGAGGTGAGCTTCAGGATTTGTCAAGTTGGCCTGCTAGCTAGTCCTCATATCATACTGATGGCTTCCGCCATGTGTCACAGTCAGACTGAATCCTCATCCCATCGTTCTGCCCTCACACCCAATTCCGAAGGCACCAGAGCACTATACAATATCACTACACGAACGCCAGGATGCCAGGTAGACATCACTGAGACGAGAGTCTTAGACTTTGAAACCAACACATCAGGCCTTTTCTCCAATGATCCACGAATCGTGGAGGCTAAATGGCTTGGGAAAGACAATCAGGTAGTTTGGTTGAAAGAACTGGATTTCGGCGTCACAGAGGTTTGGATTGCAGATGCAGACAATACTGAGCAAACCTACGTGAACCTCAGGATGCCATCGAACCCTGATCCATCCTTAGAAAAATTCTCGGTACCAGTCAGTAGCCATTGTGCTGGGCGAATCAATGGAAGAGCCACCCATCTGAAGGTGCACAGGCTACGAAATCAGTATTTCGATGATATTGCAATAGCAGTTGCTTGCCCAGCGTATTTAAACGGAGACTTGTACAATGAGACGTCAGCTACAAGTCCAGCAGATGGAGTGCGTAATGCCATATGGTACACGACCCTACGGAAGAAAGCCATGACCAATAATCGCTCGGACCCCAATTACCTGAAGTATATTATCTCTCCTACAAGGTTTGTCAACGCTTTGAGGGGCACTGATTTAGAGTGTCCATTGCCGTCACCGGATGGTACCTCTACCGACTTCGACATATCGACGGGCGGCATTGTCTTCCTAGCGAGAGACTCGAATCAAAGCGCTACTGCGCCCAATGTTGTCAACACTTACTACATACCTCTCGAAACATTCACTGAGACATCAGAGCTAAATCCACAGATCATCAAGGTCAAGGGTCTGGAGGGTAGAAGTTCCCATCCAGTCTTTTCTCCTACTGGGGACTCAGTAGCCCTCTTAAAGAAGCAGCATCCCACGGATGTGAGCGACCGCAATCGTGTTGTAGTGGTCAATAATATCCGTGACTTCCATTCACGCGTTGCCGATGATAATATGCCCACACGACAGAGCAAGAATGGCAGGCATCTCTCGCCGTATAGTGTAACCTGGAGCGAGGATGGGAAAGAGCTGTACGTGATAGCAGTCGAAGATGGGATTCGAAAGCTCTACAAATTACCAGCAACACTTTCATCCATCAAAGCAGCTCCGCAGCCAATCTCAGGTGACAACAAGATGCCTGCAGATGTTCGTAACTTACGCATGGTCTACTCGGCACCAATGGACACTCGGTCTACGCGCCTTTGAACCCCCTTATAAGCTTGAGTCTATCTGCCGCCCAAACAACTATCTCAAATACTCCCAATTGAAAAACCTCCGGAAGGACGTGATGAGGAGTCAACGATCAATGAGAGGCGATCACGCCCATGAGCAAGCTTCAAGTGACGCCATATCTGCACTATACGCGATCAAACCTGTCGAAGTCGTGACCTGAATGGAGAATGCAAAGGATCCGACTATCGTGATCACCCCACACAACTCCTGTCTCAACTACGTGCACCTGATCTTTCTCCGCATACTGGATTGGCTGCAGCTAAATTGGTTTCCCACTCCTTGGCGCGTAGCTTAACTCAAGGGCTTTTCAAACCAACGAAGCCCCTTTCAATGCCGCCAGAGCCTTGAATCCTGGACTAATAAAGACTTAGGCCGAGCTAAGAGCAACGACCTATACGATTAGCGGTCATTCCCTAGTAGAAGTGGAACGTTGGGAGAGCTCGCCAGAAAGGTTACTTATAAAGAAGGTATGGGCGTAGCTCAACCTGTCTGTTCGCAACACGGCCAAGTCTGTGTTATTAAACATGCCCTCTGCACACAGGCTTCTCATAGTCTCTCAGACGTCCATTATTTTCATCCCGATTTACAAGTACGTATTTCATTCCAATTCTCTCGTGACCGGGTACGGTACGACATGCCTTTGAGAAGCAGGCAATCTCCATTATTTCCGCAGCTTATTTTCAGGCGCACATATAAGTCATCAAAGGTTTAGAGGCTTAGATAGCTTCAGATTCTCTCATAAGCCTTACCGTACGACGGCTTTGGATAAGGCTACTGCCGACTATGGCGGTATGATCCTCTCATCTCGCAATTTCGTCAGACTTCATGTAGTCGCTACTTGAATAGAGTCTCTTAGTGCTTGCCATGCCTATTTAGTGCTCCATAAGGTAAGAACTTGCAAGCGTCTCGGCGAATCGAAACCCCTTCTGGTACTTTCGGAAAGTGCTAATGCCTGCAACTTTTCCGTTTTATTTTGCACCCACCTTCCCCGTTCCAAGTTTGTCCACAGTAGATGAATCGTGAATTGGCACGGCCTTTAGGTACTCCACAGTCACATCGTTCCCCAGGTCCGCGGCCTTGTAAGCGCTACTTGGAAACTGTCCGTATCAATCTACGCTGTCCGCTCAGGCGTCGTTAGTAGCAGGATATAGCTCGGCTTGCCTTGCGCTAAGAACATAGCTACCCACGGGGGTGACAGAAGTCGTCGCACACCCTAATACCAATTGGGGACGCACCTCCTAGCCGTTTGGGGGTTAGGGTGTGCGACGACTTCTGTCACCCCCGTGCTACCTGATGCTTGTGGATTTTTGGTTGACAGGGAATCAAACAGTCCGTCGATCACAACGCGGTCCTAAAGTAAGTCAGGGGTCATCTCTACGTGTGCCTCGGAGGTAGTCTCGGATATCGCTCTAAAATTCGAGGCATCCAACAGATCTGGGTAGAGCATGGCGATTATGATGAACCTTGCCACATCTTGCATCGTTGGCTGCCATATCGCTACTAAGGCTCTTTGACTAGTTGCCTGGTTCTCCAATCTCGCGTTGCTCCCGAGGCTCGGCTAGGTCTGGGACGCCTCATTCGGTCTGCTGACACTGGCTGGGAGGGGACTGCAAGACAAAGTCGTGAAACTCAGAGAGATGTTTAAAGTATCCCATTCCTGGCGAATTTGGCACTTGCCTTGGCTAGGCCCTGGCAGAAACACCTGAGACGATTGCCTTGCTAGGGCATAGGATCCTGAATCTCACGTCATACGGCGGCTTGACAACTTTTCGAGAAGAAGAAAAAGGTAAATTCTGTTTAATTGGTAACAATCATAAAGAAGACTTTCTTCGGAGACGTTGGTCTCGGGACCCAGCCCGCGTATGTTGTAAGCGAGAACAAGCTTGCTTCTGTTTGGGTCACGAAGCGAGGTACGTGCGTAGTGCTAGCCCTTTGAACGCCGCCTATAACAAGGTCTGATGACTCCTGAGACTACTGAAATGTTGCTGAGACGCCATATGAGGTGAGACGTAAACTTCATTGGGGGGACGCGGATCAGAGGTGGATAGGCGAATCATATCCATAAGGTATCCTCAGGATGACACACCCTCACCATGCACACTAGCGCTGGGTAGCCGAGTTTTTAGCGCAAGGCAAGCCGTGCTAAGGTATATCTTGTCGCTGTCATTAGCAGAAACTCTTCTTGTTGATTAATCTTTTCTCACCCGTAAGCAACGGTAACAACTTCCAACATTGTTTCTCAGGTCATAACAGTAGTAGGTATGTAACAAGCTCCCATCTTCATGCTAGAGAGTACTAATCCAGTCCGATCCATTCATTTCCCGAGCAATTCATCATCAAACAGCTGACAGTATGGGCAAAACATTTAGCTATCTCTGCCTCCTCGTGGCTTCTTCGTCCTTCTGCCTGGCGAACGATCTATTGTTCTTCGAACCCGGCGCTTGCAATACCAATCGCGCTCACGTCCAGTGCTCCAACGTCGGCCCCTGATTTGCTGCACAGGTGGCCGCCCTTTTTGCGGAAACCTCTCGTGTCCCGGTTGTGTTCAAGGAAACGACCTATACTCGTACAACCGAGCCAGCTGCTCCGGCGCCGCCTTCCAAGCCTGTCGCGAGCCTGGCAACGGAGCCTATTGCTGCATCGGCCTAGGCAACGGTAACACCTGTGCAGGCGACTACTTCAGAGGTGGTGCTCGTAAGAGAGATCTTCCAATGTCGCAAGTTGGAGGGACGGCACCGAAAGACGGCGACAAGATCATGACGCCAGAGGAGGCTGCCAACTGTGATAAGGTTGTGGAGCCAAACAAAATGGTTTTCACGGATGCTGAAGGCGTGCAACGTGAAATTCACATGCCGGCGGGGACGTTTCAGACAGCCAGTGAGCACTATAGCGCCAAAAATTACGAGGAACTCAAGAAGTTTCCAGCCTGGGGTAAGTGTCTGAGACGCTAAATCCTTCCAACCTCGTCTTTTCCTCTTTGGAAGCCGCTCTATCTAAGCTGACTTGTGATGTTTAGCCAATCAATCCTACGACGAGGAAGCGAAAAAGTAGTTTGATGCAAAGGGCTTCAAGTGAGGATACTACAACCATGTCAGTGCTGCCTGCTGTGGAGAAAGCAAAGTTGGCACGACGTACATGTTGACGTCTCGAACAGATATTATTCAACATAATTGTGGACGAAGATAGCACGACAGCTTATCAATTTCCTTCGTGTGGTCACATCTATCAATGACGTTGTCAGTCATTGTCAAAATATTCAGCCGCGAATTGAATCCAACATCATTCGTGCAACGGTGCTCCTATTCACACTTTGTATCATCCGACATTCAGCGTGTCCCATTTGATTGGCAAAGTCATACAACATGTTGTAAGTCCTGTTATGGGCATCTTTGTGTATACCTGGCGCCCTTCCTGTACAGCTAGTCGCTCCGTAACTTCATAAAGCTTGCCCACATACTCTCTAGGCCATGCCTCCCACGATGAAAGCTTGCAACAGGTAATAATTCCTGAAAATCTCATTATCAAGACACATTTCCCCGGTCATGGCTGATCGAAACATAACCTTGTAAAGCTCTCATCATAACATCGGTGAAGCTCCTCCAGGAACTTCTCCCAAGGATCTGTAACATTACGAGAAAGTATGTGGAGGAACCCCAAGTCTGAGCAGAGAAGGTGAAGGTTTGAGACTCTCGCGTTGAGGATGGCGAGGCCAGACGCCAGCGACACCACGTGTGTGTGTACAGAAAGCATTCTTGGAGGGTTTAAATCTTAAGTAACCCTCCCCATCAAAGCCTGGTAGTGTCATTCGGACTATGCGTTGAGGACTGAGATGATATGTTGAAGGACACTCGTTTCAGGTATTTCTGCCAAGACGCTAGCGGAGACGAGTGCCAAGATATGGGATAGGGAACCCTGGGGAACAATAAATTTTTTTATTACAACACTAGAACCAACACTCAGTACCGTAACCAGCAATCATCCCATGAATACGATACTTATCTGCTCTACCTAAGTGCACTGTAGATAGCGGCAGGAATATGGTAACTTGAAGCAGCGGTGACGCGATGTGTACTGAAGTCTATATCTGCCAGACTGTATGTAGCTAAGTGGGTTTGCCTGTCCATGACCAAGTCCAGATTTCTCCACTCCCCCTTTTCACCTGTCTCTCCAACTCTCGATCCAAAAAAAATTGACCAGACTGGGGTTCGATCCCAGGACCTCTTCCGTGTTAAGGAAGCGTGATAACCAACTACACCATCCGGCCTCGAATTCGGTTGAATTTAAAGTTTGGACGCTATTCTAATTTTTAGTATTTTTAAGGAAGCCAAATTCTCGCGGTACTTGGTCTCCTTCGTTTGAATCAACCAGTCAACTCACTGATAGCTGAGAACGAACACAATGATTACTTGAAGATATGCTCCAAGCCCTTGATCTATGGAAAAGAGACACAAAGGGATCACGACATACCTAGAATGGGAAATTCCCGGAACATCTTAGTAAAACTTCACGCCGTTTACGAAGATTTCCAATTTCTGCGTTCCATCCACAGAACATGATGAGGGCATGGCCAATGAGGTCCCTTACTAATCAAGATAGATTCCTCAAAGTCTGATATCGACTAGCTAGTGTTGGTTTCGTTGAACGTTTCTATGAAACAGAGGTTTGGCGCAAGTAGGTCAGATCCTAAATCTATGCTCAATTCAGCGCTAACAAAGCCATTGAATTTGGTTGATAGAAGCCCTTCCGAAATTGTATAGTCAAAGACTGGCTTATGAAGACTCGGTGACAAAAGCAGAGGTAGAAAGAAAGGTACGAAATACAGCCTCTACGTTAATGAAAGAGAGAAGGGAGTGGTTAGAAGTAATAAGCTTAGATGGATCGATTAAGAATGTGCGTAGCGGGTCAATGCCTTCGTCTCCGACAAGGAAGATCCTTGTTCCTAGATGGAATAAATGTACCTCCTCACATCTCCCAAAAGATGAGAAGGAGGTTCGCGATCTACAACTTTGGGTATAGTGTACATGTATTGTATGCCTGGGTAATTCGAAATCTGGAAAAAATAATTGCATTATCGTCATCGGTCAGGAGCCCAGATGGACCAAAACAACGCCGCTGGATTATGTCGAGAGACGCCTGACACGCAACAATTGTGGAACAATCAGGCGGTTTGTTCCAGTCAATGCCGGTCTGGAGTCGTTGCCTGATGTGAAAACTCAGACGTTCTATAGAGGTAACCAAGGCCTTTCAGTGGGCGATTAGCTTCTAACGTTACAAAAATACCCTCTGCAGCACGAAACCACAAAGAGCAAGTTCCTAAAGGCCAAAAAAGGCACAGGAACGTATAGATCCTTGACTTGGTGCTGATAAGTATGACCCGTTTCGAGCGATACTGATGTCCTTATGTGTAGCTAGTTGCGGCGATTGATTTTGCAATGATATTGAAGATTGGGAGCGTCATTGACTACGACCGAGCATACACGGCAGGGGCCATCTCAAGTAAAACGATGTTCACTACCCATCATCACTGGCCACCTCGCGAAGAAACAAGATTCACCAGTTTCGCGACCTATACCCTCTATTATTATCTCTTTATTAATTAACCTATTTATCGCTTTAAGATTAATAATCTTTATAATTAATAAGGAAAACTTCTTCTTTATATTAGCTATACTTAGGCTATATATAAAGGCTAGCTATTTAATCCTAATTATCTTTAATTAAGGATATAATCTTTTATTAGCTACTTTTAGCCCCTTTATTACTATATATTAATCTTTATTATTAATTATTATTATCTTAATCTTATAGACTATTATTCTTAATATTTATTAGAGTATTTATACTAATTTATATACCTTTATAGCCTACCCTTCTATTCTTTCTAATTCTTCTCTTACCTTTACCGTAGTAATATAGAGTATAACGTCGCCTATCTTTATTTAATACGCTATAATAATAGAGTCTATAGCTTTACCTGTAATATAAAACGTTTATATAAGTTATATAAGTATAGCCCCTAATAGTTATTTCCTCTCTTTAATATTATTAATCTTTATTATAATCTACTTAGCCCTCCTAGCGTTTTCTACCTCTAGCGCCTATTAGGTTAAGGGTACTTATAACCTTAATATAACGCGTTATATAACTTCTACCTAGTTATTTAATCCTCTTTATATTATTAATAGTATTAATATATTCTTTCTAATCTCTACCTCGTTAGCGCGTCCCTTAATAATATAATTAATATAGGCGCGTAGCTAGCCTATTACGCTTTAATAAAACTTTTATAATATCTTATTTATTTACTCCTATTTTATACTTTATATTATCTTAAGGAGCTTATATAGTTCTTACTCTTTATTATTTATTAATCCTACCTTCTTACCCCCTAATAGTTAACGCGTTATCGCGTTACCTCCTTCTCCTCCTCCTCTATTTATCCTATTACCTCCTTCCCTATTATATCCCCCCTGCTAGGTACCCCGTCTCTCCTACCCCCTAGTCTACTTATCTCTTAACTCGTACACCTGTTCGCCTATACGGCCCGCCGTATTCGCTATCTCCGTCGCTATATTTCAATCCTAAGGATAAATATTATATAATATATACTTTTAATACTTATTATATAAGTATATATATTATTCTATTAAATAGTATTCTTCTATATTTATATCTTACTTAAGATAGATATAAAGATATTTATATTACTCTTTATCTTAATTAGGAAATTACTTTTATTCTTACTTTATTATAAGGTATTAAATATACTCTAGCTTATTATAATTTCTTTAATTTAAATTTTAATATATAGGTATTATTAGTATCTATCCTTTATAGGTTTAAATTATTTAATATATTTTATAATAATTATTTATATAGGCGCTCTAATATATAACTTTATATTCTAAGTAATATAAGTTATTATAATACTTTATAATTAATAATTTATTTAAAGTCTTTTCTTAATAAGATTTTAACTTTATCTTTTCCTTTAAGTTATTATTAATTTAATCCTAAAATATAAAAGTATAAGATTTAAAGTTATTTAAGAATCCTATTAATTAATTATTAATCTTAAGATCTTCTTAGCCTAAATCTCTTTTATTTATTTTTTATCTTTATTTAGATAAATCCTTCTAAACCTTATTATTATTATTTAAGTTAAGTTTTTATAATTTTTCTTAAATTTTTTAGAAGCCTTCCTTTTATCTTATAAATGTTCTTTTCTTTAATTAGAACTTTTTACTTTAAATTTAAATATTACTATTAAATCCTTTAGAGATTATCTTTTAATAAGTTAAACTTATTAAGTAAATCTTTTATAATTTTATCTAATTCTTTATTATTATACTTTATATTAGTTAGATTTCTTAAAGGTCTATTACTCTTAATTAATACTCTTTATAACATATTTAATTATAGTTATTATACTATATATTATTAACTTATAATTCCTAATAATATAGCTTAATTTATTATAATTATAGTAATTTATTACTTTCTTATCTCTATTTTATTACTTTTTACCCCTAAATTTACCTTTATATTATATTATATTAAGTTTTATAAGTATTAATTTATAAGGATCTCTTAAGACTTTAAATTTATTATTAAAGCCTTTTATAATAAATCTTAATTATCTTAATTTTATAATTCTATTATTATAATATTTCTTTATTATTTATTTATAAAACTTATTATTAATCTTAATTATAATTAATATAAGAGTTTTTAAGTTATTAATATATACTCTAGTATATATTAATTTATCTTTAATATTATCTCTTAATCTTTATTAATATATTATTATAAGTATATTATTATCCTACTTAATCTTAATAAAATATTATTAAAATTATATTAAATATTTTATAATTAACTTTTCTTAATTTAAATATTAAATAACTTATATTATTATATTACTTTTATTAGAAGGTCTAAATACTTATTAAATCTTAATATAAAAGTATATAAAGCTTTTTATCTATTATTTAATATCTTTATTTTCTTTTTTATTAGGTTCTTCTAAGTATTATTAAAAGAAAAGTATAATCTACTTCTAAGCTTATCCTCTTATATATATTATAATAAATATTAATTACTATTTAATTTATAAGGCGTATTTATTAAACTTAAAATATAACTAAAGTTATATAAGTTAATTTTCTAGCTTATTTTTAGTATTATAATATAACTTAGGTTTAATAACTTTAATACTATCTCTATTATTATTAAGTAAAGGGTATTAAGTCCCTTATTTACTTAAAATAAAATTCTATTTTAAGGTATTTATCTTAAGGATATTTAAAGTATTAAGGTTCTCTTAATCCTTAAACCTCTTAAAGGCCTAGCTCTTAATTAACTTAATTAAGTCTTATAAAGAGGAGTATTAAGGATAGAGTAAAAGTAGGCTTTATTAAGTTAAATTAATATTAAATAATATCTAATATTAAATAATATCTAATATTTAAATATTAATATTTATATACTTAAGAGATAATATAAGTTAAATATAAAGTTCTTATATATTATAAAAGTAATACTATTATATAAATAAAGGAATTTATATTAAGATTAATTAACTTAATTAGCTTAAGAGGCTTAACCCTTAAGCTTCTTAAGCTTCTTAAGTAATAGCTTAATTACCTAGCCTTACTTAGCGCTTAAGCCTGCTCGCTTAGTTCGGTATACCTACTAAACCAATGCTCGTAATAGTAGTAAGGGATATAATCATTATTATTATTATTATTATTATTAGGACGGGGGATAGTTATTATCTATATATATAATTTACAGGACGTATAGGTATATTCTAGGGGAGTTTTAAGTAGTATCTATAGCTGACTAATTAACCGCTCTAGAACCTAATGGGCTTAGAAACCCTACTAGATAGCTGCGGTATAACCCTTATAGGGTCGGATCCGTCTATGAATACTACTACTACTGCTGCTTAAGACTTTTAGTGTCAACCTCTGCACGGGGATCATATTCCATCGTATCTCCTAGTGTTGCATCCAGCTGTAGAGCATGCTCTTATTTCTCTGGCATATTAGATGTCCGTTCCTTCTTGCCACTGCGGTTCCATGTCAATCTCGCGTCTGCTGCAGGAAGAACGCACCTTCGCGGATCTATAGAGACTTATGCATCACTCCTCTTCTATATTAGATAGGAAAGGGATATAATACCTAGGTAATACTTTAACTATTATATATATAAGTATATTAATAAAATCTATATAAAGTTAATAAGATATAATAAATACGCGGGAGGCTACTTAACTAATAATTATATAAATGACCTAGGTATAATAAAGTAATACGCGGTCTACGGAGGTAAATACTTAGCGTAGGCTAAAAGCTACCTAATTAGGTAAAAGGAGGTAAAGAAGATAAAAGTTAAGCTAGGAGCGAAGCTAAAATACTTTAAGATACTAGAAAGGAAGGTAATATAAGCTATATTATTTATAATAGAAGGCTATTAGGAGGTAAAGGACTTCTAGATAATAATATATAATATAAAATATAAGGTACTTAAGGATATAATACCTAGACTAAATAGCGCGTCTATATTAAAGAAGGTTAAAAGGCTAATAAAGCTATCTCTATTAAAATATAATTAGCTACCCCTTCTAATAGAACCTTAATATTAATAATAGAGGGAAGAGTCCGCCCTAGCTCCTAATCAAGATATAGAAATATAAATAAAGAATTAATCCCCGTCTACTTAATAAGTAATATAAGGGGACTAAAAATCCTATAATATAATATATAAAAAAGGAAGGATATAGTAATAATACCCCTTCTAGAAAATAATAAAGTCTAAGATATAAATATACTCGCTATATAAGAACTAGCTAGGAATTTAATAAATAATATATCTTATAATTATAATATAAATAGGGTTTATCTAATATATTATAATAATCTAGAGGGAAGAACCTACTTTTATATAAATAAAAGACTAGATCTAGAGTCCTAGGAGGTATAATATAATAGAGGAGATCTCTACTTATTATAAATATAAGTCTATAGCCCCTAAAACCTAATTAAAGGAATTAAAGGGCCCCTTAAGTTATAAGGGATAATCCTTTAAATCTATAATATATATAATCCTTTCCTAGTAAGCTTAACTTCTAATAATAGCCCGTTTATAATCCTAGTCCTTAAAGGGATACTTAGCAAGGATAAGGAATATATAATAATTAATAATTTTAACTTATACTACCTATAATAGAATAATCTAGGTAGGTATATATATTATATAATAATAGATAAGTTATTAGAGGTAATATAATAGTAGGGAATAAAACTTAATATATCCTAGAGCTTAATAACGTAGTAGAGCTAAGGAATATAAAGTATAATTAACCTATTATTCCTTATTAAAGGCGCGTATAATATAATATTAAGATATAAGGTTAAATTAAAATTTAATTTTAGATCTAATTACCTCTTAATACGCACGTCCTTAGAATAGTTATAGGAGGAGTTAAAACCCCGTAGGAAGCGAGCTTAAAAGAAGGCTAACTTTAAAGAGATAAGAGGGGATATTAATATATAAATAATTATCTTAACTAGAGTCTTAAATTAATACCTATTAAAATTATATAAGAAGATTAATATATATATAAATAAGCTAATTATAATACTCTAAAAAATTATAAATAATATTATCCTTAATATTAAACCCTTTAAAGGCTTAAAGTTATACTAGATAATAAATTATATAAGGGTAATAAAGGCCTTAAGAGAGGCCTTAAGAGATTATAAATATTATTATATAGCCGCTATAAAGGAGAGGCTTTAAGAGATAGATAAGAATAAGGTCTTAATACTTAGAAAGACCTATATATTATACTACTAAGAGGTAGTATATACGGCGTTATTAAAGAAGATAGGCGTCTAGAAGCTAGCGTAATAAAGAAGAAAGAGGAGTATAATCCCTAGGAAGCTCCCTTAATTCCTAGCCCTTAAGGACGGGAAGGGCGGGAAGGCTACTAACTTTAAAAGGAAAGTAAAGGCGCTTAAGAGAGTCCTTTTCCCTCCCCCTCCTTAAGCTAACCTAAAGGATATTAAGGATATAATATACTTTATCTCAATTAACTTTTATACTATCTTAGAGTTTAGGGAAATCTAGGAAGTAATTTAATACCTAATTATAAATAAGGCCCTAGGGATCTTAATATTATTAAATAGATTCCTACGCGTCTTATATAAAGATCTTATTAAAGTAGTAGCAAGGCTCTTCTAAGCCTACTTAAATAGGAGCTACTATCCGAAGAGATTTAAAAAGGTAAATGTAATTATCTTAAACTATTTAAAATTAAAAATATATTAATTAATAGCGCTACTTAATATATTAGGAAAAGCTCTAGAGACGGTAGTATTTAAGTATCTTAATAGTCTAGTAGAACGCTATAAGCTCCTCCTAGAGTAATAAATAAGGATAAGGAAGAATAGGTTAATAGAGACGGCCTTTAAGGCTCTAATAAACTTAATTTATATAATATAAAATTAGGGGAAAGAGAATATTATAAGCTTACTATTATTAGATATTACGGGAGCCTTTGATAATATATTATATAAGAGGTTACTCTATATAACCTTAAAATAAAGGGAATCCTAATAGTAATTATAGCCTAGGTTATAAGCTTCCTTTAAGGAAGGGTAATATCTATTATAATAAGGATAAGAACTAACTAAATAAAGGAAGTAAAGACTAGGATTCCCTAGGGCTCCCTAATCTTACTAATCCTTTTCCTATTCTTTAATAGACTATTAATTAAGGAATACGCGAGGACTAAGCTCTTTATATAAATAAGGGGTTTTATTAATAATATCTACCTCTTAATATATAATAAGTCTATTAAAGAGAACTATTATTAACTTAAAAAGGCCTATTAAATTTATTAAAGATAGGTAAAGACTTATAACATGACGTTTACGCTATAGAAATATAAATTAATCTACCTCTTAAGAATATTAAAGAAATTTAATATATTAGAAATAGTTTAATTTAATAGTATAAAAGTTATCTTAAGCGTAAGTATATAAGTCTTAGGATTATATATTAACTTAAAACTCCGCTAAGGCCTATATATTACCTAAATTAAGGTAAGGGCTATTACTTAATCCTAGGCGCTTAAGTACTTAATAGGTTTAACTTAAAGCGCGACTTTTATAAGGTATAAGATAATTTATAATATAATAGTTTAATTAATACTTATATTTATAGCTTTAATATAATATTACCCGAAGGGAACGGCTAGTATTATAGAGACCTATACGCGTATACTTAAGGTAATATAAAATAATTACTTAAGATTAGTCCTTAGCGCGTATAAGACGATATTAATACTAATATTAAAGGCGGAAGTAATAACTCTCCTAATCTAGATATAACTTAATAACCTAGTAATAAAATACTAAGCGCTCCATAATACCTACGCGAGTATAATAGCGGGGAATAAGAAGATCCGACGCTAGTTAAAGGGGAAGCGTAGTAAAGTAAGACGCTAAGCCCTTATCCTAATATAAGAGAAGGAGGAATAGGCCCTACGCGAGCTTAAAGTTATAAGCTAGGACTAAGTAATAATAAGTATTTAATAGAAGGCCTATTAATATAACTTAATAAGAGATATTAAGGAGTTTTAAGATATTAATAATATCTTAATAAAGGTAAAAGACTAGAAGTAGCTCTAATAAAAGGAGTAATAAGAGGCCTACTAGGTAATTATCTTAAAGGAAAGCTAGGAGTTAATAATAAAGGGCCCTCTTTTAAATAATTATATTAACTACTATTAGGGATTAAGGAAGGCGGAAAGCTCGCTAATAATTTAACTTTATAATAGGAAGAACGGCTTTAAGGCGTTCCTACTTAAGGTAAATATCTTAGGGATCTAAGATTCTAGATATAATTACGGCTAGGTAAAATAGGATATAAGGTATATCCTCCTCTTCTATTTAAAATTATAAGAGTTAAGACTAAACCTAATTAAGGAGGCTAGAACCTATAACTTTAAGAAGATATTAATTAGGCTAAGAGGTATTTATATAATAGCCCGCTAGCTAATAAAGATAGATTACCTAAAATAATTCTAACTTATTAAACTTTAATTAGAGTAAATAAAACTTCCTTAAGAGGCGGTTCTACTATTAAAATTAATAAAGGCATTAAAAGTAAAGTAGAAAGGGAGGAAAGTAGCTAAAGAGCTATATATATACTATTAATTAGACGCGCTAAACAATATAATCCTAATAAAAAGAACTTATTAGATTACCTAAGAAGTAAAATATTATAAGGAAAGGAGATAATAAGTAGGAGTTTTTAATTATAAAAGGTTTCTCTTACGCCCCGCTATAATAAGATATAGTAGCTCCGCTACCTTTCCTACTAGGAAGGGATACTTAAGCGTAAAAGACTATCCTTATTAGTATAAATAATACTAGAATAGGCGTATAAATAATTAATTAATCAATTAATTAATTAATTAAAAGTATATATATTAAAATAAGATTATTAAATTCCTTCTTAAATAAAGAAAAAAATAATCCTTTATATTAAGGGAAAGTATAAAGAGATTAACATCCTAATCCTTATAATATAATATCTATATATTATAAACTATAAACTATATATAAATATTTTAATAGAAGTTAATAATTAATAAATTATTATAATAATAGATTTTAGAGCTAATAAGAATTTTATTTCTTAAAATTAGATATAATTAGTAGGCTTATTTACTTAAAGGAAATATAATCCTTATAACTTATAACTTATAAATAATTAATAGATTTATATTATTAATAAGTAGGATAATTAGGGAAATATATCTATTATCCTTTATAATTTAATAATACTATAAGGAAATTACTCTTAATATAACTAGGATAGCTACTTATTATATTATTTTAAATATACCTTAATTAAAGAAATAAAACCTAATAATAGATTAAAAGAAAGGAGTACTTAAATTTAAGTAATCTAATAATATTGTTAACATTTACCCCTTATATTAATAGTAGATAATAGTAGATAAGAGATAGAATTAAAGATTAACTAAAGTATAATTAACTTTAATCTTAATTAAAGATAACCTTCAAAGTAAAGGATCTAATTTAATAAATATTAATAAGGATTAGCTAGGCTAATAAATTAAATTTAGAGGAGGAATTAATAAACCTTCTATTATCTCTTAATAATATAAGAAATAGAAGTAGCTATTTAAGGAAGAGATAATAATAAAAGCTTTACCTAAATATTAATCTTAAGATTATAAGATCCTACTTAAATTAAGTAAAGAATTAATATTTTAAAGAATTAATATTTAAATGAATTTATATATTTTTAGAGAAGGAACTTTTAATATTATATAAGTATATTAAAAAGAACTTAAAAAAGGGATTTATTTAAGAATCTAAATTATTAATAGTTTATCTAATCCTCTTTATATTAAAAAAGGATAGAAAATTAAGGCTATATATTAATTATTAGAAGTTAAATAATATTATAATTAAAAATAGATATCCTTTATTAAATATTAATAAGCTATAAGATAGACGTAAGAAAGTAAAGGTATTTATTAAATTAAACCTTTAGGAAGCTTATAACTTAATTTAAATAAAAGATAGTAAGGAATAAAAGATAGTATTTTAGATATATTATAATTATAATAAGTATCTAATAATACTATTTAAACTTATTAATATATTAATAACCTATTAGATATTAATTAATAACATTTTAAGAGTATACTTAAATAAGATAATTATTATATACCTTAATAATATATTAATTTACTTTAAAGATAAAGATATTTATATTTAATATATATAAGAAGTTTTATTATACCTTACCTATATTGGATTATATCTTAGCCTAAAAAAATATAAGTTTTATAAGGAATTAATAGAATTCCTAGGATTTATAATTAATATAAAAGGTATTTAGATAAGCTTTAAGAAGGTTAAGGTAGTACTTAAATAGCTTATATTATATAATATTAAAGGTATCTAAAGTTTCTTAAGATTTATAAATTATAATTATAGATTTATAAAAGATTATTTAAAGAAAGTAATTCTACTTATAAATATTATTAAGAAGGATATTAAATTTAAACAAAATTTTAATTAAAACAGAGTATTTAAATTATTTAAATAATTTTATATAAATCTATTAATACTTTATACTTTTTAAGCTAATTAATTAGCTTAGATTAAGATAGATACCTTAGATCTTATACTTAAAGCCTATTTATATTAGATAGTAGATAGAAAGTAATACCTAGTTACTTACTTTTCTAAGAAAATAATAGGAGCTAAATAGAACTATAATATATATAATAAAGAATTACTTATAATAATATATATACTTTAATATTAGAGAGTATATATTAAAAGTTATTTTAAATTAACTATCTTTATAAGTTATAAGAATCTTATTAACTTTATAATAATAAAGGAGTTAAATTAATAATAAGTTTATTAGAAAGAATTACTAGGATAGTATAAATTTAAGATTATATATATACTTAGAAAGGATAATAGTCGAGTAGACACCTTAAGTAGACGAGAAGACTATATAAAAGATAAGGATATTATAGAAAGATTAATCCTAAAATAAGAGGATAATAGATTACTTATATTAATAAGAATTTTAATAGTAATTATATATATTTAAGTCCCTAGAATTTTAGATAGTATCTAAAAGGGATATAAAATTAATAGTCTAATAAAGATATTAAGAAGTTAATAATTAAACGCGGACCTCCTAAAGTATAAGGATAAAGTTTACTTACTAGGATTATATATTAAAGAAGTTATAAGGGATTATTATAATAATCTATTATAAGGATATCCTAGAGTTATAAAAATATTAGAACTCCTAGTAAGAATATATACTATATTAGGGTTATAAGTATATATTAAGAAATATATTAAGAGATATAGAGCCTATTAACAGAATAAGGTAGTACGCTATATAAAGTATAGATAGATATAGTTCACCTTAATATTAGAATTACTATAAAAAGACGTTATAATAGACTTTATAATTAAGTTATTAAAGTCGGGAGACCTAATTATAAAGGAAGTCTATAACTTAATTATAATTATTATTAATAAATTAATAAAGTATACTATTATAATACCCTTTAACGAGACTTATAATATAGAATAATTAGGTTTTATTCTTATTAATAGATTGGTTAGGGATTATAATATATCAGAGTTAATAATATTTAATAGGAATAAGCTATTTATATTTAACTATTAGAAGATATTAATATTAGTAATAAAAATAAAATTATATATATTAATAACCTACTACCTATAGATAAATAGATAAATAGAATATATAAATTAAATTATAGAAGTATACCTAAGTTATTATATAAATATAAAGTAAAATAATTAGGTTTCACTACTTCTAATAGTATAGTTAGTATATAATAATAAATAGTTATAAATAACTAGGCTATTACTATTCTTTATAAATTATAGTTAATATATGAATCTCTTCCTAGATCCTAGGCTGGGGCTAAAAGCTAATAAAGTATTAATCCTATTATCTAATATAAAGGTATTATATAAAGATATATAAGGTAAGATTAAAGAGATAAATTTAAGAACTTAATAATATATTAATAAGAGATGAAAAATATATCCTTAATTAAAAGAGGGGGATAAAATCTATCTCCTTACTAAAAAGTTTAAGTTAAAGAGATAAAATTAAAAATAAAATAAGAAGCTTAGACTTATTAAAGTTAACCTATTTTCTATTTAAAGGATGAAGGGACTAATAAATTATAAGTTAAACCTTCTATTAAATATTAAAGTATTTCTAGTATTTTATATCTCTAAATTAGAATCAATAGACTTAGATATACTTTTATAAGAAACCTTTTATTATATTATAAAAGAAGAGATAGAGTATAAGGTTAAGAAAGTCCTAAATTAATAAGGTTAATAATACCTTATTAAACAAAAGAATTATAATAACTCTAAGAATACCTAGGAGTTAACTAAGAATTTAATAAATTATTAAAGTCTTTTAAGATAGTTCTATTAGAGCTAAGGGCTAACTAATTAATTATATTAAAGCTATTAAGTTTATTAGGACGATTATTAAATAGTAATAAAGAAATAGGAGTCTTTATAAGATTATTGTTCTACTTATCTTCCTTAATCTTTAAGATATTAATTAATTCTTTATTACTTAAATCCTTTAATTATTTTAATCAAAATTTCCTTTATTTCTTTAAGTAAGTAAGCTTTAAGTAAGTCTTAAGGATCTTATTATTTAACTTCTTAAACTCTTAAATTACCTTATTTATATCCTTAAAGTTAAGGGCTAAATTATATTAACAATTATAGTGAAAATACTCCTTATACTTAAGTTATTAATAAGTAATATAATAAGGGAGGCTTTATAAGTAGTAGGACTTATAAGGATATATTACTATATAAGATTAATAGAATTTATAATTAATTATAAGGTTATAATAATAAGTATTAAAATCTAAATATAATATATTAATATATTAAGAAATTAAGTTAACTTTTTTAAAGTAAAGGCTTAAAGAGGGGACCTAATATTATAAATATTAATTTAATAGGTATATTGGATTAAGTAAGTAGGCTTAAGCGCTAAGTAAGGTTAGATAATTAAGTTATTACTTAAGAAGCTTAAGAAGCTTAAGGGTTAAACTTCTTAAGCTAGTTAAGTTAGTTAATCTTAATATAAATTCCTTTATTTATATAATAGCGTTACTTTTATAATATATAAAAACTTTATATTTAACTTATATTATCTTCTAAGTATATAAATATTAATATTTAAGTATTAAATATTATTTAATATTAATTTAGCTTAATAAAACCTACTTCTACTCTATCCTTAATACTCCTCTTTATAAGATCTAACTAGGTTAACTAAGAGCTAGGCCCTTAAGAGGTCTAGGGATTAGGAGAATCCTAACGACTACCTTAAAATTTAATAAAATTTAACGCTATAAGTTTAGTTATATCTTATTACCCCTTAAGTCCCCTGTAGCTCTATTAATAATAATAAGTTATAATTTATATTAGAGTATACCTTTAGTCCTTATAACCCTTAGATAAGGAGTAATAAGATACTTCCTTATTATAACTTAATACTTATACCTTTAATCTTAATTATATATAGGTAGTTAGAGGGGCTTTATAAGGCTTAATATTATTAAATTTATATCCTTTATTTAAAGAGTCTTCTTGTTTAAGTACCTTAAGTCTTTAATTTTTATATTATTAATAAAGTCTCCCTTATAAGAGGTATTTATTATCCTAAACTATAAGAGTAGGCTTATATTTATAATAAATTTAATTACTTTAATAGCTAGTATAAGCTTTAAGAGAATTTTTTGTATATCCTTTTCTTAATTATTAACTTATATTTACTTCTTAAGCTTAATTAGTTTAGGATAGCTTAATAGTATATATTATATAATCTACTTTATAAATTTATAATTATAAGCTACTAAGGATTCCTTTTTAATCTAATAAAGGTAATTGTTAAGGCTTATTTTATTAATATATAATTAAATAAATATTAAATAAAGGATATAAAATTAACCTTTAAATTTAATTAATACTTACTTAAAAGGCCTAAATTAAAGGTAATAATTAACTTTATTAATATTTACTTTAACTTATATTTATTCTTATATTATATTAACCCTCTTAAATATAAAGGTCTTTATAATTAAGATTAACCTTATAAGGTTAAAAGGAATATATATTTTTAGGCCTTAATTATATATACTCTACCTTATAATTTCCTTTATTATTAGGTTAATAGCTTTATTTCTAGGGACTCTAATATATATAAGGATTTAATAGATTTTAATTTATTAATTAAAATTATTAAGATATTTAATTATATATATTAATATATATTAGCTAGACTAATTTATAGCTTATGAATAAATTAAATTATAACCTAGTTATTAATACAAATTATAATTAGGCCTTAATTATTATCCCTTAAGGTAATATCTAGGGTTATAATAATATTATAAAACTTATTAAAGTATATAATAAACTTTATAATAAGTCTAAAATAGGCTTTAAGGTATTAAGTAAATATTAGGGCTTTCTTTAAATTTAAGTAGAATATTATAATTATTAAGGCGTTAATTTTATTATTAATTTTATTATTATTAATATAAATAGCTAGCGTATTACAATTATTAATAATATAATTATAAAAGGTTATAATAGCCTTTATATTATCTATAATTAAGATTATAAGGGTATCCTATTATAATAAGATTATAAATAGGAGTTATTATTTAATTCTTATAACATTTATATAATAGATATACTTAAAGTATTACTTAAGTTTATTAAGGGGGTTTAATTATATATAAGTTATACTCTTAGTATCTAAGTTTAGGCTCTAATAAATTTCATACCTAAATCTTATAAAGGAAGAGTAAATAAGGCTAGTAGTAATTTTAAAGAATATATTATTAAATATAATCTTAAGCTATTATTTAATAAGCTAGAAGTAAAGCTTTATATTTAATACTACTCTTATAATAATATAAAAGGTACCTTTAATAATAATTATTATATATTTTTAGATTATTATTATAAAATATAAGTTATACTATTTATTATTAATTATATTAACGCCCCCGCTTAAAATATATTAAATTAAGGCGTAGTAAAGGAATATAAGTAATATAAGGAACTAATATACCTACTTAATTTTATATAGGCTAATATCTTATATAAAGTTACTTAAGGTAATAAGTATAATTAATAATTTAATTAACCTTTACTTAGAGTAGTTTATATACGCCTTCTAATTTAACTTATTATTAAGGACTATTTTAAGGTATTTAATAATATTACTTAAAGGAATAATAATATAAAGGAGGATTAATAAGTATATTAAGATTTAAGAAAATTAAAGTAAATTTTATATTAACCTTTATTTAAAGTAAATTAACTAATATTTCTTTAAGTTAAAAATAGATATATATTTATAAGCTTATTTTATTATATAAGTATAAAGAAGTTTAAGCTTTATAATATTCTTATATTAATCTTTACTTAAGATTATAGTTATTATATTGTTAATACAATTAGGGATTATAAAGCTTATAATTATATTAATATAAGCTTTAATTAAGTTAATATTATAAAATAGGTAGAGAATAAGGGATAGGAGTAAGCCTTATATAATCCTTATACTTATTAAATACTCCTTAAAAAAATAATTTAATATATAAATCTTTATAATTTAGTTTATTAGAAAGCTATTAATTTAGCCTAAAATTATATTATTAACCTTTTACTTATAAAGGTTATAAAGTAGTCTCTAATAGGATATATTATTATATACCCCTAATATTTAATATTAAGAGGCTAGCTATTCCCTTAAACTTTTATATAAAGTAGATTTTCTTAGTAAGTATATATATTATATATTTAATAGAAGTCCCTTTATAATCCCTAAGATAGCCTTTAAGGAGTAATTTAAATATCTTAATTATTTAATTAAGGCGGGTTATAATTAATACTTTAAGTACTTTTCTAATAATATTAAGAAGAGTAATTAGGTAGTAGGATTTTAATTAAATATAATTATATTAATTATCTTACTTCCTTAGGGCGTAGGTAACTAAGGTCTTAAATTATGTAAGATAATAACTAGAGGTAATATTATATTAAAAGAGCTAAATTAAGTATAATAATAGGATAGGAAGTATAATTTAAAGGATACTATTAGGGATCTTATCTAGGCTTAAGGTACGCTTTATAGGTATATTATTAATTACGTTATATATTTCCTTTATAATAATTAGAGGAAACTTAATTAGGCTAGGGTATTAAAATCCTATTAAAGCTAAGAGGTTAGCCTCTAGGGGCTATGGAAAGAAGGCGGCAGCGAACACGTCCGCTAAAAGTCTTGAGTAGGCGCCAAGTCTCCAGGGATCAGGGCGCCTAAGATTTCTAGCTTGCTTCCGGGGAGCCCTACACTACAAGGGTGCGGTTTCCGGGGTAAACGTCCTCTCAGCCCATCGAACGATTGGTGCATTTCCGGTTAGCGCTAACTCGAAACTTCTGGTGTCAACCACCGTAGGAGAAATCTATTCCTAGGAACAGAACATTCTGAAACCTCGAATATTCGAATGTCCTTACCAACAAGTACAATAATAATCGTCAGGACTCGGGTCTAGCGTTTCCATCCTTCAAAGAATTTAATTTTTAGGTTTGTAGGATTCAGTTCCTGGTGGATTGTTTGTTATGAGCTCGGCTCAGCCACAGAAGGGGGTCGATGAAACCACTGCGCATCCTGAGGATATCTTTGTACTGTTGTAAGGACATCGACCAATCCGAAGTCGATGAAATCATTGCGCCCGAATCCTGATGATTATTGTTGTACTGTCGGTAAGGACATTGGAAATCCAAAGACGATGAAACCACTGCGCCGAATCCTGACGATTATTGTTGTACTGCTGTAGGATCGGGCAATTTGAAGTTGATGAAGCCACTGTCCATCTTGACGATTATTGTTGTACTATTATCATGACATCTAATATTTCGAGGTCCATGAAACGACTGTGCCCGAATCCTGACGATTATTATTGTAAAGTTGATGAAACCACTGTGCCGAATCCTGACGATTAAGGACATCGGACAATTGCGATATGGTACTGGGGCCATGGATCATTGCAAATACATATAAAGAGGCAGCTCGAAGGCCTTATGTCTCCATTCAATATCTGCAGTCTCGACTCTCACACAACATCAACAGTAGCACCAATACCCAAATCGCTTCAACAGTACAAAGACTTCGTTTTCCATAATACCAATCAGCAATCCCAACACAGCTCTTGAGTCGTCGCCGCCATGCAAATCACACTATCATCCGCGTTTATTCTTGCTCTTTCAACCTTTGCCGCTGCTGCACCTGCAAATGATAAAAGATCGTCCGACTATCAGGGAGATGCGCCAGCCCAATTCTCGCCTTGTGGCGCGTCCCTGTTCATGTACCAAAATGAGTCTCCGCAGGGTGGGTGCAGAATTGCTACTTCTACCGACCGGAGCGGATCAGGAGAGGTAGTTATTTACGACGGCAACTGCGCCGACAACAAACAGAACGCAGGCACAGTCATCATCAATGAGGGTAACGGACCTTCCGATCCCCCTCAGCAGTTCAGCAAAAGTTCGGTGGGGTTGTTTGATATACAGACGACGCAGGATAATTGTGCGATTGATGGCCACGGTTGCTATCCAAGGCTGGTGTAAGTCCTTCAACCCTGACAAAGCTTTGCTCCATCAGGTAGCCCTTGACTTGGGCATTGCGAGATATATTGCTGACGGTTCTTGCAGGAGTTATGGGAACAGCTTTGACATGTGGGACAACCCAGCTTGCAGCCAGGGCCCTCGAAACCCAGCCGCCAAAAGAGATGTAGAAAAACGCGGTCAGAGTGGTTATTGGTGGAGGTGCCAGCTCAATTGCTACACGCCTCCTGCACCTGTAACCTGTACCAAAAAAGGCCCAGATGGACCTACCTGGGAGGAACCCGCACCGACACCTGATATCGTCTCCTCCAAACAACCTTGCCCTCCCAAGGAGCAAGTTGCGTCGTGCACAATACAAGTCAGCGATGTCACAAGCTACGCCAACACTCTAACGAACACCCACACCGTCACGGATACAACGACCAAAGGCCAGTCAGTAGCAATAGGCGCAAACAGTAAGTTCGACATATCAATCCCTACCATACCATCTCAATTCCTAACGAATCCACCCAGCCGACTTCTTCAGCCTCACCAGCACAACCAGTGTCGATTTCGCGCACGCTGTTGCCAACGGTCTTGACACCGCAAAAACCGACACTACAGGCGTAACAAAGGGTTACACCACTACCCAGCAACCTGGTACCCAAGGCGTAAGTTGCCCTGCTACACTAAACTCCTATCCGATGAAACCTCGCTAAAAGCAAAACAGTACTATCAATATACAGCCACGCTCATTTGCCACATGAATCAGGTGGCATGCGTTGGTGGTACCGGACCCACAGAGATGGAGATGAAATTCTGCACCCAGAAAAAGAACAACGAGGGAGCTCCACTTGGCGAGTACAAGTACGTTACATACCCTTGATTGGAATATCACAAACATTGCTGGAGGGTTGAGAAGGGCTGAAAGCCAGTATGAAGAAACATAGCGCAGGGCATGGACGTGGCTGGAGTATGGGATCAAGGCGGGGGTGTCCGTGCAGCATCATCAAGTCATTTCCAGCGATGTATTTTTATCTCTCTTGTTATTTTATCTCTCTTGTACCATCCTTGCATTTCCTACGTCATTGCTATATATCATACTTGCACTAGCGAATGCCTGTTTAAATCCAGTCTTTTACGAATCTATCTCACGGCCCATTGTCCGATTTACATGATTTCTGGTACGGTGTGCTCTTTAGGTAAATGCGCCTTTTTTGTACTATTTGAATATGTATCATGAGTGGTCATATCTAAGCAGGCCGTTGGCATACTTGGGCACATTGGCAATTGGTTCGGAATGGTTCGGAATGCGGAATAGAAAGATACAGATTATGTACATTTCGCGCTGCAGAGTTAGAATATTCCAGTAGGAGATGGTGTCGTGGAAGATTAACGATGAGCAGGACATAAACATAAAAGCCCGCATGTTGCAAGACCGAGTATCCTAACATTCACATATAGTACCCCAATCCACGAAGAAATAAACATCAGACGTCGCGAAACGCCATTTCCACTCAAATATAATCTTTCAACTAGATTTATCATCAATCCCATCAGCGATAACCCTCTCACCCAATTTCTGCTCCGCCTTCACCATAGCAGCAGGGTCTCCAATCGGAACACCCATTCGCTCCTCCTCAATCTGCCTAATCGGGCCCGTAAACCATCTCCGCGCCCACAGAAACCAACTTCCGAAAGCCCACAATGCCACAATGCCCACAGCAACAGGCGTATAATTCAACGTCTGACTATTCACCGGATTCAGTTCCGGCAAGCAGAAAACGATGGTAATGAAGGCGATGTAGAGACATGCTACCAGTGCGATGGGGCGGGAGGCAAGGCCTAGGTTGAAAGGGCCCTTGACGAAGTTCCGGGGATATATCAGGCCGATGAGGATGGGGAGGCCGTAGGAGAGGTAGAGGCCTATCGTTGCTATGGAGGTAGCTGCAGAGAAAGCTACGCTGGAGCCGAGGGAAGGGATGGCGAGTAAGAAGGCCAGGAAAGCAGCTAGACAAATGGTACGGATAGGTGCGCTGAATCTGTCGTCAACTTTAGTGAAGAAGTGTGGTAAGCCTCCGTCGCGGGCAAAGCCGAACATCATGCGCGAATTCGAAGTGAGCGAGAATAGACCGGCGTGCCACACGCAGACGATGACGAGGGTCATTAGAGCGATAGCACCTGAGTCGCCGAAAATGTCGACGAGGATTTGGACGACAGGTTGGCCGACTGAGCTGGCGACCGTGGTGGAAAAGTCTTGGATGGAGAAGAGGAGGGAGATGATGAGAAAAAATCCGAATACGGCGGAAACGCCCACAGACATGAGCACACCCAGGGGCGCATTCCATGCTGCGTTGTGGGTCTCCTCGGATAAATGAGCAGAGGCGTCGAAGCCAGTAATAGTATACTGTGCCATCAAGATGCCGCATACAGCCACATAAGCGGGTGAAGCGCGGACACTCCAGCCAGGTGAGGGAGTTACGCCAGTGCCGTCGTAGAAGGTAGCGAATACCGCTTTGGCAGATTGATGGATAGGCGCCTTAGCTAAGATGGCAATGGCGAAGCAGCTTACCCCTACTGAGTGGAGAATAACCGAAAGGCTGTTGAGATGTCTGAGGATTGAGACACCGAAGCTATTGACAAGGACGTGGGATATCAGAAGGGCAGCGTAGATTCCGATGGTCTTGCCCGCCGTGGGCTTGTAGCCGCTATTGACTGTTGCAGTAGTTGATATCAAACCAGCACATCCGAATGTGATGCCAGTCGTAACAGCTACCTGTCCGAGGAAGTTGAACCTGATGCAATTGTCAATGTCTCAAAGCGCTTATGGCAAAGTAGACGATGCTGATTCTGGTACGAACTGTTGACTTACCAGCCAGTGATCCAAGAGTAGAAAGCGGCTTTGTCTGGTGGAGCCAGTATGGCTGCCCAAAAGTAGGGACCACCACTTGTTGGTATGGCAGACACAATCTCGGCCATTCCAAGAGCGACGAACATAGCTGCAAAAATTAAACCGAGTTCTGAGGGAAATCAGATTGGGGAGGCATGTACTGAAAAAGCAGACGACAATCCAGCCGACAGACATGACGCCTGGTCCTCCTGTGGATAACCCATATTCGAAAAGGCTGTCACAGACATCAATCATTTAGTTCGACCGAGAACGAACGTGTTACGTACGTAGTGATCCCGGTGATGATACTCTAGAGTATTGAGTTAGCTCTATCGAAATCAACAGAACCATCGATTTGTCATCACCCAATCGATTGTGAAGAGATTACTGGTGTAGCAAAGAGACTTGATTGATTTTCTTCCCAAAGCTTTTTGCTTTCCATCGGCCGGATTGACGACCCTGATGGTCTATTGCTAAAATGCGAATCCTGTATTGACTTACGATGATCGAAAATGATACTCCAAAATTATGCAGCAGAGACCAATTACGTGTGAGCTCCTGCTTATAGCCGAGCTCTGCAAGTCGGTCTTCATCTGCTACTCTCACAGAACCGGTATAGGATGGTCGACGCGTTTCGTCATCCATTATATAGTCGTTCTCTCAATAGACTAAGCTGCCAATTTTCGTACGGTCGAAGCAGACAGGCCAAGCTGCTAACGTACTCCAGTAGATGCCCCGAGTTGCAGGCACAAGGCACACAGAAACAATGCTTCTGGCGATGTAGAGGAGAGGAGAAACACGCCATGCTGGGCATGTCGTCTGACATCCCGCCCGAGCGAGCCTAGAGCGGAGAGATGAAGCCGGCGACGAGTTCTGATAACGGATAGATTGGTTCGCTTCCTTTAGCCGTTTTGGGTTAGTAGGCTTGATGCTAGCGCTGATCGAACTTAATGGCCAGATCCAACGAGGGGCAGGGCAGGAGGGGATATCAACAATGGCAGACAGTGACAACCCTCTGCTCAAGGCACTGCCTCCAGAGACCGACTACATTTCATACCTGACAATACTAGAGTACAATCTCACCAATGAGCAGCTGCCTACGCTGCATACTATACTCCAAGACACAACCCTAACAGCGAATATTGGCTGGGATCTGGTCCATCTGCTACTTCCACTTCTCCCCCAATCGCAACAATGCCTGCAGGATATTTCGAGGCTAGGCAATCCAAGAGAGGTCGTCCTGAAAGTTACAGAGCTTTTGGAAGGGTTAAGAGACGAAGATGAAGAGGAGAATGAGTACAGGAGCGGACAAGAGGAGGGCCAAGAAGAGACAGTAGCCAAGAGGCTTCAAGACATCAGGAGGGAGGACGTCAAGATTTATGATCATGCGAACGATACAATCTCAAAATCTGTCGATGCGCCAAAGATTACCACTCAGCCATCGAAAGCGCTCAGATTTACCGCACTCCTGGAGATGCTGTCCATACTGCATCCACGCATCAAAACCAAATATCCTAGCCGCTTCCTCTCGACGTCTTTACAAGCGATCCTACCCGCTTATATGCAAGTGGCCGAAAGAGCTGAAACAACAGAGGCAGTTCTAGGATTGATCAAAGACTTGTCGGGGACGAAGAGGCCAAAGCTACCACCTCGAAAGAGCAGCAGCACAATTCCCACCCACTCAACACCCCAGTCTGCTCCTGATCCTGAAGGCCAGGATGATGCATTGGGTCCACATGAGGTTGACCTGCAATCTCGTCTACTACAGTCTTTCCTCACCTATGTCACAGAAGGCTATATGACTTCATTAGTTGCGGATGAGGATGTTCCAGGTATGGCGTGGTGCAGCAGGTATCAAGAGAAGCTATATCCCGAGAAGATCATACCTGGAAGGCGAACCTACAGCAGTCTGTTTGCCGAGGAAGAGAGTCTACATGTACGCGATGCTGTTATGGGCCATATCTTGGTATGTTTCTGCTACATTCAAGGCGGCACCCTCGCTGACTGTTCAGGCGCTTGTTCGAGATCTGAAAATTGGCGCCGAAGAGTTGCTATCAGTCATGATCAAGTCAGAGGAGCCGGATGTGGAAGAGGAGGAGCTACCTTCCACGGCATCTGATGTGCCCTTGTCGCGAACGGGCTCATTGTATCTCTTAGCCACAATGGCAGCATCGTCCACATTCTTCGATGCTCCAGCATCGTTACCACCTTTACACATCATCCCTGATTACGCAGCAATACTTGACAGCTCCCTCGGCGATTCCATAACGGGCAACACTGGAGCAGAACCAGAGCCGTTGATTGACGCAGTGCTGTTCTTAGGTTTCCTTATCGTCAATGAACGACCCAAACTCATTTCAGACGATGACTTAGTCTACAACAACATCCTCAGACGGCTGTCCCTACTTTCGGCCAACATGCCGTCGCCTGTCCTTCGATATCACGCCCACCTTTTGACTTGCTCGTTACTTCACTCCCACCCTGAAGATCATTTTCGTCTAGCCTTTATTCGCGATACGCTCGAGCACTGTCCATTTGAAAACCTCAAAGCAAGTGCTGTTGGCTGGTTGAAGGATGAACTCCTATCAGCGGATAGACCTCCAAATGAGAAAAGTGTGGATGCGGAGCCGTCGATCTTCGCGACGCCAGCTACTTTGGAAACACTACAGCCATTCTTGTTTCCCAACGTTGATGCGCTTATGGAAGGACAGGCCACGACTGATAGCTATGCCACCTTTCAAGCACATCAACCGTTCTATCTTGCCGTCCTAAATCTTCTCTATCTCCTTTTATCATCTCCATCGCTATTCCTTCGGCTAGGCTTGGCAGACTCGCTAAAGCAAGGCCCAGAACATTTCTCCAATTTCCTCAATCCTCTCTCTGACGCATCAAGGAGATTCCGGACTAGTATTCTGAGCGAAGAAATGGGTTATGATGATGAGGAAAGTAAAGAGGCAGCATTGGCAGCCCTGGAGCTGTTGAATATGTCTGTACAGCAGGTTGAGGATGTGATAACGAAGACAAGAGAGACCTGAGCGCTGATTGTACAATCAAACTGTCATCGAATGGATATCTTGGAGCTATATTTGTCACATAACTTGGGGGATTGTGATTTATTGTACAAAACTATTCTGATATACTGTCGAATGCCGACCGACCTCGCTCTTTCAAGGAAATGTTCCAAATCTCTGCCATAGCGTGACCTGGATATCGTAGTTTGCACGTCAATCAGTCACTCGTGATATTGCGTAGACTTGCTCTCTTCACTCAACGTAGTAGATTGAGCTTCACGCTGCCTCGAGATCCAACAACCCCCATCGTAGCAAAACGTGGTATTGTCGCCAGAACGGTTCCTCTCACCACCTCCACCTAATACGGAAAAAACTCCCGGAAGCAGAATGCAAAAGAAAAGTCCAAGACATGCCAAAAGGAAACGACACCTGCAGGATTTGAACCTGCGCTCACGAATGAAACAGATATCAAGGATTCGAGTCTGTCGCCTTAACCACTCGGCCAAAGTGTCACGTGATAACATTTATTTGCTTATATCAAAATATATTATTCAATCTCCAAAAACATCCAAACCCATGACTTCATGAAGCAAGCCATTGCAGTCAACTCACTTTGGACAAACCTCAATTGGAATCCAATTAAGCCACCTCTCGGAACAAACGATCGTCATAACCAAACGCCAACGACATCCAACAACTCAACAATGCTCTAAAACAGGCCATGCATATTCCATCAGTCGTCTAAGCACTACGCTCCATCCCACAACAATACAAAAATACCATCATCCGCCATCCACCCCCAACATCCGCCTCGCAACAACAATGTCCACCTCCCCCCCCTCCTCCCCCTCCTCCTCTCCCCCCGCAACCCCCCCCTCTCCCTCTCCCCCCACCAATACCACAACAACAACACCCCCCCTCCGCCCCCTCCTCTACACCCTCCTCCTCGCCTGCCCCCT
>JAABUL010001556.1_pt1 | contig 42677 bp, 74 predicted proteins | sample 5559151 | NCBI WGS metagenome assembly JAABUL01 (sample SAMN10711876, study PRJNA513368) | rock metagenome | isolation source: Antarctica rocks | place: Antarctica: Victoria Land, Pudding Butte sud | reverse complement strand
GACGATTCGAAGCTTTCTCACCATCGTTGTCGGGTTGCACCTCGCATGGGTGTTGGGTGTCTCGGCGCGCGAGGGCGATGTCCCCGCGAGCGCAGCAACTCGCTGCAGCGCTACCACCATAGACATGACTGTTCACTCTGTTTTTTCCTACCTGAAACGTTCAGGCTACAACGCGCTGGCAAACGTTGAGCAATACAGACGGCGATCAGTCGGATCGCGTCAGCACACCCGATTCCCCAGTCAGACGGGACGCTCGTGTTTGCATAACACGTGCATCAAAACACATTCTTAACATCAGATATCAAGCATGATCATCCAGGTCGTGGCACAACGCCTTATCTTGCACGCAACTTTTCGTTCGTTATCTCCGTTTCCCCATGTGATCTGTGCGTCAGATGCAACGTTGACTGATCTGGTTTGCATCTCGCCAGGCATCACATTTCAGAATTCACACCCACATACCTGCGGATGCGACCGTTCAACACGAGATCCGCGTCGCAAAGGTTGATCACTCAGCGTCAAAGCTGCACCGGCATCGGCCTCACTTCGATCCGTGCTCACCGACGCAACCTTAGCAAACTACAGCGGCGCACAAGCACACGGGTCACCGCTATGGCGCCAAATGTCATCAACCCTGGCGGCGGCGATAATTCGTCAGCGTCGCTGCCGTTCATCTCGCGGCGGTCGCCGGTGCTGGGCAAGCGCGGCATGGTGGCGTGCTCGCAGCCGCTCGCCGCTGAGGTAGGTCATGACCGCGACTTCCGGCAGAATTTCACTCTGTTGTCGCAGCGAAGCACTCAACATGTGCGCATGCACAGATGGCATAGAGTGTTGCAACCAAGCGTCCTGGTGTGCATGCGCAGGCGGGCATGCGGATCCTGCAGCAGGGCGGCAATGCGGCGGATGCAGCGGTTGCGGTGGCGGCAGCCCTCAATGTCACAGAGCCATGCTCTACAGGTTGGTTCAGACACTCCGTGTGTTGCCGATGCAGCTTGTTCTCTGCCACAAAGTGCTTTCAACTGGATTTCGGATCAGCCACAATTTGCCGAAACACCCCAATACGCCACAATATGGCTGGCCATCATTGATGTCGAATCATGTGCAGGCATCGGCGGCGACGCGTTTGCGCTGTACTGGGACGCAAAGGCCGGCAAGATGCGGTGCCTCATGGGCAACGGCCGCTCGCCGGGCGAACTGACGCTGGACGCCGTGCGGGCGCTGGGCATCAAGGGGTCAGCGCTGCCGCCGTTTCACGCCGTCACCGTGACGGTTCCCGGCGCGGCCGCCGCCTGGGAGGACGCCGTCAAGCAGTGGGGCACGCTGCCGCTGTCCCAGGTATGCTGGCTGTGATACACAGGGTATGCTGGCCTGAAAGTCAGGCGGCCGCAGCTTGCAGTGCCCGTTGGGCATCAGCGGCTGCCTGACCATGGGGTGTCCAGAAAGACATGTACATGCACGAACACACGAGGCGTTGGATTGCATCAATCTGCAGGTGCTGCAGCCGGCGATCGAGCTGGCCGAGGACGGCTTCCCCGTGAGCCCAGTGACGGCGCACCAGTGGCAGGGCTGCTTCAGCCAGCTCACCAAGGCCGGCGGGCCCGGGGTGAGCGCAGCTCAGCAGTTGCCATTGCGAACAGCCTATCTGCGCCGTCATGCCACGCTTGCAGTTGCGCTGAAGCTAAATCCCAGGTCGCATGCACGCCGCCTCTGGCTCTCGTCTTTTCACTCTTCACAGGCACATGCGATGTCAAGCAGCAACCGTTGGTCACAGGCAAAGGCGCTGATGACGCCAGACGGCAAGGCGCCAGCAGCGGGGCAGCTGCAGCGCAACCCGGACCTGGGCGCCACCTTCCGCCGCCTGGCTGAGCACGGCGCGTTCAAGGGTGCGGCTACAACGGATACAGACTCATATTCGCGTTCAAGGTTTCTCCTAAAACTGCTGACCTGGGCGCCACCTTCCGCTGGCTTGGTGGAGCATGACGCCGCCAAGGGTTCGGCGACTTTGACCACTGCCAACCGAGGTGGTGAACATGTGCGCTGTCCGGCAAGCGGAAGTGGCTGATCTGCCTCCGATGGCAATAGCCAGCAGCAGAAGTCATGAGGCAGTCCTGCCGACGATGCCGTCAGCGGTGGGCATGGGCCGTCAAGGTGGCTATGAACGATATTTGAGCAATGCATGCAGCGATTGCCTCGCAAACCCTGACGGCTTAAACATCCTAGCCCTCTGGCGTACCCAGGCTTGTACTCGGGGGCTGTGGCGCAGGCCTTCGTAAAGACGTTGCAGGATCAAGGGCGTCAAGAGCGCGGAGGACCTTGCCCCAACGTCTTACCTAGGGCATCATGAGCGCGGAGGACCTTGCGGCGCACTGCGAACGCCGTCTGTTGAAGAACAGCAGTCTAATTTGGCTGTGAAGTTCGTGGCACTCAGGCTTCTACTCGGGGCCGGTGGCGGAGGCGATCGTGCAGACGCTGCAGGAGCGGAAGGGCGTCATGACGGCGGAGGATCTAGCAGCGCACCGGACAGCATTTGTGGAGCCCATCAGCACCACCTACCGAGGACACAGGGTGTACGAGGTGCCCCCGCCCACGCAGGCGCGTCGTGGGTTCAATTGGAGCCAGCTTTCATCACATTGCGTGGTGTTAGTGTCGAGAGGCTGCATATGAACAGGGGATCTGGAACTGTGTGCAGGAGGAACCGGCCATGTCGCGAGGACAACTGTTCATATGCCGCGCTGTTGATCTCTGTGTAGGGCATTGCGGCGCTCATGGCGATGAGCATCCTGGAGCTGGATGAGGACGTCGGCGACTTGGAGTGGGGCTCCGCGCAGCACCTGCACCGCATGGTCGCCGCCATGCGCCTCGCCTTTGCCGACGCGCTGCAGTACAACGCCGACCCCGACGTCGTCCCGGTGAGCATGTGGCACTTACTTGTTTGGCTTGTGTAGTGTCAACCAGATCTCAAGACACAGAGCACACTCATCCCCTGTCTGCGATGGACCGCGGTGCCCGGTGATGCTCGTCAAATGTTCCCGCCAGGCGGGAATATTTGATGTTGCGACAGTGGCTGCAGTCTGTGCAGCAACGAAAGGCTGCTGTCCTGGTCTATCTGATGTACATAGTCTGCACTGCAGGTGCCCATCGAGAAACTGCTGAGCAAGGAGTACGCTCAGGAGCGGCACAAGCTCACGGCGGCCGACCACGTGAGCCCTTGTACTCTCAGCCGCCAATGCACCTTGCCTCTCCCCTGTCGCTGTGTTATTTCCTGCTTTCCTTTACCAACTGCATCAACAGATGCTCTTCAGCGGCTGAATAGAGGGGCACCTTCGTAACAGGGTGTTCTTTGAGCGTACTTGACCAGGTTGTGTACCTACACAGGTGACGCCGATTGAGGCGGGGTCGATGGTGAAGCCGGGGGAGGAGCTGCCGGTGCGCGGCAACGACACCGTCTACTTCTGCACCGCCGATAGGTGGGGCAACGGCTGCTCCTTCATCAACAGCAACTACATGGGCTTCGGCACCGGCATCGTGCCCGATGGCTGCGGCTTCACGCTGCAGGTGCAAAGTCTGTCGAGCAAAAAAGGGCAATCAACCAAAGGCAAGCACGATTCATAACTCTTGTTGCGGGTTTTCCTTTGATGGCATCGGCACCGGCAGCACAGCCGAGAGCTGCGGCTTCGCTCGGCAGGTACACTCTGTGTGTCGATCTGTCTCTGCGATGTGCTGGCCCGCATCCCTGCAGTGGCGTCACAGATTGCACAGCATGGCCAGACTTCCTCATGCAGCAATGCAACAATGATCTGAAGCCGTTTATTGGCCGGGTCTTAGTGCTTTCTGCATCACCACATTGTCAGATTTGTCTGTGATGTGGCGCAGAACCGGGGCGCCAACTTCATACTGGACCCGGACCACCCCAACTGCCTGGCGCCGCACAAGCGGCCGTACCACACGATCATCCCTGCGGCGGCGACAACGCTGGAGGGCGACAGCGAGCGCCTCTACGCCGTGTTTGGCGTCATGGGCGGGTGGGCGCGATGTCAGCGTCTTCCCAATGCTGCTGAGGGGCTGGTTGAGAAAAAAGCACTTCGTTGAACTGCTTCATTGCATGCGCAGCACCTGAGCGCAGCTGAGATGGGTGCTCTATGTGCAATGCAGGTTCATGCAGCCGCAGGGGCATTTACAGGTGTGCCCTGATTCCCTCGGTGTGCATCGATAAAGCTATTGTTGCGATATTTGACGCAGAACTAGAAATCAGAACAAGGCGCCTTTCTGGAACATCTTTCATGTTCTTCATCCAATGCCAAAAGCCGCTGCTGTCATCATGCGGGTGCTGTTCAGCATCTGGGACTTCCACACGGAGCTGCAGGAGGCGCCGAATGTCCACTGCTGGACACCATGAAGTGGTCGTGCCCCACAATAATCACGCAAGCACAGAAGAACATGTTCTCCTGCAGGTGCTGTCCAACATGGTGGACTTTGGCATGGAGCCGCAGGAGGCGCTGGATGCGCCGCGCTTCCGCCTCGACGGCGTCGACTCCTGCATCGGCCCCGCCTCCGTTAACGATGTCACGTGCGCTTTCTGCTGTCTGTTGATGGTCTGCAGACCGATCATCTACTTCCCAGATGGATGGCAGCACTTACGCCTCGATAGTGCTGGCTTTGCAATGGCATCGCATGCGTCAATGGCGTCATGTGCGCAGCCACTTCAAACTGGCAGAGCCCAGTTTTGATACATGCTCCCAGCGCTACTTTCCTAAACCTGCTCGTGCACGACGCCGCTCCACTGCAGCAAGGCACGACTGGCCCAATGAATTGAGAGTTTTTATCACCAGCTGACCAAGCCAATGTGCTGGCGGCTGCAGAGTCGCGCTGGAGGAGGGTTTCAGCGACGAGGCAGTCAGGGATCTGGAAAAGCGCGGCCACAAGGTGCGAACGAACATCAAGTTCAGAGCGTGTGCTGGGCCACTTGAAACAGCTGGTGACTGACTATCACAGTGGAGCTGCCTGCTTTCTGCCTGCCTGCTGGAAGCGCGCAGGGTTGCTGTGCTTCACAGCCTGGGTCTGTACAGTAAGACTCGTTGTACACGACTGGTTGGATGAGCTCGCGCAATGACCCTGTGGCTGCCTGATGAAACTGTTGACTTCCTGACGCTGCAACGCTGTGCGCTGCGTGTGCGCCAGGTGTGCGCCTCGGAGTGCGACCACAGCAGGGTGCACTTTGGGCGCGGCCAGATCATCCGGCGGCACAAGGACGGCGTGCTGTGGGGCGGCAGCGACCCCCGCGCCGACGGTCAAGTCATCGGCTGGTAGGGTCTAGGGCTGCGGAGGCGGCTCATCGGCTGGTGCACACCTCGCTTTACATTTGGTTGGGCGCCTAGCAGCTACCGCAGCATCATTAGGTTGGCGCCGGTGGCGGCAGACCGAGCATATGCTGGTCACATGAGGTGGCAAGACAGGCGCTGCGTTCGGCACTGGTGACTTGATTCAGACATGGTATGGATGTGCGAAGACTGACGATCCATCGCATTCTTTCTGTTTGAGATGTACATCCTTGTGCTGCGATGATGACAGTCGACTTGGAGCAGCTTGCATGACGGCCGTCAACCATGTCTTGGCAGCAATACCATCACGGCAGCAGGACAACCGACCGCTGCAAAACAGAGCCGCCCACAAGCTAGACCTGCGCCCGCCGCCAATGCCGCCAGGCTGTTGATGACATCATCGAGTACGGGCAGCTGCCTGAGCTGGCGGACCTACGACACCGGCAAACGTTCGGTTTAAAGGTCCGGCGTGTGAAGCAGTATACACTTATTGCGATCAGCATGTTTCAGAGGTGACACAGTGCGGTATCTCACACGCGCGTGCGATGCTTGGTACCGAGGACAGCATAGCTTGAAGCGATCTGACAACAGAACGTCTCCAGAATGGACGGCCGAAAACTGGACGCCTTGCAAGCATTTGCTCTGGGCGACCGAAAGAAGGTGCTGTCGACGCACTTCGCCACGTGGTCCGGTCAGGCGCACTTCATGACAGGCAAGCTTTTCTTACGGATCGTCTCGTGTTACAGACTTTTTCCAGCAAATCAGCCGTACAACTGAGCATACATTGGACATGGTCAGTGAAAGATCTCGAGCGGATCCGCACGCTGTGCACACATGCCGCACTGGTCATGCTCGCACAGCTCGCAATTTGGGCTGGGAATGCACCGCGATGGTGCAGCATGAAGCACGTGTCTGAAGCACAACTATGCATACGCGCAGGGCTGCAGAGCCTGCACGAGGGGGATGTGGAGGCGGCGCGGCGCTCGCTGGAAAATATGCGGCCTGATGGCTGGCCCGACGATGTCGCCATGCGCTCCGAGCTGGAGCTGCGCATTGTCCTGGCCGCCCTGGACGCCAAGCCGGACGAGCAGGAGCGGGCGCGGCTGCTGGAACAGCTGCGCATCGCGGCCGGCGTCGAATTTGGCGCCTTCGAGGTGCGCGGTGCTGTGCTGCTCCCGCCGCCGATCCGAATCCTACTTTGCATGTGGCACATCCACAGCGATTGCAGAGTTCTTGTCCCCTCTGCAGTTGAGGTGACGCCATTGTTCGTATTTGGGGCAGGCACAGGACGCAGCCCACAATGACTGAACTGTGGCGTATCAGATCTTGACGCAATCGTCTTGTTCGCGGCAGGCGCAGGACGCGGGGAGTGACGGCAACGGCGCTGGCGGTCCACCGAGCGGCAAGGAGCAGCCGCCGAGCGAGCTGCGGCCGGAGCAGTACAGCGGCGACGCCTTCCTGGACGCCGCCGTCGCCACCGGCCTGGCACAGGGGCGTCACGACGCAGGTGTGTTCGAGCGAGGAGAATGGGACCCGACCGGACACCTGGGTGCCACAGGGATTTGTGCCACATGCTCACAGCGGCCGGCTGCTGCGTTCAGCAGTTGCGGAGAGCTGCTGTCTTCGTGTGGCATGCAGGCCAGCAGTCGGACTACACCCGGCGGCGGCTCTTCGAGGCGCGGCCAGACGATGCAGAATGGGACCGCCACCGCTGGGACATGGTGCAGGCGGCGGACAATCCTGCGGCGCTGCCGGGCGTCATCATGTTTCTGGCAAAGGTGCTTGCAGCAAAGGTGGGATGAGAAGACATGAGAATACTGCGCCTGCAACAGCGTCTGTATTCCAGCATGCAGGATAGGCGACAACTACTCTGGGTGATTGTGCACTTGCCGGCGTATTATTGCATTTGAAGGACTGAATTCCTCAAACAAGGCCAGACTACTTCGACCGCAATTGAGTGTGAAGCGCACTAGCCAGTGGCGCTTGCTTGTTGCGCAGGACAAACACCATTCACACAGCTTCTCTGAGCTGCACCTGGAGAAGTTCACCCTGGCACAGCTGCATGAGCTGGCGAATGCCTGGCCAGAGGCTCGCAACAGCCACGACTGGCAGGTGAAACGACCTTCCTATGTGGAAAACTCAGCGGCTTGCGCGTCAGCTGTAGTGGCTGTTGTCCCACCTGAGCTCTCGTAAGTACGAGAGCTAATGTTGGGCAAACAGCGTGTGGACACCGGATGCAGTCACCGCAAAATGCTCACGAAGCAACCTGTCAGCACACCGCTGCCTGCTGTTGACATCAAAGCAGACCTTGAGCAGCCAGTATCGGCTGGCGTTGTCCACTGGCTGCCTTCAATGCATGCTGTGTCTGCTGGCAGGCAGCGGTGGTGCGCAAGATGCACCCACAGCGGCCAATGGACGACCTGTCCATTGCTGAACGGCAGAAATTCTTTACCGATGCCAAGGGCTTCTGTGACGAGCTGTCTGAGAAGGTGCGTCTCATCCAGGATGTCACCACTCATCATTTTTGCACCAAAAAAGGCACCTCATAGCTACGAGTACCGCAGAGAATGAACTGAACTGCCAGAAAGCGCGTCCAGATGGATGCAAGCTGACACACCTGCGTGATGCACAGGGCCGCTGGCTGCGGCTGCGAGTGCTGCATTCACAGCTGCGTCTGAGCGAGGAGTCTGACGTGCCGGATCCCGTGGCGTTCCTCGACTTTCTGAGCACCAGCGGTTACGCGGTGGGGCACAAGCGAAAAGGTTCTGTCCGGCTGCCGTGGGCACAGCGGGAACGGTGCGAGCCAGTTCATCTGATGCCATGATGCAGCAGACCCACGCCCGTTGATATTTTGCTCAGATATTCTGCCCGTGTGTGGTTAACTGCGATTTTGGCAATTCAATCGAAGCCAGCGTAGCGTGTGTGAGCCAGGGCAACGGCTCTTTCGCCCAGCTCATACGCGGCACGAAGCAGTGCTCGGCATGCCCCAATTACTAAACTGCATCTCTGTTACCGACATCAGGGAGGGCGAGCAGCATCTGATCCAAGAGGCACACAGATTCTATCGGACCGGCGACCTGCTGCCTGCCGTGCCGTTCCACAGCCTGGAAGAGTTGGAGGAGGGTCACATGCAGCGCCTGATCACGCACCACCTCCAAAAAGGCGATCTGGACCACATCAGGCGCGCTGCTCCAACATTATATGACATATCAAACCTTCTGTGTGCCGCTCCAGCTGTCTGACCCATACCTCACACGAGCTGCGAAATGCAAGCTGAGACAGCATGCGTATCAGCTGCTGATGACGCAAGGCGAACGTCCAGGATGCGGGCACGCACAGATAGGCTGCACTGGGATGTTGTGCACCTGATTTGGAAGCAGTGGCGCGCTACTGCAGGGAGCAGTGGAAGGACCTGTTCGGTACGTCGAGCGCACACACGTCATGAACATCACTGAGTAGGGTTTATTGACTCTGGTTGCTGGCTGAAACAGGACGCAGTGGAAGGACCACTTCGACACAGAGTCTGAGGCGCGCCAGGTGGCTCATGCATCGTTGCTGGCTGGCGCCGGCGACGCCGCGGCGCACTCCGCTCTGCTGGACGACGCGCAGGAGCTGCAGGTTGGGGATCAGAGGCTGATCATATGTGATGTTTACATGTGTCAAATGACGGTTGAAGAAAAGGATAGCCGGCGCCGGCGACGCCGCGGCGCACTCCGCCCTGCTGGACAATGTGCAGGAGCTGCATCCAATTCTTCACCTACTTGAACTATATTCACAAGAAACAACCGCTGGCCATCGCCGGCGGCGCATGGGCGCACTCCGCTGCGCCGCGCAACGTGCGGGAGCCTCAAGATGCTGGCCGGCGCTAGCGATGAATCGACAGCGCACCCGCCTGGAATGCACAGAATTCCGATACGACAAAGAGTTTCGTCATGGGCCCTGCAGGACAGCGTGGAGCTCAACTTTGCGGCCTGCAACCCGAAGCGATACTCGCCTAGCGATGCCGTCACGCTGCACCTGGACGTCAAGAATGTGCCGTCGCTGATGCTCAAGGTGTACGAGATCAACACGCGCACCTACTACACCTCCACCAAGTCCGAGGTGCGGCGGCGTGGCTGTTTTGGTAAAAGCCGCTCTCGCCTGAAATGAAAAACCGACAGCAGCGCACATTGTGGGCAGGGTTGTCGAACTTGCCACAAACGAAATTCCCCATGCACAGTGGCCTGCCACAAAGCCTGGCTCGGACCCCTGCCCATGTCACACCAAGTCTTGCTCGCCAAGCAAGACAGCCCATGTAGATCTTCCTGTCGATGGTCACAGGTGTCGATCAGCATCCAGCTGGAGGGGCTGGGCGCGACGTATGAGCAGGCGCTGGACTTCAAGAATGTGCCGCCCATGCGCCGCCACCGCGAGACCATCCAGCTCGACCAGATCAAGGTGAGCCTCAAGCCTGTTCGTGTATGAACTTGAGAGTCCGCTGCATTGCACAAGCCAACGCTTGCATTTGCGGCACACTGCAGACGAATGTTCAGTATTGCGGGGGCAGTTGAGGCAGAGTATTGAGACGACGCCAGTTGCTCTCTCCCCATTAACAGAACTCAACATGTTATGTCCGACAGGGCAAGCGCGGCGTCTTCGTGGTGGAGGCCATCGGTAGCAGGCTCAAATCGCGGGCGCTGGTGTTCAAGGGCGGTCTCAGCCACGTGTCCCGCATCGGGGCGGCCGGCGTCGCGGTCACAATCCTGGACGACGACCTACAGGTCGTCAAGGACGGCAGGTGCGCCATAGAACCTTCAATCCTCACATGTAGCATGGCCTGCAGAGTAAGACCGTCACCAGAGATCCTTGGACACAACACTGCCGTCGCCATCCTGGACGATGACCTGCAGGTCGTCAAGGACGGCAGGTGTGTGCAAGGTCCTGCGCATTGACACCAGGAGCAAAACAGGAGCAAAGCGGCCACATGTCTTCTGTTTCGATGCATGTGTCTGCTGCACTGAAATGAAGCATGTACCCGACTCTGCTGGTCCCAAATACCTGCGCACGCAGGAGGGTTATGTCATGCTAGTGGTCTGGGGTCGTGACTGGCGGCTTGTAAAGTTGATTGACAGCATCTTCTCCATCGCAAACAGAGTGTGGCTGGACGGCCACGAGTTCCCGGTGGATGGCGAGACGGGCGAGGCGGTGGTGCCGTTTGCCGCCTCCTTCTCGCGCAAGCCCATGGTGCTGCTGGCGGGCGACGGCTTTGCCTCACTGGCGGAGCTGGACCATGCCGCAGAGAGCTACAGCCTGCAAGCAGGTGACTGCATGATTTGCTGCGGGTCCTCTGTTTGTTGTCCAGTGCGTCAGTGGTCCCGAATCTATGACATTGATATGGTGCCGCATGGCTCCCTGAGGTATCAGGGTTGTGCAAGCCCTGCTGGCTTGTGAGCGGGGAGGACACAGTCCCTACATCTCGGCAGCGTCGGCACAGTGCTGCTTCAGCTGCAGCTACAAAGCTGCTGCACCTCGGTCTTCGTGAGCCTCTGTGCATCCATTGCGATTCATGCCCCTCTGCTTCCTCAGGGTTTTGGGCTGATCGGGAGGCGCTGCATCCCGGCGCCGCCGCGCCGCTGCTGCTGTGGGCGGCGCTGCGCCCGCCCGACGGCGGCAACGCGCCGCTGGCGCTGGCGCAGGACGTCGCCCTGACTGTTACATACACCGACTGCGACGGCGTGGACAGCCGGCAGGCGTTCCGGGACGTCAAGCTGACCGGCCGTGGCCAGGTGGGCATGCCTTCCATGTGCATGCTGCGTTCATGTGCGTGCGTTCAGTGGGCAAGACGACTCAAAATGTTGGAGCGGCCGTCTGATATTTGGCCGGCAGCGTGCAGGTCTCGGTGCCATGTCACTCCCATCATCAAGTTGCAACAGCACATTGAACGACACTTAATGTACAACTGATGTAGTTTGCTGGATTTGTGAAGCTTCTCAATGTCCACTGGCGCAGGCTCAGCGCTTTGAGCTGAAGGTGCCGGAGCGCTGCGCCAGCGTCGTCGCCGAGCTGACAGCGCGTGCGCAGCTGTCGGTGCACGACGGCGAGGAGTTCCAGGAGCTGCAGCAGTCCCACAGGTAGGTGTTTGAAAGTGTGTTTTGTGTCAAGTAAGTAACTGAGTAGGAAAGTCCAGGGCTACATGCTGGAAACCCTGCAGCTTCCAGGTAGCCCAGGATTTTCGCACCTACTTCTAGCGCTGTCGCGTCCCAGCGCGCCTAGTGCAAAGGTATGACTGCATGATTGTGAACGCTCAGCGCGGTTGCATATCGTCCGACAGTCGGTGTGAAGAGTGTCTGCCAAAGGTCTGTTTGTTTCTGGCAGGTGGGACATCAGCGACGGCGACAGCGGCAGCGTCATCGGGGATGTGCACCTGCAATGCCTGCCGGCGGGCGGCTTCCAGCTGCAGACGCTGGGCCGGTGCGTGTGCATTTCTGTCTGTGCACAGCTGCAGCTGGCATGTTTGTCGCAAGAGTGAGCGGGCAAGGAAGGACGGGATCATCGTCTGCAAGGTCTACGCACACGTTGCTTGATTGGCTGGTCCATGTCCAGGGCATGGAAGCGTAGAACATGGAAGCAGCAGAACATGGAGTTGCAGCCATCTGGCCACGACCTGCCATTAATGAAACGCATTGTTCTCCGGGCAGGTGCGGAGAGGCGCTGGCGGGCCGGGCCGTGGGGGTGCGCCTGCAGCACGCCCTCGTGCCGGGCTACTCCCGCGACTTCCGGCTGCAGAGCGGTAGGGTTTGAAAGTCTCAGACCTGAATAATCTGATTGCTCAGCCCATCTCAATGCACCTGACTCACGTTTTTTGACAGCAGCCAGGTCGACGCACGTTGCGCTTCACACAGCACACGGAAGGCTGTTTGGGTTGGGTGTGTATACTCGGTCAACATCAGGGACCAACACTTGTTCTGAACGTTCGAAACATGTGTCGACGCCGCTGCAGACGCTGAGGGCATCGTTCTGCTGGGGCCGCTGTCTGGCGGCGTGACCAGCGTCAGCGCCAAGCTCGGGCAGGACGCCGAACGGGAGTGGAGGCTGCCGTTTGCTGAGCCGCCGGTGCCGGCCACCCTGCAAATAGCAGCCGACAGCCTTGAGAAGGTCAGGACAAGCGTTCTGCATTGTCCTTTTGTGATTTCTGCAGAGCATTGTGGTGTTCCAGACGCGCACTTGCTGGCGACTTTCACACCGCTTTTGTGTGCAGCACACTCGCGACTTTGCATCGGCAGCTTGGCGAACTGCAAGGCCGCTTGGGTGCCTTGTCCAGCACAGTGCCTCCCCACACATACAGCTCGATGTCTTGATCATACCCTTTGTGTGTGCCTTTTAAGGCGGTTCTGGACTACAGCCTGGATGCGGGCGCCACAGCTGCAGCGCCAGCCGCCGAAGGCGTGCAACTGCTCAGCACAATGTCTGTCTTATGAAATTATACCTTGCGCATATATCGCAGGTGGTCCAGGACTACAGTCTGGATGTGGGCGCCGATGCGGCGCTGGCGGCCAAAGGCAGCTGCTCAGCACAACATCTACCTTCAGCTGGAGTTATTGTTGAACCTTGCTTTGAGTGTCTCGAAGGTGGTCCTGGACTACGGCCTGGATGCGGGCACCGACACCGCGGCGTTGGCCGCCAAGGGCGTGCAGCTGCTCAGCACTGGACGCGACGGTGGCATCATTGCAGACCTGGCGGCCTGCCTCGGCGTGACGCAGGATGGCCACCTCAGCCTCTGCAACGTGCCCGAGGGCCAGCACACACTGCACCTGCCGCGGCTGGGCCAGGTATGATTGACAAGCAGACCTCAAATCTCCCTGCAGACCTCAAAGTCTCCTGCGCACTGCAATATTTGAACTACAGGCGGCTACTTTTGTCAAACGCCGGACGAAGGCACACATGGGAACTCAGTTCGTGAGCTTCCGTGGATGCTTCGATGTGATCACCGTGCCCCCATGACTGCTCCGACGTGTCTCTGCCTCTGTGGGATGTGTCAATCTACTTCAGCCCCTTTTTGCTGTATTGCCGCTGCAGTCTGTAGCGGTGAAGGCCGTCAAGCAGCGTGGCGAGCTCCAGCATGGCGGCGCACGTCTGCTGCTGAACGAGCTCTCTATCGTGTTCGCGTCTCAGAGCGACCCACTGAGAGTGAGTCCCGCCATCCCGAGCTTCAGGTCACGACTTGACTGATCACCGTGCCTGCTGCAGGCTTGATTGCACACCTTGTTGCGCCCTGCGACCCATGACCGGATCCTGCACAGTCAAGGACTGGCGTCACCAATGCAGTTTCAGGATGCAATGTATCGATGAATACAGATCAGGCGCTCTGTTGGTGCCTTTGCTGACTCCTCCTTGTGCTTGGCTGGGCACAGGTGGCCGAGCTCAGCGCCTCGGCAGCCGGCGGGCTGCGGCCGCGACCGAAAGACTTGCTGTGGTCGATCGAAACTTTCAACATTGCTGCAATATGCTTTCTTTCCTTCAACATTACAGGTGGCCGAGCTCAGCGCCTCGGTAGTTGGCGGGCTGCGGCTGCGGCTGGCCGGCTCGCGCGGCCAGCTGTCGGGCGCCCGGGCGACCGTCGCCTTCTCGCACTTCGTGCCGACAGCAACGGATGCGCCACTCGATGCGGCGGCAGCTGCCGCGGCGCCCGAGGTGAACGGCCGGGAAATGGAGATGAAGCGGCAGACTGCAGCCTACAGCAGCGGCCGCAAGCTGTCGGAGGAGACCCGGTACTGCCTCGAGCGGCGCCAGCTGGAGCAACAGGTGTGCCTTCTGGGCTGTTCTGATTTCAAACATGGCCGCTGTGCTCGGCGGCACTAGCAATGCCGCACACAATCCTCACCATGTGCCAGCTGACTGCGACCGTCGCCTCGGGGCTTCAGCCATGCTGCATACCATTATGAGTGTCAGTTTTGCACATGTCCTGTCTGGGGTGGTGAACGTGTCTCCAGTTTGGATGGATGGAGGTTGAGTCGCAGCTGTGGCTGGCGCAGGGCAAGATCCGCACCGGCAACCAGTGCCCCCTGCCATCGCTGCTGGTGCACCCGTGGGCCGTGCGGAAGACATCAGCCGAGGAGAGGTGTGCATCAGCATCTCCTGCTGTACTTTTGTTGACACACTGAACAGTCATAAGCGCCAGTCATATCGTCAATCTGAACGACAGCCAGCACACCATCCTTCTCATGTTCCGCCCTGCCCTTGAGCTTCATCTGTTCCACGGTATCTTTTACCGCGTCGCTCAGCAGGATTTCTACTGACTGATTCTTCTCTGATAGTTTTCTGATCCTTCTCCGGAAGCGCAGGCAGGCGCAGGGCGGCGAGGACCACGATGTGGACGTGGCAGCCCAGGCCGGCTTGGGCGGTGGCGGCATGAGGGCGCGCAGGATCGTGGGCGACGCCATGATGATGGCCAAGTCCCGCGGCCCCGGCTCCTTCAGCGCGCCGCGGCTGGGCTTCTGCACTCCGCCGGCGCTGCTGACCAACCTCAAGGTGCACACCTCGACTTTTTTGCACCCACGTGCTACCCCTTCGCCTGCGCCGCCTTCCCACAAGCAGGGTTTGATCAGCACCGCCATGTGTGCAGGTGGGCGCCGACAGCCTGGCGCTGGACGTCCAGGAGCTGCGGCAGCAGGACATGCATGCTTTGCATCTCATTCTCTAGGGCTGTCACGACTTGTACAGCGTGAATAAAGCATGCGACACGTGCAGGTGGGCGCCGATGGCAGCCTGGCGCTGGATGCTGAGGAGCTGCGGCAGCGGGGCGTGGACATTTTGCAGGGCGGCTTCAGCGCTGTCTCTGTGGTCGCCACTGCCACATCGGGTGCGCATTGACTGTGAACAGGTGGTTAACCAGTGCATGGGCTTCGATGGCTATGTCCTGGTGACTGCACGTCGAGTGGACAGCTGCTACACATCCGTGCACTTGCAGCTTATAGCTCGCAGTGTTGCGACGGTCAATCTTTCATGCAGCTTTTACCTTGTTACGTGCTTGATTGCAGGCCACACAGCCAGTAGTTTCCAGGCTGTCGACGGCGTCACATCGCCAGGCGCGTCTCGGGACCAGGGCCTGGTGCGGGCGCTCGCCCCGCAGAGCCGCTGCATCCAGGTGACTGTAGTTGTTGCTATGCATGAGTTCCCACGAGTATCACTGCCATTGAAATGAATGCAGTTGTGCTTCGTCCCAGCGGCCGAACGCTGCAGGTACACCTGCACAGGATGTGCAGCACGCCTTGGTAGAGGTAGCTGCAGGCATTCAGCCGATGACCAGGATGGTCTGGACCGCATTTGCTCCAGCCTGTCACTTGTCTGTTTTGCCTGGCTGTGTTTGCTAAGCTGAGTCGCAAATGTTGTTGCTCTCAAAAGCCACCTTGCAGAACCTACCGACAGCATTCTTGAGTATGTACTCACCAATGCCCTGCAGGTGTCGGCGGTGGCGGCGCTGCAGCCCGGCGACAAACTGCAGATCACGGACGCCACGTCTTCCAAGGTCAACCTGTGCGACGACGCCGGCAAGCTGTGGCATCTTTTTGGCACGCTGCTGTCTTCGAACGGGTGAGCATGGCCGTTCCGGATCTAAAGGTCCTCCTGCCCTGTGGGCGAGCAGCATGAGAAAGATGGCGCCGCCCTGCACGCCTGCATCCCTTGAGCTGCCGGCCTTGGCTCTGCGGCTGGCTTGCGATAACGCACCCACGCCGACGTGCATCACTTCCTTGCACATCCCAAATTTGAGTCATTTCTCTGCAATTGATCGGTTCGGCCAATTCTCCCAGCTGCTCACCCGAGCGGCTCTCCACCCGAATGGTGCGCAGGCAGGAGGATGAGCACTGGCGCAAGTTCGACTTCCTGCCAACGTGGCACACGCTCGAGCGCGAGCAGAAGATCGCCAAGCTGCAGGAGCACGCGTGCCACGAGCTGCACTTTTTCGTGCAACAGCGCGACCCGCAGCTATTCGAGTCTGCGGTGCTGCCGTTGCTCACGGTGGGTCTGGGGCGGCGTGGAGCCTGTTCGCACCACCATTCACACACCATTGGCAGCCGCTGCTCTCATCTGTGCCGTTGGCCAGCTTGCTTCAAGGCGCATCTGACATTCGCTGACATGTGTCATTGCTTGTGTGCTAGCAGACGCACACAGCAGCATCAGGCTGCTGCGAGTCTCGCCTACATGTTGCCGGCGCAGCTACACCGTGGAAGCTGCCGACGTGGAACCCGCCAACGCGCTTTTGCCGTCCTTGCCGCAGAACAAGCTGGGCAGCGAGCGAGACGCGATGGACCTGTGGCTGCTGGGGCGCCACGAGGAGCTGGTGTCAGAATACGGCGGCCCGCAGCGCTTTTCGCAGCTGAACGCGCTGGAAAAGTGCCTGCTGGCGGCCACGGCGGGCGACGCCGGGCGGCTGGCCGCCGACATGGCCGCCCGCTGTCGACACGCCCTCAGGGACAGGCGCGCCGCGTTCTCTGTGCATTTTGTTCTCTGCGGCTGGAAGCAGGGCTTCCTAGGGCCTTGGACGTTCTTTCACGAAGACAGGGCAGTGAGGCGCCAGCTGCATTGTGCTGATTGTTGCCGCAGCGGCGGTGCTTTGCCGCAGACGGCTGCAGCGGCAGGCTCGAGACAGCTGTCGGTTGCAGGCAAACCCTCAGTTGTCAGGACTGGCGATCCACCCTCACGCAGGCAAGCCGCCGCCGCGGCGCGCCTGCGCTTCGACGTGGCGCTGCAGGCGGGCAGCGACGGCGACGACAATGGCGTCTCGGCGCAGCTGGAGGCGTGGAAGCAGGATGCTGTGAGCGCAGGTGGTGCTTCCTGCTGCCTACTGATTCATTCCCGTCATGGTGTGATTTCAGAGACAGCCGGCTGCCCTGTCGGGGGCCGCGGCATCTGCATCCATCAGCTGCTGGTCCAGCACCCTGTGAGCAAAGCCCCGCTTTGAGACAGCAGCATCAATCGATTTGCTGCCGCTCAGTGGGGCACCAACCAGATTTCTCGCACACTGAAGCGCCTGCATCACAATTAAAAGCGTAGTCACTAGTTGAGCAAAAACAGCACGTTTCGCATGTGCAGCGCGGCCGCCGCCTCTGCGTCCGCCGCCCGCGCCTGCGCCAGCAGCGGCCTCCTTCGGTGCCGCCTACAACCCCCTCAACGACACCCACCAAGACTGCGCCTGCCTGCCGGCCGCCTCGGTGCGTTCCGGCGGGGCGCCCAACGGCGCGCCGGCTGCGCACGCCCGCATGGCGATGCGCGCGCCGCTAGACACCGAACAGGGGGGCCGTCGCCACCGCAGTGACGACGAGGTGCGTGTAAGGAAATTGGATGTTCATACCTGTGCGACATCGTGTCTGACTCCTGGCAACACAGCGGGAAGAGCTGCATGAGTCGCAACATCATCCAGCACATCAGCCTGAGACAATGATGTCATCAGCCCGCTCAGCCCAACGTTGGCCAGCGGAGCTGGTGCAGTGACGTATTTGGGCTAAAATCTTGAGGTATTGCCAGGCGGCCACATAAACCAGTTGATTGTCACTGCTGACCGTGATTGAACATGTTGAAGGGTATTCGGCCGGAAATACGTCCAGGCAAAAGTTGACGAGGAGGGCAGTGACGGGACTGAATTGGACACCCAGCTGTTCACGACTAATGGGGCAGACCAGCAACGCAAGGTTCTGTCCTTGCATGAGTGTGGACTGACATGATGCAGTTGGACGACGTTTGATTTTCTGTCAGCGCAGTGGGAGGACGTCCAGGCGGATCTCAATGAGGAGGGCAGCGACGGAACCGACATGGGGGTCCTGCTGCTGGACGATCATCCCTTCGAGGATGATGCCTCGGCGTCGGACGGCGGTGGCGGCGATCCGGACGGAGGGGATCTGGCGCTGCGGCAGCGCCAGCGCCAGCAGCGGCCGCTGTACAAGCCGCCGGAAGCCACCCAGGTGTGAAGAGTGGATTTGGTCATGATGTATGCTTTGCAATTGCATCTGTAGCCGCACCCATCTCAGTACTGTAGAGTTCACTCTTCGTCGGTCCGGACACACATCGTAGAGCACGGCAGCTATGAGTGACAGCCTCGCAGAGTGTTCCTGGTTGAGTGCAGCTCGGAAGTCGGGCGGTGCATCGCAGTTCCGGTCATTGACGTCGTTTCGTGTGGCCTGCAGGAGTGGGTGGAGGCTGGCTATTGGAAGCAGCGCAGGCGTCACGCAACAGAGCCTGGCGACGATGCCGTCTCGAGGACCGCGCTGTTTGGATCCTCTGCACCTGCCAGGTGCACACATCTGACCCGCACCTGACCTATTGCAGGTTCTGTCTCTGCTGCCTACACGGCTTGAAACTGGACGACCACACTGAGGACAATGCGCTGTGCAAGCAATGGCGTGTAGACGCTTCCGCTGGCTCCATCCTGCACATTGCACCATTCTGAGCATGGTGCCTGTTCCGACTTCCAGGTGCCTTCAATGTGCCGACCTCGTTTCGATTGGAAATTCAACGACGATGAGTCGCGTCAAAACAGCTTATCGAGCCTGTCTATCGACATATTTCAGAATCTGCACTGTAGCGGCTCCGCAGCGCGGGTGCCGGAGTCGCTGTTCTGGGCGGATTACGCCGCGCACCTGGCGGCTGACGCCGGCAGGCCCTTCCTGTCGCACCACATCTACTACGCAGGGCACACCTTCACGGACGCAGTCGCGGCGCTGGCGGTAGCAGGCGTGCACCCTCGCTGCTGCCTTGCAAACCAACGTCTCAATGTTGTTCAAGGTTGACCGGATGCATGTCAGGTCACGGTGCACCAGACAACCCATGCAGGTCGTGCAAGCTCACGGCACAGGGAGAAGGAAGCAGGCTCAGCCTCTGCTACGTTGGCAACCTACTGACATGTCGCTCGCCCAAGCAGCCCTGGGCCTAATGTGCATGAAGGCTGCTGCCGCCAACCTTTGAAACAGATTTTTCAACATGAACTGACCGGCTGACACTTTGTCTGTTGCAGGCATCGGCTTCAGCGGACCGGAGGGCCAGCATGAGGTTGCTGCCAGTGCTGGCGGCGCCACCATCACGTCGGCGGCGGCAACCGTCGCATTCCACCGACAGATCCAGGTAGCTACACCCTATATACACCACTTGCTTGTCAAGCCTGGTGGACTTGCCAGTCCTGCCGCTCACCTGCCGCCAGGTCCCGCTTAGATCTGCCCGAACGTGCTATATCATTTTGGTTGCTCATTGCACATTCGATGTGATGCCGAGCAATGGAATCTAATTAACACAGGCGGTGGAGGACGGCAATGCTGCCTCCGCGGCCGGCACCGCCGGCGTGTCGGTGGTGCAGCGGCTGTACGATGCTGTGGACCGCTACATGGACGATGAGGCCACGGGTGAGCACACCCTGGAGCATAGCACATCGCACATTCGGCATCACCTCACGCATGCACAGGTTGCGATTGTGAGAGCTGGTCATGTGCTCATTTCGTGTTCTGCCAGGGGAGCGTGATTTTTGACGGCGTAAAGAAAATTGGCGCTGTGGCTGTGCAGGCGAGAAGGTGGAGCGGCCTGTCGCCGGGGCGCTACGCGCGGGGCGGGCGTATGGCTACCACATCATCATCTCCTCCGCATCCGCTGTGCCGCTGGCCTTAGACGTGCTGGCCCAAGTGCCACAGGTGTGCACTCTCGTCACCGAACGCCATCAAGACACTTGAAATTGCAGCAAGGCAGTCGCACACCTCGTGGCTGCAGCCTGCCGCGACACTCCACTAATCTCCGCTTGCTCACAAAAGCCCCTGCAGTTGCTGGGCCCGCGCTTGATTGATGATGGAAAATAATGCGGTGCACGATGCAGGGCGCGATGCCGCTGGAGCGCAAGCCCTTCTCCTGGTGCACGTGCGTCAACGTGGCGCCGTACGCCTCCTCCACCCTGGAGCTGCCCTTCTACTTCCCGCTGCCCTCGGCGTCGCCCTCCGCCTACCACCAATTCCCGGTGCGCATGCTCGGCCACACCTAACGATGCCTTTTTGAACACCAGAAAGCCGGGCTGCCAGACGATACAAAGTCGAAGCCTGCAGTTGAGGCTTGCACTCTTGACTAAAAGACACTTCAGCAATTGTAACAGATCCTGTGTTGAGCGTGTCGACCGCTGGTGCAGGTGACCGTCAGTCGGGACAGCCGCCTGGTGGCGGCGGCGGACGCTGCGGCGCCGCTGGTCGTGCAGCAAAGTGGCCCTGCCGCCGCCGCCGGCCCCACGGCGGGCTTCGACTGGGCCCACTTCAGCCGCACAGCCTCGGACGCGGTGTGTGTTGCTTAAGCCTGCCAAAAACACTGCCGCACACGTGCACTGAGTCTGCAGAACTGCAGGGAAGTCTCCACGAAGCAGTCGCCCCTGTCACTGCTCAGCCCAGTACTCCTGCAATCAACTGCGTCGGTGCTCATCATGTTGCAAAGCGCGCTTGGTTCCAAATTTGAACAAATCAAGACCAATTCGCCGCTGTGCTGTCGCAGGAGGTGCTGGAATATGTGGAATCGGGAGACCTGGCGCGCGCGCAGCCAGCAACGCTGGCCCCGCGCTGCCGGCAGCGGGCGTTCTTCGCCGCGGCGACGGCCGCTCTGCGCGCCCGCCGCTGTTGGTGCCCCGAGCTGTGGCGCTACGCGCTGATGCACGGCGATAAGCGGGCGCTCGCAGAGTTCCTGCCGTCTGTGCCCGCGCTGACGTCCCGGCTGACGGCACCCGTCAACACCTCCATGCTGCGGCTGCCCATCCCGGTGAATCTTGTTTCCCTTGCGAATGTCCAGGCCCTGAATCACGCAGTCCTGAGCCTGTGGCAATCGAGCTAGTTTTGTTGCGGCGTCCGTCCCCTGACGGGACTGTCGCACGTCGATGTGCTGTGAGCGCCTTTCAATACTGCAAAGTTGCCAGTTGTTGTGGATGCCTATGAATCCCGCAGAAAAGTCAAAGTCTCATGTGATTGCAGGAGCACAAGGAATACTGGCCGCTGATCAGCCGGCGCGCGCACTCCCTTGGCGGCCACGCCGCGATAGAGGACACAGGGCTGCGCGCCGCCTGGGCCGCCTTCCTGGCCGCCGTAGCGCGGCGACCAACGCCGACGTCCGCCGATCGCCTCAAGGCCGCGGTCTTTCTCCTCGCTCAGGTATCCTGCGCTGTGCTGCAGGAAGCATGCCAAGACAACAGCAGCCAGTCAGCCGGCATGTGTCCACCAATCCTGGTGGGACCTGCGTGCTGGCCACTCCACAGCTGGATGCCTGATGCGTTGTGCTTCCAGGGCTGAGACTGTTTAGTCGGACGTCCGCCGCAGGATCGCATCGACGAAGCCGAGGATCTGTTTCAGGAGCTGCAGACCAGCGCCGCCGAGCAGCTGCCAGCCATGCAGGTGCTGCCGCTGCTGCACTTGCACGTACTGTCACTCTTCCTCTGATGGCATAACGAACACCACTGGCTGCAAGGTGCAACATGCACGTGCTGCAATCACTGCTTGGGATCGTCCGGTCCACATACTGTCAGGGTGAGAGACTACGTGGCCGTGCACTCAGACTGTGACAAACGAATCACTTACTGGCGAGCCAGCAGGAGTTCGTCTGCTGTGTGGCACCCAGAGCACGCTGCCGCTGCGTCGCCTGGCAGTGAGCACTGCCAGTAATCCGCAAACAAAGTTGACAGCGAAATTTGTGAACTTGTGCGCAGATGGACTACCTGGCGGCGTGGCTGGCGCTAGCGGCGCCGCCCGACCGGCTGGACGTGGCGGCCGCCGCCGCCGCGGCCGTGCGGCACCCGCCGCAGCAGCTGGCGGACAAACAGTGGGCGGCCCGCTGGGGCTACCTGCGGGCGGTGCTCGCCGAGCTGGACGCCGCGCTGCCTTCAGGTAGACGTATTATCATTCAAATCATGATGAACTTGCCATCCAGTCGTCATGACGCCTGGATGGAGAGACGCCTTTGGTGCTCGCCGAGCTGGACGCCGCGCTGCCGTCAGGTGGGCGATCGGAGATCAACAGCTGAGTAGAGTTTCTCATCTGCTCTTGGTGCCAACGAAGGCATGCCGCATCTGCGGTGTGGCAGGCGACGCGCGGCGCGGGGAAACACGGCAGACGGGAACCTGCTGTCACTCTTCAGCGCTGCCCACCTGCGTATGGACAGTTGAAACTAAACAGTGTTACTCGACTGCCGCAGGCGACACGCGACGGCGCGGGGCGGCCGCGGATGCGGACGAGGACCTGCCATCGCTGGCCATTGCCGCAGGCCCGGGGCCGGGCCAGGTCATGTTGCGCCACGCTGGCCTCGCATGCGCGACGCTCGCCGCCTACGAAATGGACGTGGAGCTGCTGTTCTCGGCGCAGCCTTTCAGCCACAACAGCCTTTCCGGCGGCGGGAGCAGGAGCGGCGCGGCGGGCCGCTTTTCGTACGTGCGCCCACGGGCCAGTGCTGAGGTGGCTCTGGCGGAGGGCGCAGAGGAGACGGTGCTGTCGCTGGTGGAGGCGCTGCCGCAGCTCAGGTAAATATCTAATTTTCAAGGAGACCCATTTGCGTAGAGGTACAAAATGTCGCATGACTTGAGAGAGGCGGTGCGCACGACGGCGGAGGCGCTGCCGCAGCTGAGGTGAAGTTCCATTTGGCTAGACGTATCGTGCAAGTAATTTGCGGTATGAATTGAGGTACGGCACTGGCGGAGGCGCTGCCGCAGCTGAGGTGAGATTTTGAGTCGATGGCGGTTGTAGAACGTGGAGCTTCGTGCGAAGTGCAAGTCCAGATGAGTCAAGAAGTGCCAGCAGCCAGGAGGCTTGGGGCCAGGCAGCCTCGCCGGTGCATCAGCCCCGCCTCGGATCGAACCCATCAGCCTCCATCGCACACTGCACTCTGCCACCTCTGCTAAACTACTCGTGTGTATCTTTGCTCCGCAGCGGCGGGGCGAGCGTGTTGGTGGAGGCGCGGGGTGGCGGGCTGCCGCCGGTCAGCGCCACCTGCTACTGCACCGGGCTGCGCGTGCGGCTGACGCCGCAGCGAGGCATGCTGCAGGCCTCCAGCCCGTCCGCCCAAGGTCAGTCTGTATACAGGGAATGCTGATTCTGTGTGAAGAGCTGGTGATCCTTGCTGCCGAGGACGCACCTGTCATGTCAGCTTGCTGTTTGCAGATACTTGAAGGTGACCTGACTCAACGGCAGCTTGTCAGCAGATTGCCTCTACGATGCGCACGGCATCTGCCACAGCTGTCTGAAGGGCGGGTGTGCATGGCACAGGCGACGGCGTGCGGCGACCGGCAGTGGCGACGTACGTCAAGGTGTTCGCCCGCCGCCGCGGCCGCCCGACGCCCGTGTTCCACAAGGACGGCTACACGGACGTGCGCGGCAAGTTTGACTATGCCACCATCAGCAGCGACGCCTCGGGCGGCGGCGGATTCGGCGGCAGCGGCGGCAGAGTGGAGCGCTTTGCGATCCTGGTGGTCTCGCCCGCGCTGGGCGCTGTCATAGAGGAGGTGCAGCCGCCGCCCAGCGGATGATGGTGGTGGCAAACCTGATGTGATATCACCCCCGTTTTTGGCACCTGCTGGCAGCCGTTCCACCCCCGGGCTCACGATCAGCTGAAGATTTCGGAACCAGGACTGCGCTTCCAGAATTACAACACTTTTGAGAAATTTTGCTGACTGATTTCTGTTGCCATGGCTCGCGAGCCTGTATAGTTTCTGCGGCAAACAAATTTGTAAAAACGGTACACCCAGATCACTACTAATTGCAGCGCTGACGCCGGAGAGGAGTATGATTGTGTTGAAAAGGGTCACATAAACAGTATCTGCAGCCATTTGCCCTTACAATCGTCAGAATGAATCTGACATTCATCGCCTTGGCAATTCTCGCATCGCTGGCAGGCGCGCGCCCTCTTTTCGAACATGCATGCAATGTATCTGCATTCCTATGCATTCCTGTTAGTACTCGCTCATTGCTGTGAAGCACCTATGTAGACGGCTGTTCTGAGGCAAGTGCAGTGCGCCTGGCCAGCTTCAACCTTCCCGCGCCGGCATTCCAGCCAGCGCAGAGTATCGCTGCCTCTTTCCTGCCAGACCCAAGCCCTCTAGAGGTGATATGAATGCATGGGTAAGCATCAGGCACCTGTACTGCAACAGTGGCTGGTCATCATCTTCAGCGTCATGCTGACCTTTGCAGGGTATGTACGCTCCCAATGATCTTCTCAAAACGGCGCACCGCCTGTTCGAGGGCAGGGTCAATGGCTCAGGCGAGTCATTGTGGCGAATATTTATCAATTGCCCACGCATTACAACGGTCGGCGCTGAATGACGGGCCCGCTCGCGAAGAGCCTGCTCCATCGCCGATGTGCCTAGCACTAGATAAAGCGCCTCCTGCATGTCCAGTCAAACCAGCAGCAGATCAAAATGTCTCGTCTGTGCTGCCGCAGAGTCGCTCGCCGTCGCGCCGGACGGTTCGCTGTACCTGCTGGACCGCAGCGGCGCGATTCTGCACGCCACGGAGCTGGGCCCTCAAAACATCCCGCAGCTGCACGCATCGGCGGTCGCATACGCCGGCGGCGGCCGCCCCCTCGGCAGCCACTTTGACGCGGACGGCAACCTGATATTCTGCCACCCGCCGGTGGGCCTCATGATGCTGGAGCGCGGAAGCAGGAAGCTGGTGCTGCTGACCGCCCGCGCCGACGGCCCGGCGGCGGTCTCGGCCGGCGGCGTCGCCAAGCTCAAGTGAGCGCTGTACTGCACATATGTGCATACTTCATCGCGCTTCAAACATCACGCCTGTATGCCCCTTCTAAGCACCTTGATGGCAAACCTTTTGGCTGGCAATCGAAAATGCGTGGTTTCAGAATCTGAAACTCCAATCTGAATTGTTTCAGTGTGCAGCTACCCCAACGACCTGGACATCGACCCCTGGAGCGAGGAGGGCACCGTCTACTTTTCCGACAGTGGCAGCATCCCGCCCGCGCTCTGCGCCGAGGGCTACTACGATACGCTCTGGTCCTACATCCTAACATCCTTCCAGGTGTACTCCCCTTGACAAGATCGGCGACGTGCTCGTGTAAAAGCTTGCAGGCAGCCGCTCGACTCGTACTGTTTGGGCTGCGCAACACTCCTGTACTGGCCGGCCGCTGCGTCACAACAATGCTTCTGTCGGCAGCTCCCTTCTGCACACTGAGTCTCAGGCTGTACCGTAATCAATCCAGAATCAGTCTCACGCATGTAATTTGTCTGTGCTGCAGGGCGCGCCGTCGGGGCGGCTGCTGGCATACAGCCCCAAGAGCGGCGCCACCCGCGTCGTCGCAGGCAACCTTTGGTTCCCAAATGGCGTTGCGCTGTCGCAGGTAAGCATGCCCCCAGACGCATGTCACAAGGATCACTCGTCGATGTTTGATGCTCTGGACGACGCTTCGATGTCGTCCTGGGGACAGCAGGAGTGGGCTGACCGTGTCGTGTTGCGCTATCGCAGGATGCCACCTTTGTTGCGGTCGCAGAGACGACGTCCATGCGGGTTCGCCGCGTGTACGTCGCCGGACCCAAGGTGCTGTCTGTCTGCGTTGATGCGTTGTCTGGCTGCTTGAGGTACTGGCAATGCGCCGTGTTTACAGCGCACTGGATCTGTAATGTCATTCGGAGAGCACCTTGGTAGCGCAGGGAGCAATGCCTGCAACTGCCCTGCAAACCTTTAGCATGTGTTGAGGGGCAAATGATGACGTACGCAGGCGGGCACAGTGGACACGCTGATTGACCGCCTGCCCGGATTCCCTGACGGCGTGTCGCGCGCCGATGATGGCGGCTTCTGGGTACGGAGCGCTGATCGAACAGCCCAATCCTGCTCAATCTTCCTACATGTCAGCCTGTGTATGATCACCACGAGGAGCCTTCATTGCACCGCTACGAGATGCTTCAGGTATGAGGACGGCTGTTTGCCTCCTTCATGTCTGAGTGGCTGCCTGCTCCGATGTGCAGGTGGCCATCGTGGCGCCGCCGATGCCGCTGCTGCAGGCCATCCTGCCATACCCGGCGCTGCGCACGCTGGCGGCGCACCTGATGCGCATCAGGCGCCTGCCGCTGAAGCCGCGGGGCGCCGTGCTCAAGGTGTGCGCTGCCTGGAGTGACTATCGACGCTGAAACCTTGGACAGCATTGTTTGCTTGCAGTGCCAGCTCGAAGCTGTGAGTCTGAGCACCGCAAGTGCATGGACTCATCATCTGCCGCATGCAGCAGCTGCAACTGGCCTGCCTCGACCAAAATGCAACCTGCAGAGTGCGAGTGTTTACAGACGAGATGTAGACATTTTCAAGCTGCCGATGCTGGCCTCGCGCAGATCTCGGCGACGGGCGAGCCGCAGCAGCTGCTGATGGACTGCGACGGCTCGGTGGTGTCTTCCATCGCATCGGTCGTCCAGCGTGGGTCGCGCCTCTACATGGGCACCCTTTCGGAAAACTACGTTTCCTACATTGACCTGCCGCAGCAGAGTGCTGGATCTGCAGGAAGCTCGCAGGAGTGACCTTGGCGTGCCTGGGCGTGAGTGTACTATGTATCTGGGTGTCACGGGACAGGTGCCTTGCGCAATCGCCTGCTGCTTGCAGTAGGTCGTGCTCATGCTGACTGTACGTGGGTTCAGTCCAGACTGAAGTTGTGTTGATTGATGTCGCATGGTCGCCAGTGCTTACAACAGTTGTGCAAGACATGGCACACAGCATCCTGCCCGTACACAGTGAGGTGGCTCTGCGCCGGTGTTTTAAGGCGGAGTCTGCACTTCCGAGTACTCTAGTTATCATGTCCGACTGCACAACGAACCCCCAGTTGACTTTTTAACCCAGAGGATACCAGCGCTCCCGTACCTAGTGTCATAGTGAGCCACCCTCACTGTAGGTTGCTGCCCATCAAGCCTTTGGCTGCTCCAGGGGCGGCGCCTCGTCGATATTGCGGCAGTAGGGGCCGCTCGGCGGCTCCTGCAGCGTCTTTGTGAAGTTAGTGCCAGGCACCCAGGTGTCGCCCTTGACGGCGCCCGCCGGCTCCGCCTTTGACCGGAACTGCGAGCCTTTCTGCAGAGCGCACAGGGTAGCAGCGTCAGTGAGCCACAAAACATGATCTGCGACAACACGCTGCAAAGCTGCAGTCGTATTCATGATCCACCGGCGCGAATGAGCCTGCCGAGACAAGAGCGCAGGACAGCTGGGCAGCGGCTTGTGCACAGCAGGTCGGACACTCCGACTTGCGTTCTGACCAGCCTCATACTTGCGTGTTTCGTGCCTTACTTTCGTTCTTTTGTTCTGCGGCCTCACCTCGGACTCCCTGCGCAGGTCCTCGACAATCGTGACAGCAGCGCCAGGCGTGACATCCTCACGATAGTTATCGCAGTTCCTCACAACAGAGCTCAGAGTCACAGAGCTCGCCCCAAAACCCCAAATTTGCACCTTGGGCTCCTTGCCGGCGCGCAGGTCCTCAACGATCTTGACGGCAGTGTCCGGCGTCAGGTCCTCGTAGTAGTTGTAGGAGAAGCCCTCGACGCCCTTTGTGTAGTCGGCGACCGCGATCATGGGCCCTGTCACGCAGCTGCCCATGCACTCCATCTCGCCCAGCGTGAAGACGCCGTCCTGCGCCAGCCAAGAAAGGGTTTCACACACCATCTCATATTGCAGTCAGCATTTGGTGATTTGAATGCCCCATCACGCAGCTGCCCATGCACTCCATCTCGCCCAGCGCGAAGACGCCGTCCTGCAACAAACAGGTCTTGTAAATCAGGTCGTGAATATATCAAAAGCCCCGTCACGCAGCTACCCATCCACTCCAGCTCGCCCAGCATGAAGACGCTGTCCTGCCAGCCAAGCATGTGGGTCATCAACGAGAACATCTATTGCCGATATGTTCCATCACGGCAGCTGCCCATGCACTCCGTCTCGCCCAGCATGAATCAGCCCTTCTGTGCGTTGGGGAGCCTGGAACTTAGGCGGCGCGCCTTGAGGTGCAGCAATACTATGTCACGCCTTGGCCCTCTCTTAACAGGTGCATTGTTTCCAGCTTGGCGCTCCAGATTGCCTGTACCAGCCTCGCATGCCAGGGTGCTTGGAACTGTGCTCCTGGACGCCCATCATGACTTGTCGTCAGAGCACAACAACCCCCATGTTGCAGGTACACAATGCCGAGCGCACACCTCGGTGGTGTCGCCGACGCCGATGCCGAGGTGCTTGGAGATGGCGTCCTGGATGCCGCGGGAGCCGCACAGCATGCAGGGCGTCGTGCCGCACACCATCACGTGGTACTTGCCCACCTGGCTGCGGTTGAACATCGTGTAAAAGGTGGCCACCTGCAGGCATGAGCTCCTGTTGCAGGTACACTGACCGAATCGCAGCAACTGCTGCATGCGCGATTTCAGGCGCCGGCATGAAGCGGCATCACTGCGGTCTGGACCAGCTTGTAGGCCACAGAATGTGTCAGACACACATGTCAGCAACTGCACCTTTGTCTGCAATTTGGCATCCAGCTGTCGCCCAATCTCATGCCAGCGAACGGTCGCCATCGCCCATTCACCAAGCTCAAAGAAGCGAAACTGATGATCGTTACATCAATCCTCTTCTTCCCACCTCACACGCGTATGGGCGCCATCTCCAGGATATTGGCGACGCGGTTCATGGCCGCCAGCATCACTGATAACTACTAGATAGGCAAACGCTGTTCTTGAGGCAGAGCGGGCGGAGGCCCCACCTCGTACACGTGAATGGGCGCCATCTCCAGGATGTTGGCGGACACACTTTGCACTTACTACTGCCATGCAAACCCTGCCGTTGCTGCCAAACCCTACCTCGTACACACGGATGGGCGCCATCTCCAGGATGTTGGCGACGCGGTTCATGGCCGCCAGCGACAGCCAGCCGCCGTTCTGCTGCTGCGCCAGGTCCAGCGCCGGGATGACAGCGGACTGCTTGTAGTTCGTCGGGTACCGGGACATGATGTCCGCGACCTGCGGGCGCACCCAGTCGCAAGTGTCATTGATTTTGTATAAGGGTGCCGCAGACGGGCGTGTGTGGCAGAGCGACGTAGTGTCGGCAGCTGCGGCACCACCCTGCATCCCTGCCTCCAGCATCAGGAGCCACTTTGTATTCAATAGTCCGGCATTCAAACTGCAAATGCAGAGCATAAGGAGCATCACAGGAGCATCATCGCACTGATTTTGCACAAACCACCCACAACTCACCAGCTCATAGTTGGCATCAGTGAAGTCGAACTCTGTCTGCGTGTTGTTGTAGTCGGTTTGCTGATGCTGCAGCCCACCACAGCAAACAGATTTACATAGAGACGCTGCAATCGATGCGCGACCACTTGAGGGATCATCAGTACTGGTGTGAGGGAAACGCAGTGCACATGGACAATGCTGCTCAACAAGCAGAACAGGCGCACACCGTGTTGAAAAGGTCGTGGCTGTTGGTCGCAAATGGCCGGACCGCCGCCGCCGCTGACAGTGCCTGCAATGCAGCACCCAGTACGTCAAGTGATGTCCAAGTCACATCGGTTGAAGATTGCATGTGTGTCAGCATGCGACTGCAGGTGCGTCGGCAGCACCTTGCTGGCCTCCCGCGCGAGCTGCTGAGGCTGCCGTTGGTGCGCAGCGAGGCTGGCGAGCTGCCCCGCCCGCTGCGCGACTCGCCGCAGCATTGTGCCCCGATATGTGCTAGGTCTAGCGCGGCAATGATGCCGCAGAGCCGGCTCGCGTTTGATCAGGCAGCGACGGTGACGTGTGTAGCCTGGACTTAGCTGCAAATCCCTACAATCTCACTGAACGTTCAGTGCGACCTTAGACGCGAGCTTCACCCCGGCGACGTCGGCAGATGATACCTGACGTGAATAGCAGGCCCTGAACCGACAGTGACACCAAAGCCTTCGCTGATGAGCGCTCATTGCCTAGGGGAGTGCTAAACACGGCCACTACTTCCAAGTTTTGGGAATCGAGCTGGCCACTTGCGTTCAGAGTCCCACAGGCAAGCAGCGAGTTGCAGCTGGCCCAGCAGTCTCGCAACTTGCCTCTTCCCACTGCCAAAGCCAGCTTGAGATAGCCCAGAGTCGTATCCGCAGCGGGCACGCAGCGCAAGATCGCAATTTAACAAGGCATTAACGTTCAAGCTTTTTCGGGAAGCCTCGGACTTGTTATCAAGGTCATTTACGGCCAGCGCTCAGCGTGTGAGGCTACCTGACGTTCTCGCACTAGAAGCGAGAGAGTGACACGCGCACGCAAGCAACTGCGGCAGGCACCCTTGGCTGCAGTGCAGCTGCCCTCTCCTGAGCTGGCTGCCCAACCAGTGCTGCCGCCTCAGGCGGTCGCAGCAGCGGGGCCACATGTCGCTCGTCGCGCCGGCGCAGTCGCACCGCAGGCACGGCAAGAGGGGCCTTGAGGCAGAGGGCGGCAACGAGAACGTCACTTACGGCAACTCGCCTTCCGCAAAGGCGCGCCGGGTGCTGTCCGGCGCACGCGGCTGCAGCCCGGCAGCTTTCCCACTGTATGTCGTGGGGCCGACAACGATTGCAGCACTGCGCAGCCTCTTCCCAGCCATGAACGAGCAGGTGAGCGGAAGCTCTCCGCCGCGTCAGCGGCACTCGCATTCACCTCAGCCTGTGCAAGCAAAATCTACCCAGAGTGGACATGGATGACATCGTTGCACTGAGAACTCCAAGACCATGGTCCTGGACATGCAGCCTTCCATTTGCTGTACTGCAGACCGTCTCGGAGGTGCTCACCGACTGCGGCTCCGATATTGATGCGGCCATCAAGCGTCTGGGCCAGCTGCAGCTGCGCGCCGAGGGCAGATCAGACCCAGCCGCTGCGGAGCAGGCCAACGGCAGCGCCGCAGCAGCCGCGGCCGCCGCCTCGCCCCGGGGCAGCCCCCTGGGTGAGAACCTCTTTCTCGCATCGCCCTGGGACTAAATGTGTCGTGGTGCATCTGCTGTGGGTGTAGCGCGAGCACCCTCGACTCTACGACAGCATACACATGCAATTTGTCCCTCACATCGGACATTTCGTCGCACACTCAGGCGCCAGCGCAGCAGCGAACAGCAGCAGCGCGGCGGCGACCGCAGCGGCGCAGGATGCCGCAGCTGCCTCAGACGCCTCGGCAGCCGCAGCCCAGCAGCAAGCGCAGGCGCAGCAGCAGGCGCAGCAGCCGAAGACGTCGGCAGAGTGGGTGGAGGCCCTGGTGCAGACGATGTCGCAGGCTAAGGATCTGCCGGATGCGCGCGCCCGCGCCGCCGCAGCGCTGCAAGCCTTCGAGCAGGCCGCTGTGTCCGCTGCGCAGGTGTGCACGCCTGTCGCGCCTGCTTTTGACTCATTCTGCATTGCTGTCGGCTGATAGCCATCGCAAAGTCAACATCAGAGTGCGCACGCGCGACTGGGTCTTCCAAGATTTACGCTGTGCAAATGCTCGGTGACCATGGACACCCCATACCACTCTTTGGAACACGTCATGATCTGTGTAATTACCTAATGCGCAGGCGAAGTCGGCGCCGGAGATGGCCCAGCTGCAGCGCGACAATGCGATCCTCAAACGCGCGGTGGCCATCCAGAATGGGCGGTTGCAGGAGCTGGCAGGGCGCGAGGCGGAGCTCGCACAGCTGCGCACAGTCGCCAAGGTGGGCTTCTCTCCCGTGCAGCCATCAGTCTCCAGAGATGTCCCAGATGACTGGCGGCAGAGTGCACCGTGCACGTTGGAGACCCTGCATGACTTGCGCCCTGACTGCAGTTCACCCTGCCTTGAAGCATCTTGAATGATTCACGATCTCGGGAACATTGCCAGGACTCGTGCGAGGCCTTTCCTGTGTGATCGCATTCATGCCTCGACCTTGTACGATGACCACAGACGTGTGCAGGCGCTGGAGCTGAGCAACGTGCTGCCCTGATCCCTCTTGAATGTCTACGCATCTCCTGAAGATGTCCCGAAATGTTTCTCTTTATCATGCAGGAGTATCGCCACGAGCGGGTGCAGGCGCTGGAGCTGAGCCCACTCTCCCGATTCGAAGTTTTCATCTCTGCTTACTAAGTTCTGATCCTCCATTACTTGGCCACACAGGAGTACCACGAGCGGGTGCAGGCGCTGGAGCTGAGCAACTATTCGCTGGCGCAGCACCTGCGTGCCGCGACCGACGGGCGGCAGCTCTCCGGCCACACCTCCCACGTCTTTTGACGGGGTTTTGAGGGCCAGTCGGCGGGCAGCCGTTGGGCTTACCGTGCTCGTCCTCTGGCGACGTGGCGAGTGCCGCCAAGGAGATGTCACAGGGGTTCGGCGGCCACATCTCTCAGGCGTTCTGGGGGCACATTGCACAACGCCGGTGCTGCGCCTCCCCGGCAGTGAAGCCACCTGGTGTGTTGTGTGGTTTCAGTGGCGAAATGAGGACCCGAAACAGGTCTGCCACGTTGCGACGTGCCCCGGAGCGCGGTTCGCAGGCGCATGCAGTGTCTGCACAGGCAGTGCAGCAGGGTTCGATTTTGAGTGGTGTTCGACTGGCCTGTCACAGATCGTCAGATTTTGTCTGCCAAATGCACACCTAGGCGCGATGCTCGGCAGACGTATGCATGCCAGAGTGCACTCGGATCGTTTGTACATTAGAATTTCATTCAGGCAGCTCGTAAATCACAATGGCTGGATGACCTACAGTCTGTGCACAAGATCGCTGCCAGATATCAGCATCACTCTCTGTCGCGCCCATCGAAACAGTGCCTGCCAGCGCCTTGCCTGCCGCATCAGATTTGGTACATGCACCGCCGCCCAGCCTACCCACGCAAGGCCTTCGTCGGCAATTTCCTTCTGAACGTGGGTTTCTTCTGAACTGCTCTTCTTGTCGGCTTCCGACTTGGTGTTCCAGTGGTTTTGGTGGTGTGCCTCCTCGTCGGCCGCAGCCTTCGAGTGGGTCTTGGCCGCCTGGAGGTCGGCCGCAGCTTCTTGCTTGGGCTTGGCTTCTTCACATATTGAGCTTTTGTGGTCTTCTTGGTGGGCTTCGAACGTCGGGTGCTTTGGTGGCAATGGCTGTTGTGGGTCTCGGGGTAGGCTGCTGGCTGACTGGCGGCGGCACCAGAGGCGGTGGAGGCCATAGGGAGGGTGGCTGATCGGGCGCAACTGCACAAAAGAAGGCAGCAGGCTCAGGATCACGGATGCATGATGGAACCTCCAACTTCACACTCAACGCCTCGCATGAAGCAAGCATCACGGCAGCTGCGTTGCGGCACAGGTCAATTGCGCAGGCGAATGGCGGCCCAGCAGCAGCAGCAGCAGCGCAGCATGCACAGCAGTGACTTCCATCAAACGTCACACTGAAGACATTTTGGCGGGTTGGAAGGTGTCTTGAAACGGGGGACGGACCTGCGGACGGCAGCGAGGGTGGGGCACTCCTTCCATCATGTGCCGGGAGGGGCACCTCCTGCGATGAGGCTGGCCCCAGCGGTGGCAACAGTGGCAGAGCCGAAGGCAATTGCGGCAGCCACAGCATCGACGGCGGCGATGCAGGCGTTGAATGTGAACCAGTATTAGCAGTGATGAGCTTTGGGATTGATCATCGTGACACAGCAGGCAGTAGCATCATGCAATTATTGCGGGCTCTCGCAGCACGGCTGCTCCAGCCATCGGGCTCGACTGGCAACAATGTGCTCAGGTGGGGACTGGCCCCCCTGGTGGCGGAGAATCACACACGTCCATGCTGTTGATCCAAAACTGCTCAGCGGGTATGACTGTGAACGGCTGCGTGCGGCTCCCAGCCCAGCTCAGCGCCAAACTTGATACTTCGCTGCCGTTGCCCTGCCGACAGTCACAGCGACAGTCATTGCCAGCGTTCTTGTGCTAGCTGTTTCGTCCATGCTGTGCCAGGCCATGCGTGCACCATGCACAGTACGAGATGCTCTAGCGGGCACTACTCAGACAGCCTGAGCGGGTCCGCATCGTGCCGCATCGTGCAAACAGGCAGCCCATGCTCTACAGTATTAGTTCGTGGATGAATGCTGCCATCTCAGTGCGCAGTGCCTCTGGCTTGATACGTCGCACCTTGAAGTATTCAATGCGGACCGCATAGCGGTCGCGGAGGGGAAAACTGTAGCCGACGACGCTGCTTCCATGGACAGCGCCATCGAGACTGATGACCCTCTGGCCACTGACGAACAGGCGGCACCCCTCCGTAGAATCGAGGCTTAGAAACCGCGTGGTCGGCCCGTCAACGAACAGGAAGCCCTGCAACACGATGGGCGGCGTAATAACGGGCCTGCTCAGTGGTGTCCTTGCATGATGCGGTGATGTGATCAATAAGCAGCAGTATCAGTGGCAGCAGCATGCGCAGTTGCCACTCCTCGGTTATCAGCACTCATCGCACTGTGAAGAGAAGGGCCACGTTGGACGTGTACGTGGCCCCATCCAGCACATAGCTGAAGGATGGCGTAGCCGGCACGCTAGGGCTTGCCGCCACCTGTGCAGAGTCCGCGGCATCGACTCCGTCCTCCGTCGTCCAGTCCGGAAACTGCGTGGGAGATCAGCGGCCACGCATTTTATTACTATTACACGTGAGTATTCCATGAGATGCACCGACGTACATGCTGGTGGCGAGGGCGCATGCGGCATGAGAGGATTAGGGATTAGGGGATAAACCATATGGAAACTGTCTCACCGAGCTGAGATCAGCGGCGTAATGCCTTGTTTGTAGTCTCAGACCAGGCAAGTCACAGGCCGGCTGGGCAGTCGAGAACGCCAAGAACGCGAGGGCTGCCAGCACTGCACATGCCGATGCCGCCAGCGCTGATTGCCACTGCCGCTTCACCGGTCGAATGGGCATCCTGCACAGGGCAGCACATGTAAGAAGTTCCATCACAGGACCTGATGTTGAATAAATACCAGCTTGACGTATGCAACGGATTGGTTCTGTCAGCAAGGACGATGCAAGGTACGGACGACAAATTGCTACCTGACATGGAGGCCGACGGCGCGACAAACGTTGCTGGGCACGCAGGAAGTTTCTGATCAGGACTCTGCGTAAGGCTGCCGGTGCCGCGGGCGATATCGGGCGTCACCAGGCCGGCCGGTCGCGTGTTTGCAGGTGCGCTGCCGAATTTTGCCTAGCGACTTCGCTGAGCGGCCCGTGTATGCATCGGGACGATGAAAAGGCGATTGCCCCAAGCAGCGAAGCCGGGCTGCAATCCGCGTTATGTATGCTTTATCTGTCCGTCCGCTCCGAGCGAGCACGTGATGTCAACAGAGCTGATGCTCCGTTTTGAGGTTCGGCGAGTCAGTGGAAAGAACCTCAACGAAGGCGTATGATCTGCATTTCTCATTCGCCCCGCTATGGATCTCGCACGGCATGCCTGTCCTTGCTGCACTTCGCATCTGCTTGCCGGGGCAGATCTGACGTCAGCAGCGACATGCGACATTCTGACCGCGCGAGGCCGGCTGTGTGAGCACAGAAACCTATTGATGTAGCTTTGCTCCATCGGCAGGTATCAACTGAGGTATCACAGCTGCCAAGGGTCAGCGAACGCAGCTGGATCCTCGAGCCAGTGGAGTTGTCGGATCCTGAATACAGGCTGCACAATCCTGAGCGATGCGACACGTTGGAAGGATCGATCATCTGACGGACTGATGGAAGTGACCTGGGCAGACGCGCCAGCAGCATGAAAGGAGTGCATGAAAGAAGTTCCCGACTGCCAGGACAGGTGTTTCTGAACACCAGGTTCTTGCAGTCGGCCACGTCCCGTACACATATCCGGGACGGATTTCGCCTTGCATATTCACTTGCAAGTGTGGGGTCTGTGGGTCTGAAACTTCTGTATTGAATGCAGATGCATAATCACAGTGCTGTGCCGTCCATCCTGTCGCCGCACATGACCTGAGTGCATGGCATGATGCATGCATGACACATGATGCATGCATGCGCGCACGCACGCATGCATGAATGCAGATGTGCATGATGCTGTCCATGCGGGGAGCTCTCCGTGAGCTCAACGCCACGCTCAACGTCAGACCTTCCATGCACATCCTTCTGACATGTCTTTATTCGCTCTGTTCGCAGATTGCAACTCCAATTGTGTGGTTTTGGACTGCAACACCATCAAGATTGGCGACCGCGTGCTGATGGCGGCGCCCAATGTGCAGCTGTACACGGCCGGGCACCCGCCGGGCACCCGCTTGAGGTATGCATGACAGTCATATAAAATGGCTTTTGGGGGGCCGTTAGGTGCACAGCACTTTGCCTGATCGCTCAGCTCTAGGAAAGCTTGCCCCTGACGATATTCTGCAGTCTTGGCCCCTGCGGCCCACGATCAGGTCAGCCCTCTTTTCTTTTCCAGACTGCTTAGGACAGCCACCGGCCCTACAACACCCTGATCCAGCCTGCTTGAGTGCGTAATGCCCGGCTTGCACAGTGATTCACGTTTTCGCTTGTGTAAGGACAGTACATGAGGGAGTGCAGTATAGGCGGCGAAGCTGGCGGAGAGATTCTAGCCGAGACAGACCGACAGAGTCCCCAAAGATTCATGAGAGCGTCACACAATGCACCTTCAGTGCACCCTTTCCTCCCTTGTCACATCGAGCATAGGTCGCTGCCTCTGCAATTGCGAAAGCATTGCATTAAGTGGTCTCGCCTTGTGCTCTCGAAGCGATTTGCACCATGGGAGACTCTCATGACTATTTTGCAGACCTCCTGGAGAAAAGGGACGAGGCCGGCTCCATTGCATCTGGCGAGCCGGACCTGATGTTCAGCGAGGAGGCGCCGGTGCTGCCGCTGCAAAGCTCGAGTGAGCCGGTGTCCACGCCAGCAGGGCTTCCGGCACTCGGCCCTGATGAGACCCTCAGCGCGATGCCCAACGGCCCCAAGCTGCAGCCCATGGGCGAGTCGCGCGGCAAGCGGGAGGCCAGGGAGACGCAGGAGATCGTGGAGGCGGTCATGGGCCGCTTCGCCAGCGGCCTGCAGTCCGTGCTGGAGAACACAAACAGGCACGACTTCGACACCAGAACGCATGCTTGGATGCCTTCAGACTTGCAATCACGAATACCGTGCAACAAACTCACTGTATCACATCAGGCGGCTGGAGGCGCTGGAGGACCGCACAGAGGCGCTCAATCAGCTGGTCCTGGATCTGGGCAAGAGTGTGGAAGCCAACACGCATGCGGGGCAGGAGCAAAACGCCTCCATCGAGCGCTCCTTTCGCGAGCTCGCGCGTGGCGTACAGCTCATCCGAGACAAGCAGGTGTGCTCGGCTGGTTACATCATGATGGGCGCTGTGCGGTCACTAATTGGAGAGGTCCCAGCACAGACAAACATATGTTCCTCTACATGATCGATGCTGTTCCTCGACCGTATCTCTTCGCCCGTGCACTTGCAGGAGCTGGCGGAGACTCACGCCGAGCTCGCCAGATTCTCCACCAGGGTGAGTTGATGACAGCAGTTGTCTGCCGTGCCGCGACACAGGCTTTTTGCAGCACTGCATTTGTGCACTGTGCACATTTCTTCTGCCAGTCGCGCTGTCCTCGTCTACGGACCAAAGGAACGGGCGAATGCACTTGACATGTGCCTCCCCAACCTGCAGCCTACAGTGAGACACGGGTCGGTTGGGGGAGCCTCCGAGCTGGCGCCCAGCCCCGCAGCAAGTATCCTGCCGAATGCTGCGCCTGTGCAGGCCACCGCCACAGAGCAGGTAATGCTGACATTGTTTCACACGACTTGGCCAGTATGGGCAGGAATGCACCAGGCTCATGGCGCAATGGGATTGCAAGCGCGTCACATCACTTGCAGGTTTTCTTTCTGACGCCATATGTGCCCTGTCGCATACAACAGGCGACGCTGCCGGCGCCGCCGCCGGCGGTCAACACGGCGCCCTCCGCGCCGTCGGCGCCACCCGCCTCCGCGCCGCCGGCGCCGCAGCCGCTTGCGCCCGCCCCGGTGCAGCAGCCGCAGCAGCAGCCGCAGCAGCAGCCTCAGTACTCTGCGCCGCCGCAGCAGCAGGCGCCGCCAATGGCCGAGCTGCAGCCGCAGTACTCGGCTCCTGGCCCTGCCGCGCAGCCGCAGTTGCTGCAGCAGCCGCCGCAGCAGCCGCAGCAGCACCAGCAACAGCCGCAGGCTCCCGTGCAAGCGCCTGGCCAGGCGCCACCGCCGCAGCAGCAGTACCAGCCAGGCGCGCCGCCGCAGCAGCCGGCCCAGCAGCAGCAGTATGCCGCGTCACCGCATGCGGATCGGCAATACGCCGCGCCGCCGCCGCCGGCGCAGTTTTCGGCGCCACCGCTGCCGCCGTCATCGTCTGCCTACTCGGGCCAGGTGCAAGGGTCCTGAATTTGCCGCCTGCACTTAGTCGCCTGTCACCGTCGATCGCTGCTTGTTCTGCTTTTGCTGCTTCGAGCCTGGCCGACGCATCACAGTATGGTGCAGGCAGGAGGCCATGCAACCATCACGCATGAACTTTGGTTGGTGCGATCCGCATCCGCTGTTGCTGTGCAGGAGCAGCATGTACCGCCGCAGGCAGGCTACCAGGGCCCGCCGCCGCCGATGCCGCAGGCGCAGCACGCTGCGCCGCTGCCGCAGTACCAGCCGCCATCGCGGCCGCTGCCGCAGACGCCGCCACCCCACATGGTGAGCAACTGCAAATCATGGCAAGCGCACTGCTTCATCACCTCCTCCAGACAATGTGTGATCGGCGGATCTGTGTGGAGCACGTTTGTGCGGGAGCAATCAGAGCATTGCAGGGAAAACTGAGACATTGTGTTGTTGCCGCAGCAGCGCGGCTACGAGCCGGGCGCGCCGCCGCAGCACGTCGGTGGCCCGCCGCCGCCGCCGCAGTACGCGCCGCAGCCGCCGGTGCCATCGCGCGGCCTGCCGCCGGGCCCGCCGCAGGGCCTGTGGCGCGGTCCCCAGCCGGACCCCTACAGCCGTCCGCCGTCCGCCGGCCCCGCGGGCGAGCCACCCGCCTCCTCATGGCAGTTCTGAATGGCGCCTGTCTACAGAGTGCACCGGCTGCCGTCAACTCAGGCGCCTTGCAGTAACAGCTAGTTAGCCCGCCCAGTGGGTGCGCGCAGGAAGTTGTCCTGGGGTCTGCTCACACAAACCCCTGGAGTGCTTGATGCGATGTCGTGACATCAAAGAGTGAAGGGACAAGCAGGCGGCCCCAAGGCGGCTGTGGCGCTGCAGAGATGGGGCGTGCTGCTGGAGCGTTACATCAAATAGGAACGCAGCTTTTGTGAGGCATGTATTTATTTCCGAATGCAGGTGGCGCCAAGCCGGCGGCGGCGCCGCAGACGCGGGACGTGCCGCTGGAGCGCGTGATAGACGAGGTCGCCTCCATGGGCTTCTCGCGCCACGAGGTCCGCGACACCGTGGTGCAGCTCATGAACAGCGGCAAGACGGTGGACCTTAACGTGGTGCTGGACCGCCTCATGAACCGGGGGCGCTGAGCCACCAGCCGCAGCCTGGGGGTGCCACAGCCTGGGGTGGCACAGAGTGGGGCGGCTGCGTCAATTTGAGGGCGTCAGCAGCGGTCTTGCGCCGATGCGCAGAAGGAGTTGCAGGGAAGCAAGAAGCACAGATTCGCTGATGTATGGGCGCCGTGGCAGTGATTACTGCCGGGGATCTGCCGGGGAACTGGGATGTGTATATGATGCATGTACAAACACACGCTGCGTCTGTTCCGTGTTGCATGTGGATGAGCAGCCGAAAAAGCATCAGCGGCAGCCATGACGACTCTCAAACTTCATGTTGACCCGCGTGCTGTAGACCAGGTTTGCCGCATCACGTTGGAATGTCACCACTTTTGTAATCAGGTTTCCTCCTGTCCTTTGTTTCGATTTCCGTTCTAGTTTACACAGCTCGATGTAAACAGGCTGGCTTCCTTCTTAAGATCTCTCCGACCAGCCACAAGCCAAGTCATTCCCGACATGCACCCCCATCACGACCCAGCTCTCCTCTAGGTCATCTAATTCTGAAAGCGACGTGCGGTCCACCCTGTGATTACGACTGCTGCTTCCTACCGCTGCTTCCGGAACGCAAAGAACCACGGCTCCAGCTCGTCGTTCTCTGTTGTGATGCACCTGTCCTTGCGCACGTTCGCCTGCTCCGGCTTGCCAACGAGCCAGGTGTCGTCCACAATGCACACCTCGAACAGGCCGCCGTCTGCCTTGGAGCCCGCCTTCCGGCAGTCTCGCATGTCCTTCTTCGTGAACCTGCGCACCCAAGCAGAACAGTCACGTCGGCAGCCGGCGGGAAGAAAGGACACGGCCTGCGACGCGCGCAGCCGATCCTCCAGCATCTGCTGGCATGCGTCCATAAAGCCCCCGGCAGACAACGACGTCTGACGCGCCTATCCAGATCATTACATAACATGATGCCAGCCCAAATAGGCCAGCCTGAAGCAGTGCTGGCCATGTCTCACAGCCGCACCTGTGGTTCTTGTGCTGCATGGCCCACAGCACCTCGTGGTTGACCTGCGCCCCGTGCTTTGCGAACTTCGCCTCCCACCACTGCCGCGACCGCAGCATTGTGTGCCTGTTGGCCTCCTCAGGGTTGTCCGCCGACACCTGTTTGGGCGCGGCACACGCAGCACGGTCAGCATCCATGGAAGGGACTGGTGGTTGTCTTGATGTGTCCGTGCCATGCCGGCCAGCTTCCTGCCCCCAGCGCACGGCGGGTGCGCGGCCAGAGCCGCAGCAGCTGCTCCAAAGCCGGAGCTGTTACCCTTCGAAGCAGCAGGCCCAACCCCAGAGCTGACTTTGGTGTGCGGCTTGAGGCTGATGAACAGGAATGAGGTGGGGCACAACATGCAACCCACTGCCCGGGAGCGCCGCGGCGTCGAATTGTTCTTACGCGTCCTCACCCTGGTGTGCGGCCTGAGGCTGATGAACAGGACGAGGTGGCGCCGCGACTTGCACCCTTGCTGCCCCATATTCGTCCTTCTTTGCAGAGCTTTTCTTCTTTCAGAGCTGGAGAATTGGCGAGTTTACCTTAGTGTGCGGCTTGAGGCTGATGGACAGGAAGAGGTGGCGCCGCGACACGCGCACGAGCTCCGCCACCACCGCCTCCGCCTCGTCCTCATGGATGTGCTCTAGCACATCGGCCGAAAACACCAGGTCGAACGTGTTGTTGGCATACGGCAGGTTGGTCAGCACCCCCGCCTCCACCACCTTGCAGTGAGACCGTAGCTGTTTCAGTTTCTGTTTCAACTGGATGTGGCGTCGCTGGTTGGCATACGGCAGGGTTGGTCGGCACCCGGCATCACCACATTACGGCGTGCGGCGACAGGGTGTTTGATATGATTTCAGCGCCAGAAGCTGGGGCCATGACTACGTGACGTAAGTGGATGCCCCGACTCCTTCAGGCGCGGATTTGTGCAACGTTGCAGCCGCCTGCGGAGGCAGGCAGTTGCGCATGACCTGCGACATCAGAACCGCTCACCTTCTTCTTCAGCAGATCCGGGCACTCCGATTTGAGGACTGCAGCCGACAGCTCGATGCCCCAGGCGCTCTTGCCTGCACGGTGAATGCAACAAGTCAGAGGCTGGCGACACAAGCGGACGCCCAAGCTGCATGCGAAAGCACGCAAGACGCATGAGGACGGTTGGCATGCCCTGCGCATCCTTTGGCACGATCCAAGAACTGTTGCAGCCCCGGTTGCTTACTGTGCTCGCGCATGAGTCGCACAAGGGCGCCATTGCCGGTGCCGGCGTCCAGCACGCTGTGGAATGGCAGCCGCGTGATCACATCCACACCAAAGCGGCAGCCCCAGCACGACTGCTTGGGGTAGCCGCCGGCCAGCCAAGACTTGTCATAGATTTCCTGCGACAAACACATCACATCTTGAATTGACTCCATCAATCACCGATTATAACAGCGACTGCAACTTTGAATTTGGACGCCATGCCGCTGGCGGCCACAGGTCCTGGGAACGCGATCGAACGCTCGTTTCGTTAGTGAACAAGCGGCGGTGCGGTAAATGTATATAACAGCACAAGCTTGCCTGGTATTCGTTGGTCTTGTACTTGTAGTTATCGAGGCGAGCAGGCGGTGTGTCGCCCTTCTGAGGCCCCAGGAAATTTGCGTCATCTGTTTGCCACAGTGACAGACCGCCTGCAGAGTGTGCTCCAGTCAACGCTGAGAGAACGTCTGATGTGCCCGAGTGTGGCCGAACGAACCACAGGGTCACGCAGGCTGCAAGAAAACCACAGATGAAAGCCACTGCAAAAGGCTGTCGCTGTTGCGGCCGCGGGATCGGCATCTCAGTTGGCTGCGTCTGCAGATCACGATCGAAACGCATGCAAGTTGGCTATATTCAGTGTGGGCAGATTAATTCACTCGGTGTGTTTGTAATTAATTAATTAAAAACACGATGTTATTAATTATGTTACTAATCCCTTCCTGACCGCCACTGAAGCTGAAACACCTCGGGAAAAGT
>JAABUL010001555.1_pt1 | contig 42692 bp, 44 predicted proteins | sample 5559151 | NCBI WGS metagenome assembly JAABUL01 (sample SAMN10711876, study PRJNA513368) | rock metagenome | isolation source: Antarctica rocks | place: Antarctica: Victoria Land, Pudding Butte sud | reverse complement strand
TCTACATCGACGGCTGGAACGACCGGGCCCACCCGTTCACCTGGACCAAGAACGCCGACCAGATCATCAGCCACGCCAAACCCTCACCCAACCAAAAGAAGACTTACAACACGCGACACTAGCGGCCGAACGCGCCGGATGCAGCTACGAGCAGGCCGAACGCGACTTCGTTTCCCGTGCAGCTCTCGGGAGGATGGTCACCGAGGAGGAGGTCGGCCTGGCCGTCACGGCGATGCTGCGAATGCCGGGATTGTGCGGCGCGGACATAGACTTGTCCGCAGGAATGGTGGGAAGGTAGTAACCGATGTACTGGCAGCATCAACGCGTCCAGCTAGTCGAGCAACTCAACAGGCCAGGTATGAGCGGGCTGTTCGGAGCCGACATTGACCTGTCCGCTGACATGGTCGCGCCGTGGTAACCGATATCGGCCCGAAAGGACAAAAGTGATGAGGCTCTCCGTTAAGCTCCAGCCGCAGGACGTGACTTGGTCGCAGCTGCAGGCCGCGTGGGACGTAGTTGAATCTTTGCCAGAGATCGACGCTGCGTGGCTGTTCGATCACTTCTATCCGATAAACGTCGACGATTTCAGCGGACCATGTTTTGAGGGCTGGACCGCTCTCGCCTTCCTCGCGGGACAGACCGAGCGGGTACGCCTTGGCCTTATCGTCACCGGCGTGACCTACCGTCATCCCGCAGTGCTCGCCAACATGTGCGCCACGATTGATCAGGCATCGAACGGTAGGCTTGAGATCGGTCTCGGTGCGGCGTGGAATGCGATGGAGCACCGCGCTTACGGAATTTCCTTCCCGCCGGTGGGTATACGGATGGACATGCTCGGCGAGGCCCTCGAGGTCATCGATTCGTTGCTGACACGAGATAGGACCACCTTTGCGGGTACGCATTACCAGCTACAGGACGCGCGCTGCGAGCCGAAAGGGGTTCAGGTGCCGCGGCCGCCGTTCGTGTTGGGGGGTCAGGGAGAGAAGCGGATGCTGCGTCTCGTCGCTCAGTGGGCTGACCAATGGAATTATCCGGGGGACACGCCAGACGGCCTGCGGAAAAAGCTCGAAATTCTGCACAGGCATTGCGCAGACATTGGTCGTGAGCCCGCCGAGATCGAGACATCGATGCACTTGTTCAATCCGACGGAACCGCACGCGGCCGCTACGCATGCCAAAGCTCTAACTGCTGCTGGATGTAACCACGTTATCCTTTACATGCAGAGAGAATTCGACCCGACGGTTGTTCGCGACGTAAGTCGCGCGGTCGCGGACGCTGTGCTCTAATCGACTGACTGCTGCTGTCACATCGCTAGATGAATCTGGTCGCGGTGGCCTGGCGTTTTTAGGAATGGTTGCGGCGTCAGTCGGCGCCTGGCTGTGGCACATGACCCGGCCGGGGCAACGTGGTCATGAGCGTATGACCAAGCCCGCCGTCGACGTAGACGACCTGGCCCGAGACGTATGCTGAACGGTCGGAAGCGAAGAAGGCCACGACCTCCGCGACCTCCTGCGGGGTCGCCAGTCGACGAAGCGGAACAGCCCGCGCCCGCGCGGCCCTGACGTCGACGTCGTCGTAAACGCCGGCGCCTTTGGTCGGCACGAGGCCGGGACCGACAGCGTTGCACCGGACGCCACTCGGTCCCCACTCGACCGCGACCTGACGCGTCATGGCCAGCAGGGCGGCCTTCGATGGCGAGTAGGCACCGACGCCCGGATCTGCGTGTTCGGCGGCAATGGACACGATGTTCACAATGGATCCGCCTCTGCTGCGCATTCCGGCGCCGAAGGCCTGCGTGCAATTGAACGGACCACGTACGTTCACAGCAAGAACGGCGTCAAAGTCCTCGACCGTGACATCCTCGAAGGCGGCGAAGCGCCAGATGGCGGCGTTATTTACCAGTACGTCGACGGGGCCGATTTGGATTGCTTGTCGCCGCACGGCCTCATGATCACTCACGTCGCAGGCCACAACGTCCGGTCCCTCGACCAGATCGAGCCCGACGACCTCGCTGCCAGCGGCGCGCAACCGGTCAGCGATCGCCGCGCCGATACCATTCGACGCTCCGGTCACAACCGCACGGATCACAAATCCTTCCCCCCCTCAGTGACGCGACGTGGTGAACGCGAGCGGGCCACCCCAGCCCGCTCGCGTGCTGCCCGAAACACTTGCCACCTTTCTAGCAAGTTGGACATCCCGACAGCGATCACAAGCGCAGTACCGAAAAATAGGTTGTTCAACCAAGAGAAACTGCCCACGGCGAGCGTAACGCCCTGCACGCCCGACGCAAGGACCCAAATCGCCGCGAGAGTCCCCCATACGTTGAATCGCCGTTTGAACTGAGTGGCACCTAGAAAGGCAGCTGCGAAGGCTGGCAAGAGAAACGAATCACCGACCGACGCGCTACCCGCACCGATCGTCGACGTCTGCACGATGCCCGCCGCGCCTGCGACCAGCGCCGAAACGACCATGCTGATGTAGATGTAGCGAGACGTCCGCACACCGGCGAGCCTGGCTGCAGCTGGGTTGTCGCCGGTCGCTTGCACGTAACGGCCGAATGGTGTGTGTTCCATAACATACCAGAGTATGACGGCAAGAATCGCGAGGTATAAGACCTTGATCTGGACACCGCCGGCTAGCAGATGTGAGCTGAGATTCACGTACTGATCCGAGAAGCCGGTAATTTGGATACCGCCGGATTTCCATACCGCGTACGCACTGAGGATCGCGCCTGTCGCTAGGGTAGCGATAAACGAGTTGATCCGCACAACGACAACGAGCAGACCGTTGACTAGCCCCCCGACCAGCGCGACGACCATCCCGAGTGCGATTGACGACCACATGCCCCAGTGGCTGTTGACCATCAGCGAGGCTGTTGTGACTGCGGTGGCGCTCATAATTCCGGCGACTGACAGGTCGAACGCGCCGGCGCTGAGAGGTAAGAGGATCGCCAACGCCGCCATCCCTGGCACGGCGAACGCGATGTTGAGTACCGACAAGTGAGTGGTGCCCGTCAGCCAAATGTCCGGGATCCATACGGCGAATAGTACGAACCCGACCACGTATAGATATACGATCGAGATCCTTCCGGGACTTACCGCCTGCAGCACAGGCAGGCCGCGCCACGCCCTGCGCGGCGGTTCAGTGTGTGGCCTCTGGGGGATAGCTTTACGCTCCTCGAACGTACGGGATTTAGTCATCTCAGCGTCTGCTCTATAATGGAGTCCACAGTCATCTGGTCCTTGCGTAGTTCGGCTTCGATCCGTCCGCTCCGTAGCACGAGGACGCGATCGCAGATGTTGGCGAGTTCCTCATCGTCGGAAGAGCACACGACGACCCCAGCCCCCTCTCGGGCTGCGTCGGTGAGCAACTCGTAGATCATCCCCTTGGCCCCGACATCCACGCCCTGCGTGGGTTCATCGAGCACGATCACCCTTGGGTGTAGGCGCAGCACGCGGGCGATGACGGCCTTCTGCTGATTACCACCCGAAAGCATCGCCAGCGGCCTGTCAGGGTCAGCGGGTCGGATGTCAACGCGACAGATCCACGAGAGGGCGTCACGGCGCTGAGACGACTCGCGTATCCAACCGTAGCGGTAGAGCGGTCGGAGTCGGCTGAGCACGATATTCGCACCGACGCTTTGGTTTTGCACCGAACCGAGGTTTTTACGGTCGGCGGGCACGAAGGCGATCCCCGCACGTAGCGCGGCTCGTGGTTCGCCCGCGATCGATGTAGTTCCGACCGATAACGATCCACAAGCGCGGCGCGTGATGCCGCCAAGCAGCGGGCCGATCTCCTCGCGCCCCGACCCCACGAGTCCAGCGATCCCCACGATCTCGCCGCGGTGGAGTGAGAGGGTGAAAGACTCGACGATCTCGCCCCATAAATTACTTGCCAACATCACGGTATCGGCGAGCACCGTCGGTGGGTCTGTATAGAGCTCGCCGACCGGGCGTCCGATGATCAGCTCAATGAGGGCGTCCTTACTGAGGCCGTCGAGCGACCGGCTCGCCACCGTTCGTCCGTCACGGAGCACGGTGACCCAGTGAGCGAGGTCGAACACCTCGTCGAGCCGGTGGGTGACGAACAGGATTCCGGCACCCCGCGCCGCCACCCGACGCACGGCGGCAAACAGGCGTGCCACCCCCGCCGCGGGCAGTGTGGCCGTCGGTTCGTCGAGGATAAGCAGCCCTCCGCGTGGATCCCAGTCCTGCATCGCCCGAGCGAGCCCAAGGATGGATCGCTCATAGGGCGCGAGTGCGGCGACCGGACGCCTCGGATCGATGTCTACGCCGAATTCCGTGAGCAACTCACTGGCGCGACGACGTTCGGCCGACCAGCGGATACGGCCGACTCGATCGGAGTGAAATCCTCGTCCAAGTGCGAGGTTCTCCACGGCATTCAGGGACCCGACCAGACCGAGGTCTTGGTGCATCACGCGAATGCGGCGGTGGTCGATCGCTCCGCTGCCGCTGTAGTGCCGTTGCTCCCCGAATAGGCTTACGTCCGCTCCGGGGTCGGGTCGGTGTATGCCTGCCAGCAGCTTGATTAGGGTTGACTTGCCTGAGCCGTTTTGTCCGAGCAGGGCGTGAATCTGGCCAGATCGCACGGTGAGGTGCGCACCGTCCAGAGCCTTCTGTCCCGGGAAGCTCTTCGACAACGACCGGATTTCTAAGACGTCCTCTTGTGTGGCACTCCCGGCATCGTCAGACGTACCTGGCACGTCTGACGATGCCGCGATCCCGGTCAGCCCACACCCCACAGCTTCTTGAACTGGCTCTGGAAGTTCTCTGTCGGCGACCATAACTGGTCGACGGATGTGATGTCGCCGGTAGGCATCTGCGCCTTGCTCACGAATTCCTGGGGTACGCCACCAGCGCGAATGTCGGGGTGTCCCGCGATGTCGGCGGACGCTGGCTTGCTGCCACTTTGGTTCGTCGGCTTACCCGCGAGCAGCCGAAGAGTAACGTCGACCACGCGCCACGCCAGGTAGCTGCTCGGCAGGGCCAGATCGGCTTCCTGCAGCTGGCCCTTCTGAATCAGCTGGTAGTTTGACGCAGTACCCGATGCAGAGATCGCCTTCACCTTCGAGAATCCGGCGTTGGTCACGGCCTGCGCCAACTGCTGCGTGATCAGACCGCCGAAGGTGCCGACAATATAATTGACGTTCGGGTTGCGCTGAAGGGCGGCGACAGCCGACGTCGCGACGCTTCCGCTCACGATGTCCTGCACAGTAAACTCGGAAGCGGTGACCTTGCAACCCTTGCACACCTTAGCGATCTCGTCCTTGAAGCCCTTTTCAGCCGTAGCGAGTACGGGGTACGACGGCACGTTGAGCAACAGCACGTCGGCCTTACCGTTCGTTTTTGCCGTCACCCAGTCGGCCATGAGCACACCAAAGAAGTAGTAGTCGTCGCTGTTGATCAGGTTGGCCGACACCTGCGGCAGCTGGAATCCGCCGTCCAGCGACCAGCCCACGACCGGGATACCCTTCGCTTTCATTTCGTCCAGTTGTGCGGAGAACCATTGCGTCGGATCACCGGAGAAGAACACTGCCGTCGGATTTGCCTGCAGGGCGTTAACCGCTGCCTGCTGCACGGTCTCGGGCGTGTCCTGGTGGGTGATCCGGATAAGTTTGGCCCCGACGGCATTCGAGGCATTCTGCAGTCCATCACCGATCTCCTTACACACCACTTGGACGCACTGCATGTAGACGAACGTCATCGCCTTCTTTGGCACCGGCACGCTCTGTGTGATCTCCATCGGACCCGAGCGGGCTGTAAAGTCTGCGACCCGCTGTGTAGCGGTGGCGACGCCGGTACTTGATGCCCCGCTGGCGGCGGGATCGTTGCCACTACCGCCACCCGAACTACAGGCCGTAAGCACCAGCACCGCCACCAACAGTCCAGCGGCCAAAACTTTGCGTTTGTCCATCGGTACCTCGCATCCTTGGAGAGGAGCCAGCGCGGCTCGATTGATCCGGAAGATAGTGATTACATAGTGAGTCACCTAGCGACGGGCCCTGATGAGAGCACGCTAACCCGACTGTCATGCGATGTCCAGAGGTTCGGTCCGAATTTTTGATCTCCCTGGTAACACGTGCACAAGCCACGGTTCCCACGGTCAGGACAGCTGCCTCTTGTCCAGGATTTTTATCGGCGCTAGAGTTCCCGCTACTAACAGCGGAAAGTCGGAAGCATGCTGTAGCACCGGTGGACCGCTCAGCGAGGATAGAGAGAGCGGAGCAGTCAATGAGTGCCTGTCGGCAAGCCTCCATCAGCGTCAACCCAGTGCTTTCGAGCCCAAATCGACTCAAGCTCGCCGTATTTGCCGCCAACTGCAGCCACGGTTCGACTATGAGCGAGGTCCCCGGCGTCATCCAGGCCGAGTGGAGCGAATCGGTCGCCATCGCCCGAGCCGCTGAGGCGTGCGGCATCGAGGCAATGGTCCCGGTCGCTCGTTGGAAGGGTATGGGTGGGACGACCAACTTCAACCATCGGAACTTTGACACGTTCACATGGGCGGCCGGTCTTGCGGCCGTCACCCAACGCATCGGAATCTTCTCTACGACCCACATCCCAACAGTGCATCCGGTTCGAGCAGCTAAGAGCTGCAGTACAATTGACCAGATCGCCGGTGGACGATTCTCGCTCAACGTCGTCGCGGGATGGAACGAGCAGGAGATCGGGATGTTCGGTGTCCAGCAGCTCCCGCACGATGAGCGCTACGACGTCGCCGACGAGTGGGTGTCGCTGGTGAAGGCGTTGTGGGATCGCGAGGGCGAATTCGACTGGAGCGGCAGGTACTTCCAGTCTCCGGGCGCCTACTCGGAGCCCAAGCCCGTACAGTCACCCGGGCCGGTGCTGATGAGTGCAGGCAACAGCCCACGCGGTATGCGCTTCGCCGCTCAGCACTGCGATCTCAACTTTGTCGCCACCGGCGATATCGAGTCGGCGGGCACAACAGCTGCGAAGGTCAAAGATCTTGCCCACAACGAGTTCAACCGTAACATCTCCGTGTTTTCCCAGGCTTATATTGTCTGCCGTGATGACGAAGACGAGGCGCACCGCATCTACGACGATATCGCCAACGTCCATGGTGACATCGAGGGCGTACGGAACCTCCTCGATATCCTCGTGCCGAACTCCAGCAGTGCGGACTGGGAGGCCTTGGCGCCTCGGTTGATCGCGGGTTACGGGAGCATTCCCCTGGTCGGGACTCCCGACCAGGTGGTGCAGGGCCTCGTGGACTTTGCCGACGCGGGACTCGACGGCCTGACCATAAGCTGGCCAAACTATCTTCAAGGCCTCGATCAGTTCCGGGATGTGCTGCTTCCCAAGTTGGTGGACGCCAAGATACGCGTCTGAAGAGGAGGGAGTGGGGGCAGTCCGGAGATGGGCGAGCTTAGAACGTCCGGCAACCGACGGCTACTTGCGTCGGCGGGTAACGGGCCAGCGGCAGCGGGTGCGAGTTGCGTTGATCAGGCGGGCGCTCGCAGAGCCGTTCAGGGCTGAGCCGTGGTCGAGCTGGCTTTGGCTACCGGGCGATCTCTCGCATCGCGTTGACGATGTGGGTATCGCTGACGGTGCGAGCAGCGACCGGTCGACCGACTTGCTTGCCGTTGCGGTAGGTTCGCGAGTCGATCTGGCGGCCCTGCTGAAGCATCACCCTACAAATCGACTCGGCCGCATGGCCCTCGGCTCTCATGGTGTCGATTAACCCCACGATCAGCGGTTCTGGGTAGAGCTTGCCGACGAAGAAATGCGTCGCGCACTTCAAAATCGCGTTGTCTTCTTCGAGCCGGCGAACCTTCGTCTTCAACGCCTTGATCTCAGCGCCCCCGGCCGTGTTCCATTGCGTTGGCCGCCGTCAACCTCGCCTGGATCAACTAGCGACGCACCTAATTCTTGCCGAAAAGTCACTTATGGCACGCGACATCAGAGGGCGGCGATTTCGTGCTCGGGGCGCCGGAGTGTCCACAGCGCGCTGCGTTGGACTATGCGCCGGTGCACCGCGGGCTTATACGACGCTAGATGGTGCCCGAGTGCGTCATGCACGACTCGCCCGTGCCCCACGGTGCGGGCCCACAGCAGCGGGTGAGCTGCGCCGGTGTGCTCGGCGCTCAGCAGAGGAACGATGTCGGCAAGGTCGAGAAAGCCGTAGACCTCGTCGTCGGTGTCGAAGCTGTCGGGCAGGCCGTTGACGATCGGGTGCCGATCGGGATACACCCGGACGTGCACCGGACCCACCGGTGGATGCTGGGAGGTGCCCCATACCCAGCGTGCGCCGATCAGATCCTTCCATTGCGGCCAGTCGTCGAAGCAGATAGAGGCGGCGTGCATGGCGAGTAGCCCGCCGCCGCCCCGCACCCAGCCCTCGATCCGCCTTCGCGCCGCGTCACTCAGTGAGAGGCCATGTTCGGCGGCCTGCTCGGCGTACCGGTCGCCGAGCAACCGCCAACGCAACATGTTCACGACGAGCAGGTTTACGCCGGGAAGGTCGACGGTGGCCTGTTCGATGTCCTCTCGGATCGTCGCGTCCACGCCGACCTGCGCGAGCATCTCGGCCAGTGTCCTCGACAAGGCCGGGAAATCGTGCGTTACCCCACCGGATAGGACGATCGCCTGGGTCATTCGGGTACCTGAGTCTCGTGATCGTGGTGGTTGATGTCGCTGGATCAGGTCGCGGCTGCAGCAACGTGCGATGGCTCGGGCAGAGTGGTCATCAGCGATTGCCCCAGGGCGCCGCCATAGATGATCTGCCCGCTGGCGTAGGAAGCGCGCGGCGAGCTGACAAACGCGACGACCTCGACCGGCGTGGCCGGGCGACGCAGCGGTACCGCAGCCGATCGAGCTGCACGCACCACGTCATCAGCGTAGAAGCCCGCTCCCTCGGTGGGGACCAATCCCGGTCCGACAGCGTTGCACCTCATGCCGCACGGACCCCATCGAGAGCCACCTGGCGGGTCATCGCCAGCAGCGCTGCCTTCGATGCCGAGTAGGCGCCGACTGCGGGATCGGCATGCTCGGCGGCGATCGAGACGATATTGACGATCGCTGCGTTGCCGCACCGAAGCATATTGCGAATGAATTCCTGAATACAGTTGAACGGGCCGCCGACATTCACGGCGCGCACCGCATCGAAGTCGGCAACGGTGACGTCCCTGAAGGCTGCAAAGCGCCAGACCGCGGCATTGTTGACCAGCAAATCCACCCGACCGCCCCGCTTCGCCACCTGACGTACCGCGCCCGCGTCGGCGTCATCGCAGTCGATCACCCAGGGTTGGGGCTGCACGCCGAGGGCGATGACCTCGTCAAAGTCGTCCCGGAGCCGCTGGACGATTTGCTCCCCAAAACCACGGGCAGCACCGGTGACGACCGCTCGTCGTGGGCCGCGTGTGCTGGCACTCGGTGCGCTTGGCGGCCCGAGTGCTTCGTTTCGCATGCCACCACCCCAGGTAAAAGAGGAGTCGACGCCAGATTGCACGCCGCTGAAGCGCGCCCAACGTCACGTCGTGTACCCACTAACAACTTATGCACGGAAAGCTATCGTTGATCGACGAGCTTGTCCAGGACCGGCAGCTGGTCATGTGCCCTGGGCTGAGCAGCCGTCGAACGGTGTTGCGATCCTTGAATGCCGGATGGATGTACTCGTCGGCCGGTTGTGAGGTCATCGGCTCCGGTGGGCCGGCGCCCCACCTCTTCTGGTCGTCAGGCCCCGAGCACGCCGAGCATGGAAATGACCGTGGCATGCAGCGGTGCAGGTAGGCTGGCCAACGTGGCGAGCTCATGTACTGCCCCGGCCATACTGTCTAACTCTGTGGGACGTGCTCGCATGACGTCGGTGCACATGGACGTGTAATGCTCGCCCGTACCGGTGAACACCTGGCTGGCGTGGGCCCAGGCTGCCGCCCGGTCCATGTTCACGCCCTGGTGCTTGCCGACGACGACGACTTCGTCGAACATTTGCTCTATCAACGACTGGCCGGCTGGGCTGGCCCAAACTCCTGCGACCGTCATCCGAAGTACTGCGCTGATCGGACTCATGACCGACAAGGCCAGCTTGCCCCAGATCGGGACAGCGACGTCGACGGCATGCACCACCGGTAGGGCAGCCGCGTCGAGTACCGCGGCCACCTCGTCGGCGCGATGAGTCGCCGAGGCCGACCCGGTGGCGCCGATATGGGTCACCGACTGCCCAGCCATCGTCGATGCGGAGATGCTGATCTGTCCGGGACGCTCCAACGTCGCGCCGACAGTGGTCACCCCCACCAACGCTCGGGACCCGCCGACAACGGAACTGAGCTTGACGTCGTTACCCAAGCCGTTCTGCAGGCTGACGGCCGCACCGTCGGGTGCGAGGGCATGGGCAACACCAGCGACGGCGGCCAGCGTGTCGTAGGTCTTCGTCAGCACGATCAAAATGTCCAACGAGGCGGCGGGCAGATCCGCGGCGTGGACCACGGCCGCCACACACACCTGACGAGGGCTGCCTTCAGCGGATACCACCCGGAGACCCCCGGCGGCCACCGCCCGGATATGGGCGCCACCTCGGCCGATGAGGATGACGTCCTGTCCGGCTTCAGTGAGGAAGGCTGCGACGGCGGAGCCCATGGCGCCCGCCCCCAGCACACCGATCCGTCCGACCATTCCGCTCCACCCGTCCAGTCGGGGCCCTACACTCTGCATCAGGTTACGTCGGTATAACTCTAGCGACGCAAGCTGTGACCTTCTACACTTCTCAGGCAGCGGCTGTGCCGCCGCCTGATCGGCAGCCGCCTTGGAGCAATCATGAGCCTCGTCCAGGAAGTCACCGCCACAACCGGTCGCGTGGTCAGCGAGAGCGACCCGCGCTTCCAGATCGCTGCTGCCCGCCGAATTCTGTACCGGGAGGGTCTCGATAGTCAGGTCGGTGGTCACGTGAGCGTGCGTGTACCGGGTGAAGAGGCCTTTCTGGTGACGCCCTACCAATACTTTGACGAAACGCTGCCGGAGCACGTCAGCAAAGTCGGGTTCGACATGCAGGTGATCGAGCCGGGAACGTTGCCCGCCTCCGTGGGCATCACCTTCCACGCCTCGGTGTACCAGGCGCGTCCCGACGTGAACTGCGTCATCCACACGCATGCCAAGAACATGTCGGTGCTCACCACGACCGGAGTCCCCTTTGGGATGTACTACGACTACGCGTCCCTCTTTCTCGACGACGTGGCCCCCTGGGTCGACGACCTGGACCTGGTGCCGTCCGAGGAGGGCGCCATGATGGTCAAGGCGCTCGGTTCGCGGCGCGCGCTCCTGATGGGACACCACGGATCCCTGCACGTCGGGGACACCTTGGAGCACACAACCATGGAGGCCTTGCTGCTGGAGTTGTGTGCGGGTTATCAGCTGGCCGCGATGGCGGTCAACGGCAAGGAACTGGATGAGCACACCGCGCGGAGCTACCGCAAGGCCTATCTGAAGTATGACTTTCGTGAACAGATGTGGCGCGCCAACTATCGTCGCCTGCTCCGCAGCGACCCCGACCTGTTCGAAGCCCTGCACGATCGCTGATCGACCCTGCGACCCTCCGACGAACCGTCCAGTTGGGGACCGGAATCGGCTGCGCCAGACTCAACGGAAATGGAAATGGAAATGAGCGGTCGCGACCGCACCGCGTTGACGATGGCGGACATCCGGAAGAAAGCACGTCGTCGGCTGCCGCGGATGGTCTTCGACTTCGTCGATGGCGGAGCCGAGGACGAGACGACCGTACGGGAGAACCGGCGAGCCTTCACCGACGTCGCCTTCCGGCCGCGGGTGCTGATTGACGTGAGTACGCGACCGCAAGGCGTGCGGGTCCTCGGACAGAACCTCGCCATGCCCGTCATCCTCGGTCCAACCGGTCTGGCGCGGATGGTCGATCCGATCGGCGAATCGGCTGCGGCCATCGCTGCGGAGAGGTTCGGTACCGTCTCGGTCGTCAGCTCGGGTTCGAGCGTCTCGCTCGAAGACGTCGCGGGCTCCGTCGTCGCTCCGCAATGGTTCCAGCTCTATCCGTGGGGAGATCGAGCGGCAATCGAGGGCCTCATTGGCCGGGCCCGCACGTGTGGGTACAGCGCCATGGTGGTCACCGTGGACGTGCCCGTCGTCGGTGCCCGGGAGAAGGACCTGCGCAACGGGTTGACTGTTCCGCCGCGGATCAATCCACGAACGGGTTGGGACGTGCTCAGCCATCCCCGATGGCTGGCTCGTCTGTCGTCGAGCCCCAAAGTCACGTTCGCCAACTTCACCGACTTGATGCCGCAGCACCGCAGCACCAGCGGTCTGGCCGCAGCGACGCAGGGTTTACTCAACCCGGGCCATACCTGGGCCGACCTGGAATGGATGGCCGAGCAGTGGGGCGGCCCGGTGCTACTCAAAGGCGTGATGACCGCGGAAGACGCTCGGCGCGCCGTGGATCTTGGCTGTATGGGGGTCGCCGTCTCCAACCACGGTGGTCGGCAGGCCGACTGCCTGCCTGGCAGCTTGGACGTGCTCGGCGAGGTCGTCGATGCGGTGGGCGATCAGGCTGACGTCCTGTTGGACGGTGGCATTCGTCGGGGCACCGACGTGGTCAAGGCGCTGGCACTGGGCGCGCGGGCATGCATGACCGGTCGCCCCTGGGCGTACGGGCTGGCCGTGGGCGGCGCTGGCGGGGTCGAGCGGGTGCTCGAAGTGTTTCGCGACGAGATCGACCGGACCCTCGCTCTCATCGGACGCCCCGGCGTCGAATCCTTGGAGCGGTCCGCGGTGTGTACTCGCCCCAACCGGGGCTGGATCGTCGCTAACGCCGCTGATCCGATCACTTGAGGTGAAGCACTTGAAGTAGTGGTCGGTGCCCTGGGACAGCATCGCCGCCGGGTTGTCACGGCGCCGTCGGGGCGCGTAAAGGGCCGACGCGGTGTCGCCATGGTGCACCGCCTTGACGCGACCGGTCGATCTCGCCGGGCAGCAGCACGTGACGCAGAGCCTTCAGCGATGCCATCTCGATCACGGTCAAACGTCGCTAGTGGGTTGACGACGCATCTAGTGCGCTCGTACCATGCTGCTACGCGTGACGGTGATCACCATCGCGACGGCTCCCCGGAGGATCGAATGGCTCGTCAGCACCGCTTGCTCAGCGCCATGTCGCTGCTGCTCCTGCTCGCCACCGCGTGTGGCAACGTTTCCAGCGGCAGTAGCGGAGGAAGCGGTACTCCACCAGGAATCACGAAGGACAGCATTCTTATCGGCGCTACGATGCCGTTGACCGGCACTGCTGCCGTTGCCGGGCAGGGTTTGCAGGCCGGGATGCAGATCGCCGCGGATGAGATCAACGCCAAAGGGGGTATCAACGGCAGACAGGTCAAACTGGATATTTTGGATGACGGTTTCACGCCCGACCGGGTCGTTGCCAACGTGCGCCGGCTGGTTTCCCAAGACGAGGTATACGCATTGGTCGATCCGGCCGGTTCGCAAGGATTGCCCGGGGCGTGGCCCTTTATTCAGGAGAAGGGCACTCCGGTCTGGGGTCCGATATCGCCGTCGGACCCGAACCTGCAGGAGGTCTACCTGCTCGGTGCGACCCGCACCACCCAGGACCAGGTGGCAATCGACTACTTTGCGACGAAGGGCGTGCGTCGGCTCGCGGTCATCAAGCAGGACAATGACCTCGGGGTGTCGGCCAAAGCGGCGCTGGACAAACAGCTCCCCAAGCACCCGGACATGCAAGTGGTCGCTCAGGAGACCACCCAGACCGGAGGCACCGATGTGTCCTCCGCCGTCAACAATGTCGCCGCCGCCAAGCCCGATGCGGTGTTGGTCGCCAGTGACAACACCCAGGTCGCGCTGATCCTGCAGCAGTTGCGCGGTCGGGGCTTGAACATCCCCGTCTTCGCCGACCAGGGCGGTGCCGGTACCGGTGGCCCCAGCGCGGTAAAACCAGCGGGCGCAGCGGCCGAGGGGTTCATCGGCGGTGTTCAGGCCGACGTTGTCTCGAAGAACAACCCCGCCGTCGAGCACTGGCGGCAACTGGCGGCAAAGTACACTGGTCCACAGGGCACGAGCGGGTTCTCGCTGCAGACCTACAGCTACCTCCAGGCGTTCGCCGAGCTGGTCAACCGCATGGGTAGCGATGTCTCTTATAACAATTTCAACAAAACTGCCGAGGGGCTCGTCAATAAGCCGATCTCGTTAGGCAGCATTGCCCCAATCGCGTGCGGGCCGCTGCCGGACGGACACACCTGCGTTCAGCAGGCCGGTCTGGCTATCTTTACCGACGGTGCTTGGCAGACTCTCCAGGGCTTCCAGGCGCCGAAATGACCCGACCCAAGGAGAAGGGCTGCCGCTCATCCCCGGCGGGATGGCCAATGCCCTCGGCCGCAGCTCGATTCCGAGGCAGGGAGAGCGGATGCTCCAGTCGTTACTAAGCGGGTTGGAATCGGGCAGCTGGTACAGCCTCCTTGGGATTGCCATCGTGGTGGTGATGAAGGCCGCTGACGTACCCAATTTCGCCATGGCGGAGATTGGGCTGCTCGCCACCTACGTCGGTACGACGGTCGCCGCACTGGGGGTCCCCTTCTGGATAGCCGTACTGGCCACCCTTGCGGCCGGCATCGTGTCCGCGGTCCTGATCGACATCGCGGTGATGCGGCGGCTTTCCGGACACGGCCATTTCCCGCTGCTGCTGATGACCATCGGGTTGTCGCTGGCCCTCAACGCGCTGATCGGGCTCGTCTGGGGCCAGCAGGCGCGTCGTTTCGACGCGCCATGGACCGGGACCTACCTCAGGGTCGGAGGTGTCAACGTCAGCTGGTCACAAATCATCACGATCGTGCTCGGTGCTGCCGCCGCGATCGCCATCACAGCCTTCTTCCGTTCCTCGATCGGCGCACAGATGCGGGCCGTCGCAGAAGATCGGGTCACCGCCCGCCTAGTTGGGGTGAACGTCCGTCGGGTCTCCGCCATCGCCTGGGGAGTGGGGGGCGCCCTAGCGGCGTTCGCCGTGATGTTGCCAGCACAGTCAACTCTCGTGTCGACCCATTCGGCGTCTTCCCTGATCGTCTACGGGTTTGTTGCTGCCACCATGGGCGGCTTTGTGTCCCTGATCGGCACCTTCATCGGGGGACTTGCGCTCGGGGTCATCCAGGCCCTCGCCGGGCTCTATATTTCGACCAGCATCGAGTTCGCGGTGGCGCTGCTCGTGGTGGTACTCGTGCTCCTGGCCCGGCCTTCCGGGTTCACCGCCGGAATGAGGTTGCGCGATGTCTGACCGACTCCAGGTGGAACTGGCTGACGAGGCAAGTATCGAGCAACTCGCCGGTGCGCCGACTCCCGTCGATGGGCGGAAGAAGTCAGCCGTAAAGCTGATCGCCCTGCTCGTACTCGTGGTGTTACTGTTCGCGTTGCCTTTTCTCATCAACGCCTACATGCTTTTCGTCGTAAACCTCACGTTGGTCTACGCGATAGCCACCTTGGGGTTCGACATCCTTGTGGGATGGTCAGGTCAGATCGGTCTGGCGCACGCGGCATTGTTCGGAATCGGTGCCTACGGCAGTACCATCGGCGTGGAACATGGGGTGCCCTTCCTTGCCTCGGTGCCGCTCGTCGGGCTCGGAGCGGCACTGATCGCCGTGGTGATCGGTTTCCCGGCCATCCGGCTTACCGGATTCTTCCTCGCGATCGTGACATTGGCCTTCGGCTACGTAATCGTCGAGGGGCTCACCGCGGCCCGTCCACTCACCGGAGGCGGCGGTGGGCTCAGCGTGCAGGTCTGGAGACTGCCCGGCATTACGGGCAGTGCATCTACCTATTTCCTAACTGCCGCAGTTGCCGTGGTCACCTTCTTCTTGGCCCGGCGCGCGCTGTACGGACGCTTCGGTCGGACGCTTCAAACGGTCCGCCACCTCGGGCCGCTGGTCGGGTCCCTCGGTGTCTCCGCAGTCCGGTACCGGCTGTGCGCCTTCGGCCTCTCCGGTGCTATCGCCGGGGTCGGGGGTGCGCTGTACGCCCAGCTACAAAGCTTCATCTTCCCGGCAATGTTCGACTTCAATCTGTTGGTGCCTTTCCTGGTGATGGTCTTCGTCGGCGGGGCAGGCTCGCTGTGGGGCCCGATCATCGGTGCCGCGTTCGCCGTAGTGCTCGTCGAGGTGTTTCAGGACCTCGGGGAGTTGCAAGCCATCGCGTACGGGCTGGCGCTGATGCTGGCGATCGCCGTTCTTCCCGGTGGGCTGGTGTCGCTGGGGGCGGCGCTGCGCAACTCACGACTCGTCGGGCGGCTGATCGGGCGCGGGCACGCGCCGGGGAAGACGGTGCAGCGTGTCCAGTGACGATGGTGCGCGGCGGGACGCGATTGTCACTGCGGCGGCACCTGAGCGATCAGCCGCCGACCTCGAAGACGTCCACGTCGCGTTCGGCGGCAACGTCGTGCTCGACGGGGTGTCGTTGTCGGTGGGGTCGGGATTCACCGGTCTGATCGGGCCGAACGGCGCGGGCAAGACGACCTGTCTAAACGTTGTCTCAGGATATCTGCGTCCCGACCAAGGTCGAGTGCACGTCGGGAGTCGGGACGTCACCGGGCAGTCGCCGCACCGCACCGCCCACCTCGGGGTCTCCCGCACCTTCCAATCACCGCGGCTGGTGCCGAACCTGTCGGCGGTGGCGAACGTGATGGTGGGTGCGCACCGACACTTCAGCCGGGGCCATCTGGCCGAGCTCTTCGGTTCTCCTGCGGGCCGCCGCGAAGAGAAACGGCAGGAAGCCCGGGCGCGTGAGCTGTTGGCAACCTTTGGCCTGGGTGCGGTCGCAGACCGAGCGGCCAGTCAGTTTCCGATCGGGAGCCAAAAGATCATCGAGGTCGCACGGGCGTTGCTCAACGACCCCGCACTGGCATTGCTGGATGAACCGGCGGCGGGCCTGGGTGCGGAGGACGTCGACCGCCTCGTCGCGGGTCTCTCCGCCTGGGTGGCCGCAAGCAACAGCGCCGTCGTGATCATCGAACACGACCTGGAGCTGATCGCGCGGTTGTGTCCACAGGTCGCCGTGTTGCATTTCGGCCGGATCATCCAATTCGGCCGCCCGGAGGACGTGCTGCACGACCAGCAAGTCGTCGAAGCCTACCTGGGAGCGAACTTTGCTACTGACGGTTGATCGGGTCACTGCCGGCTACGGTCGGCTGGAGGTGTTGCACGACGTGTCGTTGCGCGTCGACGAAGGCGAGATCGTCACCGTGCTGGGGCCCAACGGCACCGGCAAGACCACGCTGCTGCGATTGGTCTCGGGCATCCTGCCTACGTGGTCGGGTTCGGTGTCTTTTGCCGGCTCGAAGCTTGGCCGGCTGGCGCCGGAACGGCGGGCCGCGCTGGGGCTGTGCCAGCTACCAGAGGGTCGCGGCATCTTCCAGACCCTCACGGTGGGTGAGAACCTCACTCTGGGGACGGTGAGTGGTCGTGGTTCGGCAGCCGAGAAACGGCGCGATCACGACCGAGTGTTGTCGATTTTTCCCGAGCTCGCCGGCAGACTCGGCGCGCCAGCGGCGTCGCTGTCCGGCGGGCAGCAGCAGATGCTGGCCTTGGCCCGGGCGGTGATGAGCCGTCCGAAGCTACTGATGGTCGATGAGCTGTCCTTCGGTCTCGCCCCCCGGGTGGTCAGCGATCTGTTTCAGGTGATCACCGAGCTGCGGGAGGGCGGTGTCACGTTCCTCATTGTCGAGCAACAGGCCGCGGCCTTGCGCATCTCCGACCGCACTTACGTCATGCGCAACGGACGCAACCAGCTGGACCGGGTATCGGCCGACCTGCTGAAGTCGGAGGATCTCGTTTCTTCCTATCTGAGGGGATGAACGCTGTGCCGGATGACTCGAGGACACCGCACCTGACTCCACTACCGGAGCAACTGCGACAACGTATGCCACCAGTTCCCGAGGATGTCCTCACGCTGGTCGAGGAGGAACACGCGCGGTGGCGGCAGTTGCATGATCGGCTTATCGCGATGATCGCGGCGTTGATCGACGTGGCTGCTTCCGACGGCCGGCCGGTGCTGGAGGTCATCGAGGGTGTCATCGCGGGCACCAGCGTCCCACTTGACACGCTGGTCGACGCCCGGATCGATCCCGTCGAGATTGCGGGGCTCCTGCGGGCGCACGGGTCCACCGGGTCGGTCACCGTCGAGGGCGCCACGACGACCTTCCGGCACGAATGCGGGACCGGGCTTCGGTACTGGCGCGACAACCCGGACACGCCGAAGGTCGCGGAAGACGAGGTACCGGGGGTTCCCGAGGGAAGCCCACGGTACTGCGCTCGCTGTATGTACACGATTGCCGGACACGGTTCCGACACGTGGTTGGTGACGCCGCCGGCCGATCCGAGCCAGTTCTGCACGTGGACGGTGTCCACCGAGGTCGGCGGTGGACGCGACAACCGTCGGGCGGAGTGACGCGAGGCCTTGACAGGACTTTCGCTGGTCGCCGGGCGGCGGTCGTCGCTGTCAGCGCCGGCGCCATGGGTCTCGGCTGTTCGCCCGCCTTCCTCTTTGGCTACCTCGGCCCCCAGCTGCGCATCGAACTCGATCTCTCGCGCGCGGAACTCGGCCTGCTGATAGGGCTCTTCTACGGCCTCACCGGGATAGGCTCATTGCTGGCCGCCCGAGTGGCCGAGCCGCTGGGGGCGCGGCGGTGCATCGTCTTGGATCAGGTTCTGGTGGCCGCCTGTCTCCTCGCCGCGGTCGCCGGCAGCTCCTTCGCGATGCTGGCGGTGGCTGCGGTGCTCTCTGGCGCAGGGTACGCCTTCGCCAATGCCGGCACGAGCATGGCAGTCGCGGCGGCAGCTCCCCCCGGCCGGGCAGGGCAGGACCTGACCGTCAAGACCTCAGGTGTCCCGATGATGGCCACCGTACTGGCCCTCGGAGGTCCGCCGGCCGGCGCGCTCGCGGGGTGGCATGGCGTGGCTGCAGCACTCGCGTTGCTGGCCGCGCTGATGGCGTTGGCCGGAATCGTCGTACTCCCTGCCGGTGGCGGCGCCCTGACGAATCCCGGGACGCACGCCACGATGCCCGCGGCTCGACCTCTGCCGCATGGATTCGTCCTGCTGCCCGTGGCGGCCTTTCTGTTCATCGGCGGGTCTCAGCCCCTGTTGTCGTGGTTGGTGCTCTCGCTCACCGACGGCGGCCTGTCGGCGAACATGGCGGGCGTGGTCTCGGCGACCGGCACCGGCACCGGGATCGTCAGCATGATTCTCATCTCGAGGCTGTCCGACCGCGCCGGTCCACAGCGTCGCGCGCTCCTCGCAGCCGGTCTGGCTGGTGTCGCTGTGGTCGGTGTCGCCCTGTTGTGGTGGAACCCGGGTGCGTCGCTGACTCTGGTCGTGCTGGGCGCTGTGCTCGGGCTCATGGGTAACCTTGCGGGAGCAAGCACCATCCACGCGGTGGTCATCGACCGGATGCCCTGGGCTGTGGGCCGGGCAATCGGTCTCATGTCGGCGGGCTATTTCCTGGGTGCGCTCGTCTCCCCGTTCGCCTTCGGCGCGGCCGCCGACCTGACGGGAGCCTACGACCTGTCGTGGAGCATGTGCGTCGCAGCTCTGCTCGCCAGCCTCGCCTGTTTCCTGCTGATCCACCGCCGGATTGGTCTCCCGCCGCCGACAGGGGTCTTGGCCACTACCGTGGTTCCCGAATACGGAGACAAGTAACGCGACACGCCGACCGTTGACGGGCCCGTCGGATGACATAGCTGAGGTCAGCGGAACTGGGCCACGGCGACATCCGCTTCGCGGCCCCACGGGGTAACCGGCTGGCTACGGTGGTGGAACCGATCGGGCAGGTCATCGACGATGTCCCAGGTGGCCGACAACCGCCCGAAGCCGATGAATATCGCCAGATGTACACCCAGTTCCACGATCTCGGGTTCGTCGAAGTACCGACGGAGCCGGTCGAACACGGCATCGTCAACAGCGAGGTGGTCGGTGGCCAGCAGGTCGGCATAGTGCAGCGCCGCCTTCTCAGGATCGGTCAGATCCACGGCCTGCTCGGGTCGTTGCAGGGAGCAGACCAGACCCTCGGTGACCCCTGCGGTGACGCCACTCGCGGAGCGCAGCGCCATGCAACTGCGGCACTGGTTGTGGTAGGCCACCCGAAGGCGAACCAACTCGACCAGCCGGGGCGGCAGCGTGGCCGCCGCCTCGAGTTGCTCGCGGAATTGCGTGAACACCAGCGCGAGGTCGCTGCGCTGGGCAAGCACTCTCATGAGCCCGAGGGCTTGCGGATCGTCCTCCACGGCCGGACCCAGCGCAGCGCGCAGAGCCGGATCGAAGTTGGCTGGTCCCACTGCGCGCAGTCTGGCCATCCGCACACCTTCGCTTGGTCCACTCGGGGCAGCTTTTGCTCGAACGTACGTCGCGGGAGGGACGGAGTCAACGCGCTCGACGGTGGATGGATCGGCGGCGGCGGTGCACTCAGTTCCATCCGACGGATGGACACCGCAACACGCAGCGCCTAGTGTTTCCGTTGGCGACGTTAGAAGGGTAACGCCGACTGCAGATGGAGGGGGTCGAAGTATGCCCAGTGGCTCCGATACTCGTGTCGTCCTCACGTCCTATCGGGAGGTGCGGGAGGCGTTCCGTCAGCGCGACTTAGCCCAGGCGCAATACGATGTGAGTGCCGTGGTCATGGCTGGGACGATCATGACGTTGCACGGCGACGACCACAGGCTGCGGCGCCGTGTCGAGAACCGGCTGTTCCGGCGAGGCACGTTCCGTTGGTGGGAGATGAACCTTGTGCCCTCGATCGTCGCCGAGAGCCTGGCACCGTTCCTGGCCGAAGGGCGGGCGGATCTGATTCGGCTCGGTCACCGCACCACGATGTACCTCACCGCGCTGGTCGCCGGCGTCGACCTTCCCGCGACGCTCGAAGACGCGGATGCTCTGGAGAAATTCGCGGTGACCTTCAGCGAGGGCGCGACGCTGGTGCACTCCACCCGTGATCCGACCGAGGTCAACGCCGAAGTGGAGAAGTCGATGGCCGCTTTTGACACCCTCTTTCTTGAACCCTCCATGCGGCGTCGGCTAGCGCTATTGGACGCCGTCACTGCGGGCGAGCTCGACGAGGACGAATTGCCGCGCGACGTGTTGATGGCGACGCTGCGCTACAGGGACGAGCTCGGCATGGATCGGGATGCCATCCGGCGAGAGATCGCGTTCTACTTGCAGGCGGGCTCACACAGCACGGCGAATCTGTTTGCCCACGCCGCCCACCACATCTTTACCGCCATGCATGATGAAGGTTTCGCTGCCCGCCTTGCCGATCAGAGGTTCCTCCAGCGTTGCGTCCATGAGGCCCTGCGGCTGCACCCTGCCTCGCCGGTCGCGGGCAGGCGCGCGCTGTCGGATATCACGTTGAGCAGCGGCCGGGTATTGCCCGCAGGCACCTATGTCGAGTTCGACCTGGTCAAGGCGAACTCCGACATTTGTATGTTCGGCTCGGACGCGGCACAGTTCAACCCCGACCGCGTGGTACCGGCCAACGCCGTTCCGTGGGGACACTCCTTCGGGGGCGGCACGCACGCCTGCATCGGGATGGAGCTCGATGGCGGCGTCATACCGTCCCCTGAATCCGCCCCCGACCACGAGCATGTTTTCGGCACCGTCACGCTCATGCTCCGTGCTCTGCTCGAGCACGGAGCCCGCCCCGACCCGGACCATCCGCCGGCACGAGACGCCGACACCGTTCGGCAGAACTTCTCCCGATACCCGGTGCGCTTCGCGTGAATCACGGAGAACTGGCTCGCGACCCGCGGTATACCGGAGGGTACCGGGGCGCCTGCCAATGGGCGGTCGGGTGAGTTCGGCGGCGACCCGATGGGTGAGGGGCCTTGGGTCGCGTCGAATCGATGGACCTCCCGGCTCTTTCGGCCTAACATTCATATGCGTCGCTAGATCTATAGCGCCGTCATGCCCGCAAGGTTGCCTCGAGCCGATGAGGAGCGTCATGGCCGACCAGCAGGATTCGCCGGCCCCGACCGGTCCGGTGCAAGTCTTGGTTGTGGGCTTCGGAGCGGCTGGTGCGTCGGCGGCAATCACCGCCCGTAGGCTCGGCGCCTCCGTGCTGGTGCTCGAGAAGCAGGCGGTCGCCGCCCACACCCCCAGCACGCGCATGTCTGGCGGGCTGATCATGGGTATGACGGACGCCGCCGCCGGGGCGCGCTACCTTGGTTTGTGCGCTGGCGGAATGATCCCGGGCGCAGTTTCCGCAGCGTGGGCGCGCCGCGCCGTCGAGCTGCGCGACTGGCTCGATGAGCTCGTCCCAGAGTTGGAACTTTCAGCGATCGGCGGCGCGGAGCAGCGCGAGCTCGACGGCGCGGAGGCGGTCACGGTCTTCCAACCGGGCGGCTCCGACGCGCGCCTGGACACCTCCTTCGGAGCCGGCCGGGCGGTGTATGACGCACTCACCGATGCCGCCCGTCGCCACGACGTCGAGGTCCGGGGGGAGGCCGTCGTCCGGCGCCTCACCGGGGCGTCCGACGGGCGGGTCGATGGGGTCGAACTGGTCTCGGGTGAGCGGATCACCGCCGGCGCGGTCGTGCTCTATGAATGGAGCCCCGACAATTTCAAGGAGATCACGGCCGGCTTGATCCACCGCGGTGACACCATCGAAGAGGCAGCCCGCGCGGCCGGCATCGCCGATCCGGAGGAGGTCGCCCGATCGGTGCGCGGCTACAACGACGCGTGCGCGGCCGGGTTTGATCCGTTCGGACGTCCCGGCGCAAGCCCTATCCCTTTAGACGAGCCGCCCTACTACTGTGTCCCGCTCTGGCCCGGCGGGTCGAACACCAGCGGCGGCCCACGGCGCGATGAGCACGCCCGCGTCCTCGACGTATTCGGTGAGCCGATCGGCGGCCTCTTCGCGGCCGGCGAGCTCGGCCAGCCGGTCGGGCTGCGTTATCTGGCCGACGGCAGCAATCTGGCCGAAGCGATGTGCTTCGGCCAGATTGCTGCCAAGGAGGCTGTCAGGTGAACGGACAGCGCGTGCGGCTCCCGGAGGGTGGAGGGATGGGGTGAGACGGGTACTCATCAGCGGCGGTGGATCGGGAATCGGCGAGACGACGGCCCGTTACCTCGGCGAGCGCGGCTGGGAGGTCGAGGTCGCTGACATCCAGCAACCGGAGGGTGGCCATCACCTCGATGCGACCGACGAGGCCGGGTGGCAGTCGGTCATCGATCAGGTGTGGCCGCTGGATGCGTTGGTTAACTGCGCCGGAATTCGTGACCGCAACCCTCTTACCAAGATGACAGTTGACCAGTTCGACCGGATGCTCGCTGTCCATGTGCGGGGCGGGTTCATCGGTATTCGGGAGGTGGCCCGACGGTGGGAGGCCGAAGGGCGGCCCGGTGCGGTGGTCAGCATGGCCTCCGTCACCGCCACGCACGCGGTCTCCGGTCAGCCTCATTACGTCGCGGCGAAGGCCGCCGTGGCCGGCCTCACCCGGGCCGCTGCCGTCGAGCTCGCGCCCAGCGGTACTCGGGTCAATGCGATTGCGCCCGGAATTATCCGTACCCCCATGACCGCCGATCGCTTTGACGACCCCGCACAGCTGGCGTGGCTGATGGGGCGCGTCCCCATGCGCCGCAACGGCGAACCCACTGAGATCGCCTCGGCGATCGCGTTCCTGCTCTCCGACGAAGCCTCCTACATCACCGGTGTCACGCTGGCGGTGGACGGTGGATGGTCTGCCTGTTAAGGAGTATTGAGATGGCCGAGGTAGTGATCGACACCTTCAGCGATGCGCGTGAGGTCTATCGACAGAAGGATCTGCGCCAAGGGCTCTACGACGCCGGTGCCGTCGTCATGGACGGTGTGCTTGTCAACCTGCACGGCGAGGAGCACAAGCGCCGCCGGCGGGTCGAGAACAAGACCTTCCGGAGGGACACGTTCGACCATTACGAGCGCGACTTGTTCCCCGACATTGTCGAGCAAACCCTGCAGCCGCATCTGGCCCTCGGTCACACCGACCTGGTTCACTTCGGTCATGAGCTGATGCTCAACCTCGCCGCGGTGACCGCCGGGGTCGACCGACCCCGCGGTGATGCGGCGGAGACTGCGCGGCTGCACGAGTACGTTCGGTACTTCATCGAAGGCGCGACCCTCGCCCATTCCACGCAGAACAAGGCCGAGCGGTCGGTGGTCATCTCCGAGCAGCTACGCCGCTGGCAGCGCGAGTTCCTCGATCCCTCGATCGCGCGTCGCCGGGAGCTGGCCAGGCGGGTGGCCGCGGGAGAGCTCGAAGAATCTGCGGTGCCCCGCGATATCCTTACCGCCCTACTGGAGCACACCGACGATCTCGAGTTGGACGAGGCGACGCTGACCCGCGAGATCGCGTTCTTCCTGCTCGCTGGTGCCCACACGAGTGCGACTGCGTTCGTGCGCACCATCGACCATGCGCTGGACTGGATCGAGGAGCACCCCGATGACCGTCAACGTCTCGTGGAGGATCGGCTGTTCATGCAGCGCTGTGTGCACGAGACGATCCGGCTGAACCCGTCCAGCCCGGTCGGGGTGCGTCGCGCGCTCGCCGACATCACCCTGCGCTCGGGCACGACGATTGTCGAGGGCGACCAGGTCGTCATCGACCTAGCGGCCGTGAACCGGGACCACGCTGTCTTCGGCGACAACGCCGCCGTGTTCGACCCCACCCGCACCACTCCTGACGGTGTGGCGCCCTTCGGGCTTAGCTTCGCCGCCGGAATGCACGTCTGCATCGGGCAAGACCTCGCCGCCGGTGTTGTGTCGGCGGGGGAGGAGGACCCTGGTGCCCGCCACCTGTTCGGTCTGGTCCCGGTCGCCGTGCAGCGAATGTTCCTCGCCGGAGTGCGGCGTGACCCCGCGCACCCACCGCAGTCGGACACCACGACGGCTCGACCGTATTGGTCCGCCTACGCGGTGCTGATCGGTCCGTGAAAACCTGACTGAGAAGATTGCCCGAACGAAGTCCTTCCCTGCGAAACATGGAGGTGCCGTGATGGTCCTACGAGCCGAAGTCGACGAGAACACCTGCATCAGTTCAGGTAAATGCGTGGCGGATGCGCCGGGCAGCTTTGTCTTCGACGACGACGAGATCGCGCACGTGATCGACGGCGCCCCAGGCCTCAATCGCGAACGGCTCATTGCGATCGGCCGCGCGTGCCCATCGGGGGCGATCAGCGTGTTCGACGGTGACCGGCCGATCGACCTGGGCTGAGGTGGGGTGATGTTTCGGCACGTCGTGATGTTCCAGTGGACCGATGAGACGACGGCGAGCGATCGTGCGGCAGCCGTCCAAGCGCTGCGGGTATTTGGTGATGACGTCGCCGAGCTCGGCAGGCTCTCGGTCGGCGCCGACGCGGGCGTGAGTGCCGGCAACTACGACGCGGTCGTCGTCGTGGACTTCGCGACACGCGAGGACTACGTCAGCTACGCCAGCGATCCGCGGCATATCGCGGTCATCGAGACCTCCATCAAACCCCACCTCGCCGCGCGCGCCGCGGTACAGACCGACCTCCCGTGACCGTGGCGGAGCGCACCGTCGTGATCGGCGGTGGTCTGGCAGGTGCCCGATGCGCCCTCGAACTGCGCGCGCAGGGCTACGCCGGTGAAGTGATGCTGGTCGGTGACGAGACCCACCTGCCCTACGAGCGCCCCCAGCTGTCCAAGGCGTACCTGGCCGGCCAACGGGACTTCACCGATCTGCTCGTCGCACCGCGCACCGCATATGAGACCGCGGGCATCGAGCTGATTCTCGATCGCCCGGCGATCGGCGTCGACCCGGTGACGCACACCGTGCGCCTCGCGAACGGTGCAGAACTGGTCTATGCGCACCTCGTTCTCGCCACGGGGTCCCGGGCAAGGGCGTTGCCCTGCCCGGGCGCCGAGCCGGATCGTGTCCATGTGCTGCGCACGGTCGAGGACGCGCAGCGGCTGGCCGCCCACGCCACCGCTGGCGGGCGGGTCGTGGTCGTCGGCCTCGGACTGATCGGGGCAGAAGTATGCGCGACGTTGGTCACCGGTGGCCTCGAGGTCATCGCCATCGAACCCGAATCGTCCCCGCTGCGGCGCATCGTCGGCGACGTCGTGGGTGCGCGCCTCGCCGCGCTGCACCGTGCGCACGGGATCACCTTGCTGCTCGGGCGTCAGGTCCGTGCCGTCGCGGGGAATCGGGCACGGCCGCGCGTCGAGCTGGAATCAGGTACGTCGATCGACTGTGATGTCGTCGTGGCCGGTATCGGCGCCGCACCCAATACCGGAATCGCGTCCGACGCGAAGTTGCTCTGTGCGAGTGGCATCATCGTCGACGCGGACGGTGCCTCCGCGGTGCCCGGCATCTACGCGGTCGGTGACGTGGCCGAGCCGTTCATTCCGCACCTGAACCGGTGTGCCCGCGTGGAACACTGGCAGGCGGCGGACCGCCAGGGACGGCGGGTGGCGCAGGTCATCGCCGGCACTGCACAGGGTCACGCCGACGACGTCCCGTGGTTCTGGTCGGATCAGTACGACACCCAGCTGCAGGTCCTCGGCTGGCCGGACGGCAGCGCCGACACTGTGATCCGGGGTGACCTCGACGAGCTGGACTTCCTCGCCTTTCACCTTCGAGGCGGGCGCGTGGTTGCCGCCAGTGGGATCGGACGCGCCCGCGAACTGCGCCGGGCGGCCAGCCTCATCAGGTCCCGCGTGGCATGTTCCGGTGCCGCGCTGGCCGATCCCGGCATCGACCTCCGCGAGCTGGCCAACAACCGCGTCTGACACCACCAAACACGCCCCCGAGAGGACGGACACACCCCATGGATCTCAACCTGCACGGCAAGCGGGCCGCGGTCGCTGCCTCGAGCACCGGCCTCGGGTTCGCCTGCGCCGCCGCACTGGCGGCGGAAGGCGCCCAGGTAGCGATCTGCGCGCTCGACGAGCGGGAGGTCGAAGCCACGGTGACCAAGCTTGGCGGCGACGCCGTTGGGCTCGCGGTCGACCTGTCGAGCCCCGACGAGTGTGAGCGCTTCGTCGTCGATGCGCGCGGCCGGCTGGGCGGCCTGGATATCTTGGTGACGAACGGGCCCGGTCCGCGACCGGGCACGTTCGCGGAATCGGATCCATCCGGGTATCAGACGGCGCTCGAGTTGAATCTGCTGTCCGTAGTGCGGATGTGCTACGCCGCGGTGCCGCAGATGCAGGCGCAGGGCTGGGGTCGAGTTGTCGCGATCACCTCGATCGCGGTCCGACAACCAATCCCCAACCTGATTCTGTCCAACACCGCGCGGGCGGGTGCGACCGGCTTCCTCAAGACGCTCGCCCGTGAGGTCGCCCAGCACGGAGTCACGGTGAACTCGGTACAGCCCGGCCTGCACGAGACGGAGCGAGTGACCGCGGTGTATCAGAGGGATCTGGCCGACCAAGTCGCGCAGATTCCCGCCCGAACGCTGGGACAGCCCGCTGACTTCGGGGCAATTGTGGCGTTTCTCTGCTCGGAGCAGGCGCGCTACATCACCGGTGCGGCGGTGCCGATCGACGGTGGCCTCGATCAGGGGCTGCTCTAGCGCCGTCAAACTCCGACGGCTTGCGGGGAAGCGTTGCTGGCGGTCGATCAGACGTGCGACAGCCGCTCCAGGTCGTCCTCGGTGAGCGCGAGCGATCGGGTAAGCGGGCAGGAGGCGAGGAAGCGGACCTGCTCGCTGGCGGTCACTTTGCGTTCGGGGATCGGAGTCAGCAGATCGACGCGGCGGCCGCGGCTGATCACCTCGGAGATCTTCGTCTTGTCCTGCAGAATCCGGATGTCAGCCAAGGGGTTGCCGTCGATGATGAGCACGTCGGCGAGGCGACCGACCTCGAGTGTGCCGATTTCCCCTTCCATCCGCATCGCGAACGCGCCGTTGGCCGTGGCGCAGGTGATCGACTCGAGCGGGCTCATGCCGACGTACTCGACGAGCATCTCCAGCTCGCGGGCGTGCCATTCGCCGACCGGGGTCACGGCAAAGCCGGTCTCGGAGCCGGTGAGGATCTTGACGCCCGCCGCGTGTGCCTTGGTGAGCATGGCCGCGGTGGTCGTGAGCTCGGCGCGGAACACCTCGAGAAGCTCGGGTGCGGACCCGATCTTCGCGCCGTAGTCAGCGAGATTTCCCAGCAGTGTGAACGTTGGGCACAGCGCGGTGCCGGCCTCGAGGACGGCCTCCAGGGCCTCGTCGTCCATGTAGGAGGAGTGATAGATGAGATCGACGCCGGCGCGGGCAGCCTCGCGGGTGCTGACGGCGTTTCGGCAGTGCGCGACCACCTTGGTGTTCAGCTCGTGCGCGGTCTCGCACACGGTTTTCATCTCATCGAAGGACCACACTTTGACCTCGGGGCCCTTCATGCTGGGAATGAGGCCCGTCACCATGATCTTGATCCAGTCCACACCGTACTTGATCTGGCGCCGGATCTCCTTGACCATCCCATCGGTATTGTGCACGACCGTGGCGTATCCGGTGGTGCCCTCGTCACGGATGAGACGACCGGCGGTGCCACCGAGGGAGGTCATTAACGCCTGACCGCCGGCTCTCATGCGCGGACCCTCTACGATGCCCGCCTCAATGGCATCCCGCATCTCGACAGCAATGTTCCAGAGGCAGTCGGCGTCGAACACGCTGGTGACGCCGGCCCGCAGGACTTTGCGTGCGTTGTAGGCCGAGAGCATCGAACTGTAGGCCTCGGTCCGGTGGAAGAACAGTTCATCGTTGCCGGTGGGTTCGCCGAAGCTCAGATGGGTGTGCGCATCGATGAGGCCGGGCATCACGGTCTTGCCGGTGGCATCGATGCGCTCGTCGACTCCGTTGACCTCTGCGTCGTCAACCGCAGCCTGGCCCAGTGCGGTGATGGTGCCTGCTCGCAGGAGCACAGCTTCGTCACTGCGCGGTACGGCGCCCGTTCCGTCGATCAGGCTGCCACCGGTTATCAGAAGGCTCTCGGACATGGTCTTCCCTTTCACTCAGGCCTACACGCTCAGCGGTTAGCAGCCTAACTACTAGCGGCGTCGAAAGCGAGGAGCGAACCGTCTCCCCCGGCCGGACTACCTCGCGGACTGGCCGGCGCACACCGGGAAATCATGCTCAGCAGACTCAGGTCTCGTCGCCGGATCCGCTCGCTGAGGGCAATCTCGGACCGCGTCCTGACGACACCGGAAATCTCGAGAATTGCTTGGATCATCACCTCGAGATCGGCGTGGTCGCGGGCAACGAGACGGCAGAAGATGTCGGCGTCCCCGGTCGTCGAGTACGCCTCGACGACCTGCGGCAGCTGACCGAGGTCGCGGATGACAGCCCCGAGCTGTCCCTGGTGCAGGCTGATATGCACGAAGGCAAGGACCGGGAAGCCCAGAGCCACGTGGTCAAGAGTCGGCGCGAAACCGCGGATGATCCCGTCGCGCTCAAGGTGGTTCAGTCGCGCCTGCACGGTGCCGCGCGCGAGACCCAGCGTCCGCGCGTAGTCGCGGACCGCCGCCCGCGGGCGGCTCAGCAACTGGTTGAGCACCGCACAGTCGATCTGATCCAGCGACACGGACGAACCTCCATGTAGTTCGGGTACGAGTGGCCACCAATTGAGCCAATGGTCCAATCGGGGTGGGTTCTCTTGACCACCCCAGCGGGCGTAACTAGCGTCACAATCACTATCGGTGTTGTCAATGCCCTACCTGGATTGCGAGGCGAGGGGTCAGATGGATTCAGTCGTGACACTGCTGAGCGCGAGCGGTTCCCGCGTTGAAAACTCGGAATACCGCAGTCTGCTGGACCGTGACGGTCGCCTCGCGGTCTATCGCGACATGGTGTTGGTGCGCCGCCTCGATGAGCAGGCAACTGCCCTGCAGCGCCAAGGGGAACTCAGCCTGTGGCCCCCGCTGCTGGGTCAGGAGGCCGCACAGATCGGCTCCGGCCGGGCGCTGCAAGCCCAGGACTTCGCCTTCTCGTCCTACCGCGAGCACGGGGTGGCGTGGTGCCGCGGAGTCGATCCTGTCGACATGCTGCGCTTCTGGCGTGGGACGATGCATCAGGCATGGGATGTCCGGCACCGCGGGATGTATGGCTACCAGGTGATCATCGGTGCCCATGCATTGCATGCCACCGGATACGCAATGGGGGCGCGCCGAGCCGGCAGGGTGGGCACCGGGGAGCCGGGCAGAGACCAAGCGGTCATCGCCTACTTCGGTGACGGTGCGATGAGCCAGGGTGACGTCAACGAGGCGTTCGTGTTCGCCGCCAGCTACCAGGTACCGGTGGTGTTCTTCTGCCAGAACAACCACTGGGCGATTTCCGAGCCGCTCGCCCTGCAGAGTCGGATACCGCTGGCACGACGAGCCGACGGCTTCGGCCTGCCCGGGGTCCGCGTCGACGGCAACGACGTCATCGCCTGTCACGCGGTGACGACGGCCGCCCTAGAGCGGGCCCGGTCAGGACAGGGTCCCACCCTGATTGAAGCAGTCACCTACCGGATGGGGGCGCACACCACCTCCGACGACCCCACCAAGTACCGCGACTCAGCCGAGGTGGACCTCTGGCGCGGTCGCGACCCGCTCGATCGCATGCGAGTGCACCTGCGCGCCGAAGGCGTCCTGGACGACGATGCCGAAGCCAAGTTAGAGACCAAGGCCACCGAGCTCGCCGACCGGATGCGCGGCGCCTGCGGCGAATTACCCGACCCCCAACCGCTGTCCATGTTCGACCACGTCTACGCGGCACCAACGATCGCATTGCAGCAACAACGCGCCGAGCTGACGGCCATCCTCACGGCGGAGGTGAGCTAAATGGCCGATGCGGCTATCGCGCAAGCCATCAACCAGGGCCTGCGCCGTGCTCTCGAGGCTGACGCCGATGTGCTGCTGATGGGAGAGGACATCGGCAAGCTCGGCGGCGTCTTTCGGGTAACCCAGGGACTGCAGAAGGACTTCGGTGAGGAGCGAGTGCTAGACACCCCGCTGGCCGAGTCCGCCATCGTGGGCACGGCCATCGGCCTGGCGATGTATGGCTACCGTCCGGTGGTCGAGATTCAGTTCGACGGGTTCGTCTATCCGGCGTTCGACCAGATCGTCGCTCAGCTGGCCCGGATGCGTTACCGCTCAGCCGGGACGCTGCCGATGCCCGTCACGATCCGGATGCCCTACGGCGGCGGGATCGGCTCGGTCGAGCATCACAGCGAATCTCCGGAAGCCTACTTCGCGGCCACACCCGGTCTCCGGGTGGTGACCTGCGCCACGCCAGACGACGCCTACTGGATGATCCAGCAAGCGGTGGCCAGTGACGATCCCGTCCTCTTCCTGGAGCCGAAGCGCCGGTACTGGCAGAAGGGTGAGCTCGATCCATCCGGGTCGCTGACCGACCGGCCTGCGCTCGAATCGGCCATCGTCCGCCGGCAGGGCACGGTTTGCACCCTGATCGGCTACGGCCCGACGGCATCGACGTGCCTGGATGCCGCGTCGCTCGCCGCAGCAGACGGGATCGAACTGGAGGTCGTGGATTTGCGGTCGTTGAGCCCGGTCGACTTCGCAACGCTGGCGACCTCGGTCCGCAAGACCGGACGCGCGGTGGTCGTGCACGAGGCACCGCTGACCGGCGGCCTCGGAAGCGAGATCGGGCAGCGACTCACCGAGAGCTGCTTCTACCACCTCGAGGCCCCGGTGCAACGGGTGACCGGCTACGACATCCCATATCCGCCGAGCCGGATCGAGGACGACTACCTGCCCGACGCCGAGCGGGTGCTCGACGCGGTCGAGCGCACGATGGGCTTTTGAGATGCCTGCGATGACAGCCCTGCAGGAGTTCCGGCTACCCGACGTCGGCGAGGGCTTGGACGAGGCTGAGATCGTCGCCTGGCGGGTCGCGGTCGGCGACGCGGTGCAGATCAACCAGGTGCTCGTGGAGATCGAGACCGCAAAGTCCTTGGTGGAGTTGCCCAGTCCCTTCGCTGGTGTTGTCCGCGAGTTGGTGGTGCCGGCGGGGCAAGCCACTCGGGTTGGTTCTGTGATCATCCGCATCGGCGACTCCGGTTCGGAGCCCGGCCACCCGGACGCGGCGGCCGGGCTGGCCGGACCGGCACGAGTCGCCCGCACCGAGGTTCTGGTCGGCTCGGGGCCCCGAGCCGAGGACGGTCGCCGCAGTACCCGTGCCCCCCGCTCCTACGGCCGCACCCGCGCCACTGGGATGTCCTGGCCCGGCGACCCGCCCTCCGGGGGCGCGGTGCCGCTCGCCGCCCCGGGGGTGCAGCCAGGGCCGACACCCAGACAGACGCCGCAGCCGCAGCGTGCGCTGGCCAAACCCCCTGTGCGCAAGCTGGCTCGCGACCTGGGCGTCGACCTAGACCGTATTGGCGGGACCGGGCCCGACGGCTCAATCACCCGCGCCGACGTGCACGCCGCCGCTACCTCGTTGGGTGTCGCCCCGGATGGCGCAGGCCGGGCAAGAGTCGCGGATCGGCTGCCCCAGCCAGAGGACCCCCGGGAGACGCGATCACCGATCCGGGGCGTCCGGCGGGCCACCGCCGAGGCGATGGTTGCGAGCGCGTTCACGGCGCCGCATGTCACCGAGTTCGTCACGGTCGATGTCAGCGAGTCGGCACGGCTGCTGAATCGGCTGCGCGGTCAGCGTGAGTTCGCGGAACTGCGATTGTCGCCGATGACCCTACTGGCCAGGGCGATGTGCCTCGCGGCCCGACGCACTCCCGAGATCAACAGTTACTGGGACGACACCGCCCAGGAGATCGTCGTCAAGCACTACGTCAACCTCGGCATCGCCAGCGCGACCAACCGCGGCCTGCTGGTACCGAACGTCAAGGACGCCGACCGGCTCAGCTTGCCCGATCTCGCCCGAACGATCGCCGACGCGGTGGATGCGGCCCGCGCAGGCCGCGCCACCGCTGAACAGATGACGGGCGGCACCATGACAATCACCAACATCGGCGTCTTCGGCGTGGATTCAGGGACACCCATCCTGGTCCCGGGGGAATCGGCGATCGTCTGCCTCGGCGCTGTGGCCGAGCGGCCCTGGGCGGTCGACGGCCAGCTTGCGGTGCGTCAGGTCACCACCCTCGGACTCTCCTTCGACCATCGGCTCATCGATGGCGCCCAGGGATCCCGCTTCCTGGCCGACGTCGCGTCGATGATGGCTGAGCCGACCCAGGCATTGGTATGGGCGTGACCCTAGATCTCCACGAGCATACGTAGTTAGATGGATAGCGCCGGTATGGCGTCACAACCAGACGGGAGTTCAAGATGTCTGTCGAGGCCCCAGTCGAACCGACCGGACCCGTGGTGCTGACCTCCTACGCCGATGTCCGCGAGGGTCTGCGGCAGCGTGACCTCAAGCAGGCACTCTACGACGCCGGTGCCGTGGTGATGGCTGGCTCGTTGATCACCCTGCACGGTGACGAGCACAAGCTGCGCCGTCGCGTTGAGAACCGGTTGTTCCGGCGCGGCACTTTCCGCTGGTGGGAGCTCAATTTGGTTCCCGGCACCATCGAGCACAGCTTCGCCGGCCCGCTCGCCGCCGGACGGGCCGACCTGGCCAGGCTCGGGCGGCGCACGATCATGTATCTGACCGGGATGGTCGCCGGCATCGACCCGCCACAGACGCCGGAGGCGAGCGACGCTCTCGAACACTTTGCCCACGTCTTCAGCACCGGCGCCACGGTAGTCCACTCGACCCGCGACCGCGGCGAGGTGAACGCCGAGGTCGAGGAGGCGATGCGGCAGTTTGACTCGATTTTTCTCGAACCGTCTCTGCAGCGGCGGCGGGCCCTGCTCGATGAGCTCGCCGCTGGGCGGATCGACGAGCCCGACTTGCCGCGTGACGTGCTGATGGCCGTGCTGCGCCACCAGGACGAGCTCGGCATCGACCGTGACGTCATCCGCCGCGAGGTCGCCTTCTACCTACAGGCCGGCTCGCACAGCACCGCGAACCTCTTCACCCACGCGGCGCACCAAGTGTTTCTCGGCCTGGCCGACGCAGAGTTCGCCGCTCGGGCGAGCGATCCGTTGTTCCTGCAACGGTGCGTGCACGAGACCTTGCGCCTGCATCCGGCTTCACCGGTCGCCTGGCGGCGGGCGATGGCTGACATCGAGCTCAAGAGCGGCCGCGTCCTGCCCGAGGGGTCGCTTGTCGAGTTCGACCTGACCGCAGCCAACACCGATGAATCCGTCTGGGGGCCGAACGCGGGTGTCTTCGACCCCGACCGCTTGCTGCCCGAGGGGGCCGCGCCGTGGGGGCACTCCTTCGGTGGCGGCACGCATGCCTGCATTGGCTTGGAGCTCGACGGCGGGGTGCCGCCGTCCGCCGAGCACGGCGACGATCACGAACCGGTGTTCGGCACCGTGACCCTCATGCTTCAGGCGCTGCTGCGCAATGCTGCGCGCCCCGATCCGGAAGACCCTCCGCTGCTCGACCCTACGTCGCAGCGCGACAATTTCGCTCGCTACCCGGTCGTGTTCGGCGCATGACGGGCATGGGCACCGCCCACCGCGCGATGCACTCGTTCTTCGACGCGGTCGAGTCGGGAGACCTGGACGCCATTGCTGGATGCTTCACGACCGATGCGAGTTACGGCAACGTCCCGCACGAGCCGGCTCGGGGCCGGGACGCTATCCGCGCGATGTTCGCCCCGATCATCAGCCGGTCGACCGACATCGAGTGGCAGATCATCACTGAGGCCCAGACTGCAGACCTGGCGATCGCCGAGCGGGTGGACCGATTCCGCATCGACGGTCAGGTGTATGCAATCGAGTGTATGGGGATCTACCGGGTCGATGCGAAGACCGGACTACTGGCGGAGGTCCGCGACTACGTCGATGTCGGCGTGTGGCGCGCGCGGCTGGGTGGCGTGCTCGATGCGCAGGGCTCCCGGTGAGTCACGGGTTGCGTTTCGGCTGCCTGGCGATGACGCCAACCCGATCGAGGCAGGAGTGGCTGGATCAAGCACGGCAAACCGAGGAGCGCGGTTTCAGTACACTGCAGGTGAGCGATCACTTCATCCGGACACCGCTGGCCCAACTAGTTGCCCTCAGCGCCGCCGCTCAAGTCACCTCCACCATCAGGCTGGGCACTTTGGTGCTTGACAACGACTTCCGTCATCCGGCGGTACTGGCCAAGGAGATCTCAACCCTCGACCAGCTCAGCGACGGACGTGTCGAGCTCGGCCTTGGCGCCGGGTGGCTTGATGAGGACTACGAAGTCTCCGGCATCACCATGGACTCCCCGGGTGCCCGCATCAACCGGCTGGCTGAGGCGGTGCAGGTATTGCGCGGTGCGTTCACCGGCGACGTGGTCACCACAAAGGGCACGCATTACGGGGCAGACGGGCTGCGGGCTGTTCCCCACCCCGGCCATCGCCGCCCTTGCTGCTCGGGGGCGGTGGACCGCGCGTGCTGCGGCTGGCCGCGCGCCATGCCGATATCGTGGCATCAATCTGCTCAACGCCGAGGGCCACACCGGGCCGGGCTCAGCCCGGTCGGCGTACGAGGACGCGATCGACGAGAAGGTCGCCGTAGTGCGCGCCGCTGCGACCGAGGCCGGTCGCGATCCGCAGCTGCACGTTATCGCCTACTGGGCAGAAGTCACCGACGAACCCGAATCCGCCATCCGACGCAAAATCGACCAACTCGGCATCCCCGTCACGCCCGAGCAGCTCGTGCACTCCCCGCACTGCCTCATCGGCCCGCTGGGCTACCTCACGGATCGGATCGCGCAGCTGCGCGAGCGATGGGGCTTCTCCTACTTCACGCTCTACGACCGAGATGCGCAGTCGTGCGCACCCTTGGTCTCAGCGCTGGCAGAGAGCTGACGTGACGACCGTCGGACTGTGCCTTCCCCAGCTGGGTGAGCACATCGACCGCGAGGTGGTGCAGGCTTTCAGCCAGAACGCGGAGGAACTCGGCTTCGGCGGCCTCTGGGTGCAGGAACACCTATTCTACCCGCTGAATCCCCGTTCCGGTTACGCAGCCATTCCGGGTCAGCCGATCCCGGACCCATACCGGAGCACGCTCGCCGCCACGGAGACACTCATGGCCGCAGCGGCCTGGACCGATCGCATCGCGATCGGGACCAGCGTGCTCGTCGCCGGCTACCACCGCCCGCTGGAATTGGCGCAGCGGCTGGCGACCTTAGATGTGCTCTCCGGCGGTCGGCTCGTGGCCGGCTTCAGTGTCGGCTGGAGCGAGGAGGAGCACGAACAGATGGACGTCGATCACCACACCCGCGGCCGCCGGTGTGGTGAGCTGATCGAGGCATTAATTGCCTGCTGGGGACCCGATCCGGTCGGCTTCAGTGGGGAGTTCTTCACGATCCCGGAATCGGTCGTGCGCCCCAAGCCACTGCAGCGGCCGCGGCCGCGGCTGATGTCGGGTATGCGATCGGCAGCCGGGCTTGCCCGCACCGCAACCCAGTTCGACATCTGGAATCCTTCACGTGGCAGTGTGCGCGAGATCAAGGAGACGCTCAGATTGATGCAGGCTGCTCGGGCGGCTGACCTCGACCCCCTGCAGGTATACCAACGCGTGTTTCTCGAACCGTCGGTACCTGATCCGCGCAAACCGTCTCACGGCATCGACGGCGTCGTCGCCATGATCGCTCAGGCCTGCGCGGCTGGCTTCGCCTCGGTGGTCGTCGACGCGAATTTCTGGCGCGAGATCAGCAGTCCGCGGGATTGGGTCGAGCTACCCGGGCGCCTGCACCGCGCGTGCGAGGCGCACGGGCTGCCTCCGTCAACCGGTTGAGAGCAGGCGCAATTGCACCGGACGCGCGCGAATGCTGATGCCCGATGAGTCACGAGCTCGAAGGAGCGGCCAGGCCTGGGCGGCGATCTGAACCTGGCCGCGGGGCGTCAGCGGACGGCGCATGCGTCGTTAGGGTCTTGACGCCGCATGCGCGGCGTGCAAAGGTCAACGTGTCCCAGATCACGGCAGGGAGGTTCGGTGCAGACGCTCACCGCTGATGTCATCGCGGTCGAGGCCATGGAGCACATCGGTGGCAACGCGGTATGGTCCACCGGCTACCTCGCCTTCGTCGACTCGGGCATGCAGCGCCAACAAGACAACGCCGACGACGAGGAGGTCTTCCTCGGCGACGCCCTCGCGATGGTCGAGCAGGCCCGCGAGCAGTTCGGCGTCGAGTGGGACGAGGACCTCGTCCGACTCTTCGCCCGGGAGAGCGCCGAAACTTACCGAGTCCTGATCGAGCGTGGCGTGCGGTTTAGCTGTTTCATCCCGCGGCCCAAGCAGCACAGCGTCGACCGCATGGCCGCGGTGGAGGACAGTTGGATGCTAGGTCGGGCGTTCGAGCACGACTTCGCGCGCCCCAACGTGACGACCCTCTACGGCGCCGAGCAGGTGCAGGATCCGCACGTCGCCAGCCCCGACGAAGCCCATACGTGACAACCACACAGCCCAAGCATCGTCGGTGGATGGGCTGTTCGACGAAGGAGATAACGATGGCAGTTGTGTTGCGCGGACTTGAAGACAAAGTCGCTCTGGTCACCGGCGCCGGACGTGGGCAAGGCGCCAGCCATGCGCAAGCCCTGGCCGAAGCAGGATGCGATGTGGCCGCCCTCGACATCTGTGCGCCGATCCCGGGCCTGTACGACACCGCCACCCGGGACGACTTGGAGCTCACCGTCAAGCAGATCGAGGCGACCGGGCGGCAGGGGCTAGGCATCCAGGCTGACGTCCGTGACCACCGCGCGGTCAAGGACGCCGTCGAGGAGACGCTTGACCGCTTCGGGCGCATCGACATCCTGGTCAACAACGCAGGGATGGCCTCGCTGGACACCCTGCACGACGTGGATCCGGAGACCATCGACGCGATCATCGACACCAATCTCAAAGGCCCGATGTGGGTAGCGAAGTACGTTGTACCGCAGATGATCGGCCGCCGTTCCGGGCGAATCATCAACATCAGCTCGGCGGTCATCGGCAGCGGCCACGCCATGCTTTCGCACTACGTCGCGAGCAAGCACGGCGTCGTCGGCCTGACCAAGTCGTGGGCCACCGAACTCTCCGAATTCGAGATCAACGTAAACGCTATCGCGCCGGCCACGATCAAACCCGGCGTCGGTCACGGGTCCGGCATGGTCCGGGGCATGTCCGCAGCAATGGGCATGGACATGGACGAGGCCTTCGAGGTGTTCTCCGCGCAGGGCAATTTGCCAGGCAAGAAGTGGCGCGCCGAGGCGAGCGACATCACCGACGCCGTGCTGTTCCTCGCCTCCGACAATGCCCGCGTCATCACCGGGCACGTCCTGTTCGTCGACTGCGGCCAGTCCACCCGCTGATGGCGCTACCCGTCGCGCTGCCAACCGCCAGGAGAGAAGACTGCATATGAGTACGTTGATCGGGACCTCGGTGTTGCGTAAGGAGGATCCACCACTGCTGACCGGACGCGGTCAGTACGTGGACGACCTCAGGCTGCCGGGAATGGCCACCATGGTTTATGTCCGCAGCCAATCGGCGCACGCGGCGATTCTCTCGATTGACATCGAGGCAGCCCGAGCGATGCCGGGGGTGCTGGGGGTCTGGACGGCAGCAGACCTGCCCGGGCTGCCGCCCACCCGGTCGGTGCCCACGATGGAACGTCCGTGCCTCGCCACCGACGCTGTGCGGTTCGTCGGCGAGCCGGTCGTCGTCGTCGTCGCCACCGACCGGGGACAGGCCATGGACGCCGCAGAGGCGGTGAACATCGACTACGAACCCCTGCCGGTCCTGACCACCGTTGAAGAGGCGCTCGCCGACGGCGCCGCGCCGATCGTCCCAGGACAAGCCACCAACGTGGTGATGGACATGGCTCTCACCGAGGACGACGCTCAGGCCGAGATCGATGCGGCCCCTCGACGCTCGATGTTGCGCATCGTCAACCAGCGGTTGGCGCCGGTGCCGATCGAGCCTATCGGGTGTGTCGCAGACTGGAACAAGAGCGGACTCACACTGTGGGCCACGGTGCAGACACCGCACCCCATCCGCAACGAATTGTGCGTGATGTTCGGTCTCGCGCAGAATGAGGTCCGGGTGATTGCGCCCGATGTGGGCGGTGCGTTCGGGTCCAAGGCTTCCTTCTACCCGGAGTACCTCCTCACCGCCGAGCTGTCGCGGCGGCTGGGGCGGCCGGTGAAGTTCGTCGAGACGCGCAGCGAGAGTTTGGTGTCGATGACGCATGGCCGCGCACAGATTCAGGACCTCGTCGCCGGCTACACCGACGACGGCACGTTGACGGCGTTGCAGGTCAAGATCATCCAAGACTGCGGTGCGTGGCCCGACGTCACCGGTAGCGGGCTGCCAATCCTCACGTCCTTCATGTCAGGAGGCTGCTACGTCATTCCCAAGATCGGGGCCTCCTTCCGCAGTGTCACGACCAACACGACACCGGTGGCCGCCTACCGAGGAGCCGGGCGACCGGAAGCCGCATACCTGATCGAGCGCCTGATGGACGTCATCGCCGACGATCTCGGCGTGGACCCGGCCGACCTGCGGCGCCGCAACTTGATCCGGCCCGACCAGATGCCATATGCGACCCAGTTTCCGGTCGTTGTGTACGACGAGAGCGACTATCCGACACTGTTGGAGACGCTGCTCGAGAAGCTTGACTACGCCGGGATACGAATGCAGCAGCGTTCGCTCCGGGCGGCTGGAAGCTCCCGTCTGCTGGGTGTCGGCTTGTCGGTGTTCGTGGAGATGGCCGGCTTCGGACCCTCAGAGTTCTTCGAGCAGTTCGGCTATGTCGGTGGGTGGGAGTCTGCGAAAATGCGGATGAATCCCGACGGTTCGGTCATCATGTCCGTAGGGACCAGTCCGCACGGTCAGGGACACGAGACGGTGTTCGCGCAGATCGCTGCGGATTCTCTGCCGGGGCTGTCCATCGACCGCATCACCGTGGAGCACGGCGACACGGCGACCACGCAGGAGAGCATCGGCACCATGGGCAGCCGGGCCATGCCGGTCTGCGCACCGGCGGTGCAAATGGCCACCGTACGGTTGCGGACCAAGCTGCACGCCATCGCAGCCCACATGCTCGAAGCCGACGTCGAGGACATCGAAGTGACCGAGCAAGGCTTCGGAGTCAAGGGCGCGCCCGACTCCGCCCTCGCACTCGCGGACGTCGCATTGACCGCCTACAAACCGCACAAGTTGCCCACGGACATGGACATCGGCCTGGAGTTCACCAGCTACCACGAGCCAAAGAACCTCTCTTATCCCAGTGGCGCGCACGGCTGCGTCGTGGAGATCGACCCCGACACCGGGAAGGTGCACATCGTGCGCTACATCGCCGTGGACGACTGCGGCGTCGTGGTCAATCCCCAACTCGCCCGGGGACAGGTCCACGGCGGGGTGATCCAGGGCATCGCGCAGGCACTGCTGGAAGAGGTCCGATACGGCGACGACGCGCAACCGCTCACCTCGACCCTTATCGACTACTGCGTGCCCAGCGCCCCAGACATGCCGGACCTGGAAACCCACCACCTGCAGGTCCCCACGACAGGCAACGTCCTCGGCGTGAAGGGCCTTGGCGAGGCCGGTGCGACCGCAGCCCCGCAAGCAGTGGTCAATGCGGTCGTCGACGCCGTCTCCCACCTCGGCATCCGAACCCTCGATATGCCGCTCACACCGCTGAAGATGTGGCACGCACTCAACCCAGAAGAGGGAGACAAGCAATGAGGAACAACGTGCACCTCACCGTCAACGGAAAGCCGGTCACGACGAGCGTCGAGTCGCGGCAGCTGCTGGTCTATCTTCTGCGCGAGCAGCTGGGCATGACTGGAACCCACGTCGGATGCGATACCTCCAACTGCGGCGCCTGCACGGTGCTCCTCGATGGGGAGGCCGTGAAGTCCTGCACCGTGCTTGCGGCGTCCGTAGACGGCAGCTCCGTCGTCACCATCGAAGGCCTGGCGGTTGCCGGCGAGCTGTCGCCCGTGCAGGAGGGGTTCCGCCAGTGTCATGGTCTGCAGTGCGGCTACTGCACGCCGGGCATGGTGATGGCAGCCACCAGCCTCCTGCTCGATGATCCGGACCCCACACCCACACAGATCCGTTCCGATCTGGACGGCAACCTGTGCCGCTGCACCGGCTACCAGATGATCGTCGAATCGGTGCGGTGGGCGGCCGAGAACGGCGGACCCGGTGCGATTGCGGACGCCGAGCGCAGCGCGCATGCCGACGACACCGTAGCGGTGACATCGTGATCGCGGCTGAGTTCGACTATCTCAAGGCCAGCTCGGTTGATGAGGCTCTCGCGCTCCTGGTCGAGCACGGCGAGGATGCGAAGCTGCTCGCCGGGGGGCACTCGTTGTTGCCGCTGATGAAGCTGCGCTTCGCCCGCCCGGCAGTCCTGGTCGACATCCGCACGCTGCCCGAGCTGTGCGGAATCCGCGAAGACGGTGGCCACCTGCTCATCGGCGCCGCGACCAGGCACCGGGAGCTGGAGAGGCACCCCTTGGTCAATTTGATGGCGCCGCTGCTCGCCTACGCCGCATCGACGATCGGTGACCCCCAGGTGCGGAGCCGCGGCACCATCGGCGGTTCCATCGCTCATGCCGACCCCGCAGCCGACCTACCCGCGGTACTGCTCGCGCTGGATGCCGTGATAACGGTGCGCGGTCCAGCCGGGCGGCGCGACATCCCGGTGGACAGCTTTTTTGTGGACTTCTGGCAAACGGCGGTGCAGCCAGACGAGATCATCGAACTCATCGCCATACCTTCAGCGGAAGACCGAGCCTGGAGCTACCAGAAGTTTCGCCAGCGAAGCCAGGACTGGGCCATCGTCGGGGTCGCCGCCCTGGGTGGTTCTGCGCCGCGAATCACCCTGATAAACATGGCATTAACGCCCATACGGGCCGCAGGTGTCGAGCGCGCGCTCGCCGAGGGTGCGCCCGCGGTAGAGGCCGCCCAGCTCGCGGACGAGGAGACCACACCATCGAGCGACCTACGGGCCGACGTTGCCTACCGACGTCACCTCTGCCGAACCCTGACGCGTCGAGCGCTGGAGAACATCGCGGTCTGATCTGATGAGGTCTAGCGTCGCCGCCTATGTGCGCGAGCTACGGGCACGTCCTCGGGTCTCTCTCCGGCCCCAGCCGGCCGCCCACCATCTGAACGGACGTACCTGTCCGCAGCCAACGGCCCGCACCGTGGGGCCGTTGGCTGCGGACAGGGATGGTGGTAGGGCGACTTCGGGGGTAACGGGGGAGCCGATAGGCAACGGCGGGTTGACATGGAGCTCGACCAGGTCACCGTTGCGGTCCCAGGCCATCGCCTCCATCGGTTAACTGGCCGAACACGCCGGCATCGACACGTGCCCCGCCTGGTGGGGCAGAGACCCTCCATGCCAGCAATGTGCACCGAGAACGCTGCACGTTTCGACGACCGTGGCGATCGCCGCGCGGAACCTCACGTTGGTCGTGAATGAGCTGCGCAAGGGACGAGTGCTGCCACCAAAGGGCCGCGCAACCGAGTTAGGGTCGCCCTATATTAGATACAAGGGCTCTTGTCTCATTTTTGGCTGCATATCTCGATGTCGGGATGCAACGGAGGATGTCCCGGGTCTCGTAGAACTTGAGGTGGCGGTCCCCGCTCAGCTCCTGCCTTGCGGTAGGTGTTGGGCGTCCGCCAAGACAGTCAACGAGAAGGGGACCGCCGTGAACAAGAAGTATCAGAAGTCGACGCGCGATGCACCGGGCGCGCACGGGTTGACC
>JAABUL010001552.1_pt1 | contig 42740 bp, 74 predicted proteins | sample 5559151 | NCBI WGS metagenome assembly JAABUL01 (sample SAMN10711876, study PRJNA513368) | rock metagenome | isolation source: Antarctica rocks | place: Antarctica: Victoria Land, Pudding Butte sud | reverse complement strand
CTGATCCGGCAGGGTGCCTCCATCACGAAACTCGCATCAAAGCAGAGTATCCGCCAGGGAGATCCCTTCGGGCCCCTTTTCTTCTCTGTCGCTCTGCGCCCTCTTTTACGCGACCTTGGTGCCTTCCTTGGTCCAGACCACCTCGTTGTCGCATACCTTGACGACGTATACATTCTGGGTCGACACAACATTTTGCCTCAACAGCAGTAAGAGTGAGACTCACAGCCTGGACGCCATTCGAGATAATGGCATCAGTCTCCTTGGGCTTGCGTCAGTCCCCGGACAGCTAGGCACGCCTTCCGCGACGAGCACATCAAACTTGAACGAAAACTCATCGAGCGGCTCCCCAGCCTCCCGAAGCAAAACGCCTTGCTTCTCCTTCGCATTCTGTACAGCAGAATCTTCGCCACCTCAATGGTCCCTATATTCCGCCGACCTCACAGTCTTATGGGATCGCCTCGACTCCCTGCTGCGGAACTGCGTGCACCAGATTCGGTCTCTAGGGCCTTCCCTCGACGAAGTGCATCGTGCCGTCGAGGAGGCCCTTATCAGCCTGTCAATCCGCCTGGGGGGCTTAGGGATTCTTTCATACGCCAAATGCGCCCCACATGCTTATGCAGCAGCGAACGAGTTAGCGGACACAGTCCTTGCCCCAATTCTTCCATCAAACCAGCCCACCAGCGAGCCGATGCTGTCCCAGAATAAACGATGCCAGGACATGTTCGAAGCTGCCCACTCGTCCCCCTTTGAACTCCTCGATTCGCACAAGCAGGTCATTGTTCTCGAGTCGTCTTCCTCCCTTGGCCGCAAATGGATGAGTGTGCTTCCGACCGCGGCGCAATTTCGCCTTACCAACAGTGAAGTTGCTGGCGCTCTCCAGCAGCGCACCTTGCGAATCGGAAATGTGGAACACTGCCGCCGCTGTGCCCGGGAGAGGCATTTGGGCCACAACGAGGTCTGCCAACGCGGTGGCTGGATGATCCCTCGCCATGAGCAGGACAAGTATGCGCTGGCGCATGCGCTGCGCTCAGTGGACGCTAGCCTTGTGACGGTCGAACCTCACATCCAGGGAACCATGCGTCGCAACGACATACGCTTCGTTCCCCCTCCCGACGTCCCGCTCCCCCGCTTCGATGTCGACATCAAGGTCATCTCGCTTTCCGCCCTTGACGCTCTTCACCATCCACTCCGCCTCATCCTCCCACCGACCCCCGACTACCTCAAGACCAGGGCAAATCGCGATGTCGACCATCTACCCGCCAACGAGGCGTCAACGATCGATCAATTCCGACCGCTCGTGCTCACTGTGTTCACTGTTGGAGGTATACTGGAGAAGGATGCCGAAGGATTTCTCAGGAGCTGGAGAAGACACATGAAGAAGTCGGTGTATGATTTCAGGCTTCGACAAATCACGATAGCCCTGGCGCGAGCCAGAACCAGGGCTTCGGACGTGTGATATTCTCCGGAAACTATTTCCATTCCGCAATCTTCTTATGTATCTAAATTTCCAAGCTGACGGGCGGTCAATCGCCTTCTCGTCGCGGATCAGAACATGTTTTCCCGAGTCGATCGCAGACTCTGAGTCGTCTGCAGGTCATTCGATTGGTCTGACGAGCTAGGCTGCATCCTGCTCCAAGCGGATCGACAAGTTGCCTACCATGTCTCTCGCTCGAATTCCCAAGCGCAATCTTTCACTCACGTCCCGATCGTTACATCTTCGCGCAATCGCTCGACCGTTTTTTCCCATAAGGGCTTGTATTGTACCGTCGACGTCGACAACAGGGTATCGTAATGTTTCCAGCTATCACCCACCCACAACCTCCGTCTTTAATCCCCTCGATACCTTTCTACCCCGTCACCTCGGTCCCCGTCCTTCCGATGTCGACGAGATGCTATCGGTTCTCGGTTACAAGACACTCAACGACTTCGTGGACGATACTATCCCAAGCGGAGTCCGGGTACCCGAGCTGACGGATAAGGATGACGGGAAAGGGTTGAGGCCGTTGAGCGAGCTTGAGCTGAGAAGACGGGCGGAGGAGGTCGCGGGGATGAATAAGGGGATGAAGAGCTATATCGGGATGGGGTAATGTCACAATTGACAAGGTAAACTGCTTGCTGACAATCCTCTCCTTCGCAGATACCACAATGCGGTAGTACCTCCAGTGATCCAGCGAAATGTCAGTACTTCAATAGAAGACTTGCCTTGTCTAACGATGTTTTCAGATCCTGGAAAATCCCGCTTGGTACACAGCCTACACCCCATATTCCCCCGAACAGTCCCAAGGCCGTCTCGAATCACTCATCAACTTCCAAACCGTAGCGATCTCTCTCACCGGTCTTCCCATCGCCAACGCATCCCTTCTCGACGAAGCCACCGGCGCAGCTGAGGGCATGGCGATGTGTCTCGCCTCCATCCCGAAGCCGAAGTTCGCGAAGGGAAAGCAGGTCTTCCTTGTCTCTCCGACCGTCGCACCTCAGACTATAGCGGTGCTCGGGACACGTGCGAGCGGATTCGCCATTGAGCTAAAGATCGCCGAAAGTAACGCGGCACTCGAGAAGGAGGTGGAAACTCTGGGAGAGGAGAGACTGATGGGTTCGCTGGTGCAGTATCCGGATGTCAACGGGGATATAGGGGACTGGTCAAGCTTGGCCGGGAAGGTAAAGGCTGCGGGAGGGAAGATGGTGGTTGCGAGTGATCTTTTGGCTTTGACGATGCTCAAGCCACCTGGAGAGTGGGGTGCGGACATCGTGTGCGGCAACTCGCAGAGATTTGGTGAGTCAATCATCAGGCTGAAGAACCTGGACGTGTCCGGACTGACCTATTATGTACAGGTGTGCCGGCAGGTTATGGCGGTCCTCATGCGGCTTTCTTCTCGTGTACGGACGAGCTGAAGCGGAGGATGCCGGGGCGCTTAGTCGGGCTCAGTAAGGATGCTCGAGGAGAACCAGCATACCGTCTTGCTCTGCAGAGTGAGTTCAAGCGCTACTCAGGGTCTCTCCAGCTGATCAGCCGGTTTTGCAGCGAGAGAACAACATATCCGTCGGGAGAAGGCCACATCGAACGTGTGCACTGCGTACGTCCCCACCCACATAAGGGATCACCAGATCGCTGAACGGGATCGGCAGACAGGCCCTTCTCGCCAATATGGCGGCCATGTACGCTGTCTACCATGGTCCTGCCGGCCTTCGACGGATAGCAGGGAAGGTCCATTCTTTGACCCGGGTCTTGGCCAGTTTACTCGAATCCCTCGGCTTCACCATAGTCAACAAGACATACTTTGATACGCTCACCATCGACGTCTCCTCCACCGGCCTTTCCGCTCAGCAAATACATGCGGCTTCCGTCCAAGCGGGAATCAACTTCCGAAGAGTGGACGACAAGATAATCGGTATCACGCTTGACGAGAGTGTCGGCCCGCTGGATCTTACCGACATCGTGAATGTCTTTTATCGTGTGACGGGCAAAGCGGAGACGGACCCATCGGCCCTCGATGCCTTATCGCGGAATTTGGACCTATCGGCAGACTCCGTCACCGTCCCTATTGCTTCTCTCGAGCGGACGTCGGGCTTCATGCATCAGTCCGTCTTCAACAAGCATCACTCCGAGGCCGACATGCTGCGTTACATGATGCGTCTGCAGGAGAAGGATTACTCGCTGGTCCATGGCATGATCCCGCTCGGGTCATGTACGATGAAGCTAAACTCGACATCGTCCATGGTACCCCTTTCATGGAAGGAGTTTGGCGGGCTCCACCCTTTCGCTCCTGTTGACCAGGCGAAGGGCTATGAGGTGATGCTCAAGGAACTCGAGTCTGACATGTCCTTGATAACGGGATACGACGCAACCTCAATTCAACCGAACTCTGGCGCTTCAGGCGAATTCGCTGGCCTGCGGGTCATCCGGGCCTTTCACGATTCCAATGGGCAAGGGCACCGAGATGTATGCCTGATCCCCTTGTCCGCCCATGGGACCAATCCGGCAAGTGCTGCCATGGTCGGGTACAAGGTCGTGCCCATCAAGGCTTTGCCGGACGGCTCGCTGGATCTTGGAGACCTCAAAGAGAAGGCGGAGAAGCACAAGGACAATCTCGCCGCGTTCATGGTGACGTACCCCTCGACGTTCGGGGTCTTTGAGGAGGGTATCGAGGAAGCGTGTCAGATTGTTCACGACAACGGTGGACAGGTCTACGTGGATGGTGAGTACCTTGAAAGTGCCAGCGGGCATGATATTGACGGGAGTCATTGTCAGGTGCCAACTGCAATAGTCTGGTCGGCTTGACTAGTCTTGGACGGGTAGGAGGCGACGTCAGCCATACCAACTTGCATAAGGTAAGCCGACCTACCTCTCAACAATACCTCGCTGATGCCTCTTCAGACCTTCTCGATCCCACATGGTGGTGGCGGTCCCGGTGTTGGGCCGATTAGCTGCAAATCCCACCTCGCCCCCTTCCTCCCTACCCATCCAATCATACCAACCGGCGGAACCAAAGCCACCTCGCCCGTCAGCGGCGCACCATTCGGTTCGGCATCGGTCAACGTCGTCTCCTGGGCGTATATCAAGATGCTGGGCGGCCAAGGGCTCACTGAGGTCTCCAAGATCGCTCTGCTGAACGCCAACTACATCGCCGAGAGATTACGACCATACTATAACATCCGCTTCAAGAATAGCAATGGCCGAGTTGCACATGAGCTGTTGATCGACTTGGCCGAGTTCGAGAAAAGTGCTGGCTTGAAGGTGTCCGACTTCTCGAAGAGATTGCAAGATTACTCTTTCCATCCGCCAACGGCTCAGTGGCCCATCTCAACGTGAGGATCCCTTCATCTTCATTATGCGATAAACTTATACTATGTAGTTGCTGGTTGATCGAGCCCACCGAGTCGGAATCAAAGCAGGAGCTAGACCGGTAAGATCTTTCACTGACTTGGCGGATCACTGCTGACGTAGCTGTAGATTCGTTGATGCGCTTATCGCCATCCGCAAGGAGGTCGACGAGGTTGTTTCCGGCGCTCGACCGAGGGATAACAACGTGTTCAAGCATGCTCCACACCCAATAGCAGTGATTCTCGATGAAAAGTGGGATCGGTACGCATCAAATCATCATCTCGCTGTCAGAGCTGACTTTCATCTTCAGGCCGTACTCGAGGGAGAAGGCTGTGTGGCCGGTCTCTGGCTTGAAGCGGAACAAGTTCTGGCCTTCAGTTAGCCGGGTCGATGATGGTGTGTGACCTAGTCAGACCACTACATCAAGCTGACGGGTGGGACAGCTGCTGGCGATCTCAACCTAATCTGCGAATGCGGTACCGTCGAGGAGTATGCCTGAACGCATGCCTTGACAGCCGTTGCCTTCCATCTTTCTCGCTTCAATCGTCTTTATACTCTCATCTGATTCAACCTCATCATTCGATACCCACCTGTTCATTGCAATTCAACCTTGCATCCATACTGCATCACACGATTATAGACGCATAGATATAATGGTAATCACGATGCAGCGTATCTTCCGGGCGATCAGCTTCAATACTGCGAACCGCAAAGATGCATACAACGCTACCAGTCACCTTCATCATCGTCCATCCCGACACTCGCCCTCTTCCATCCCTCATCTTCACTCTCCCAATCATCAACCCCCTCACCACCGCCCTCGTCCTGACCTTCACCACCCATCGCATACGCATCCATGACCTTCTCGTCCGCCTCTTCATCTCCGCCTTCGCCAGGGAGATAAACCTCCTGACCTCGCTTCATGGCTCGGAGTTTCGCCGCATCGGTCGGGTTGAAGATTGCCTTGACTCGTAGATCCGCAAGACGAGATTGCTTTGATGACGAGGATGGGGAGTGCAGGGAGAGCATCCAGAGCAATGGTGGTGCTAAGGACGCCGTCGTCGGTGATGACGGATGAGTGGTCGACGTAGCGGTCGTCCCCTCGACGAGAGGCGGGACAGCAGCCTCCTCCTCTTCGGCTTCTACCTCGTCTTCAGCCTCGTCGTCGTCAACATCGTCATGAACAAGATCATCATCGCTCCATGCTCGTGCGGCTCGTCGGGTCGGAACGATCACGACTGTCCGCCGCGCGCGTCCTCCTTCGGGATCCCATTGGTCCTCCTCGTCATCGGAAAGGGAGATTGTCCTCGTTGGTACACTTGGCTTGGACGGAGAGACCTGCGAGGCCGCAGCCTCGAGTAATGGATCGGGTGCCGGGGTAGACAGCTCCTCAGATGAGTCGGCTTCATCTGTTGATCTCGGGTTTTCGTGGACTGGGGCGGTGGAGTTTTCTGGGGGATCCGAGGCTGACTGCGGACTGACCACGCCTTCCTCGTGTCTCGGAGCAGCCGGAGTTGAGGGCTGTTTCGTTACCTGTGCCCGCTCCCCCTTTTCCCTGCCCCTTGGCACCTTTCCAAACAGGCCAAGCATCTCGCTTGGTCGCCCCCTGTTCCCTCTCTCCTTGCCCTTGCCTTTCCTTACTCCATGGACGGGTGTGGCCTCGATCTCTGCCTCAACAAGTAGCGAGGTGAACGTCCTATTCCCGCCGCCCAGCGCCTTCATCGGCGAAGGGCCAAATTCGTCGTCGTCCGCTTCATCATCCTGGCTTTCTACCAGCATCGCTTCTTTCCCCATCTCAATTCCCCTCTCCCCTCTCTTCCGCCGTGGTACTCGATCCTTCATCGGCGTATCCTCCACCGCCTCTCCCTTCAATCGCTTCCTCGCCCTCGTACGCGGTGTGATCTCCTTCAATGGGCTACCCATGCCATCTCGCTCGCGAACCTTTCGGAGCGAGTTGAGCTGAAGCACCTCCTTGAGCTTTCGAGGTGATGTGGCATGGATGAACGGTGAGGTACTTGGACCAGATTGGCTTGCGAGGGAAGTGGGAGGTTTGGGCGGGGATACAGCGAATGGGTTGACGGGATTGGGATCGTATACCGGTCCGGAGTAGCCGGAGGGTCGAGGTTTCTTGGGTGTGATGAATGATGGTCGAGATGACGAAGGAGGAGGGGAGGAAGGGTTCAGAGCGGCTTTCGAGGCAGTGCGCTTTCGGTCTTTGAAAGGCTCCGCTTTTCCATGTCCGTTGCTTTCGACTGAACTGCTTGGTCGTCGAGGTGGTGGTGTCGGGGTTGTGGGGTATTGTGAAGTTGGAATGATACGTGGTGTGATATGCGAAGGCTCGCCCGTGAATTGGCGAGAATGGTACGAGGCGGACGAGGAGGATGCTTGTTGGGAGGATGAGCCGGCTTTCGATAGCTTGCGGTAGAGCGCATACTGCTCCACTGTAAAGAAAGATGGGTCAGAAGAAGACTATCCCGAAGCTGGAGCCAGCTGAGAATGTCGCATCGCCGCTCACCGACCCCGCTTGCGTCTCGCTTGATATCGTCTTTCGTCGGCTCTCGGTCATAAAGGGCTTTGAATGATTTCTCCCAAGCCTTCACCGCAGCTTTGACTTGCGGCAAGTCCATCCTCCCATGATTGAAGGTTTCCAAGCTGTCAAAAAGTAGGCTGTCTGCCGCGCGGCCATCCCGTGGTCATCAGCCCGCGGAGCCCCTCTCGGAAGCCTCGCCCCCGGCGCTACGAAATTCCCTATCGGGTTTCCCGTCCAATGGTGTCGCCACATATCCGAACGGCGATACCCGGTGACTTTGCCGACTCGATGACGGTTATCAAACGGGTTTTCACACTCATTTCATGCACTATCTGAATCGCAGTTTCACTTGCCGCTGATCATCCACGTGTCGATCGATTGCGGATGAGTACCTGTAGGAAGGGATCGAGATCCGACGGTCGATGGTAATACTGGTACACTCTATACTATCGACAGAGCCTGCCCACCATGTCAGCGCTTTCTCGACGAGCAGCATGCTCAGTCGCCCGTCTGAGCACCTCCAATATCGTTCTGCGCAGCATAGTGAGCCAGGCATCACCCGCGACCACTCCCTTTCCCGACCCTACCGTACCAGATACCGACAATTCGAAGAAGCCCAAGCCGAATATGACCCCTCTCCCCGTCCCTCCCACCGTCTTCCCTCCACCTGCAGATCCATGGGATGTCGCTCCTGCTTCTCAACGGAGTCGGCCACCATCACAGCATTCTCCATTTCGGATCAGGCTGGCTCAATTTGGAGCGAAGATGCTAGGGTACAACTCGAAAGGTAGTACTTCGATCAGGGAGACTGCGAGGATGATGAGTGGGATTGTCGATGCCGTTGAGAGAGACAGCGACTTCTGGTACCGAGGTAAGTAGGCGTGGTTCTCTAAGGTGTACGATGATTTTTCTCGATTCTGACGATGTAGAATGCGGGCTACCCTCAACATACCAGACCTTCTTTCAGCTCCACCTCCTATATGTTTTAATTCTACTGCCCCGCCTCCGAGCCATCGCACCCAACGTCGTCGCCCGAGCCGCATCAACCAGCCCTGCACCCCCTACCGAATCTTCAGCCTCAGGAACAGCATCTAGCAGTACCACTGGAATGCTGTCGAAGCCATCAAACGTGATCTACCCCGCCGAGATACTCAACCACTTTTTCGATCTTGCGGAGACACAGATGCGGCGAGTCTTAGGACGAGGCGAGCGAGAGAGAGTTGTCAAGAAATACATGGAAGAGATGGGGCAACAATGGAAAGGCTCCGGGATGGCGGTTGACTACTCTCTTGGATTGGGGTTATCCGAGGACACGGCCGAGCGGGGAAATGCGGATGCGGAGCTGGCGGCTTGGTTATGGCGGAACCTATTCGATGCTCGAGGATCAGTACCGCTGCGTCCATCGACCACCGATGGTGGAGATTTGTTGAGTGAGGGAGCGAGTGACCTTGACGTGCCAAAGCATTTGGAGCAGGTGGTATGGTTCATGAGAAGGGAGATGAAGAGGCTGGATGGGATACCCGATGAGGACGTACTCGTAGGGAATTTAGGTACCTGGGGGCCGGCAGGGCTTGGAGATCAGGAGCAAGCAGTTTGAACTACATGCATCGCATTGTGACAGGACCGCTCTGTATCGACGTCATTTCTAAATAATGCATGCCTTCACGGAACCCGATCCCACGTCATCTGTTTCAGGAACAGGAGAAGCCCTAGCACGCGGCAAACTTTTAACCGTTTCGTCCGCTTCTCAGTCATGGCGACATTAGATGGCCCAGCCGGCAATCTGCGAAAACGAAAGTCTGCATCGGCGCTGCAGTCAGATGGTATTACGAATGGAACCTCCACGGCGATGCTCAGAGTGAATGGACACCCGACGGAGCATGGACGGGAGATTGACAGAAAGATGGACGAACATCAGTCGTTGGTTTCCTCGGCTATTTTGCATCAGAGTTTTCGGAGCTGATGGTGGCTCAGGTATGAGTTTGGAGGGCCGGTCGGAGTCACAGCGATGATGGTGGGATTTCCTATACTAATGTGTTTGTGCCGGTTGTGACAAGGTAGCCATGACTGATCGAGATACAGACTACCTGTGGATATGCTTGTGGTATTCTCATGGGAAGTTCGCCCACCCGAATTCCATCGAGGATGTCGGACCGTTCTTCCGGCGGATGGTAGACCATGCTTACGAGGTGAGCGATCCATATTGCTTCTTTGGATCTCACTCAATTCTCAGGGAGCCTATCCAACCCGCTTCGCGTGGACGACCTACCTCGGACTCATCGCCATCGAGCTCTTCTTTGCTGCTGTCATGCCCGGCTTCACTCAGAACGGCCTCCCCGTTCCATCCCTCAATTATGCAACCCTCCCGTATCATTGCAACTGTCTGTTATCTTGGTACTCCACCCTTGTCCTCGCCTTCACTCTTCACGTCACCGGTATCTTTCGCTTACCTTGGATCGTTGAGAACTTCGGCGGGCTTATGACGGTGGCTATCATCACCTCGTACACCTGCTCGATAGTGATCGATGTTCTTGGCCGGACGATGCACTACGGCGGCAAACCTTTGCGCATGAGCGCCGTACCAATATACGACCATTTCATGGGCGTCTCACTGAACCCTCGGCTCGGTCCGATCGATCTCAAGATCTTCGCTGAAGTCAGGGTGCCCTGGGTCCTGCTCTTCCTCATCTCTCTTTCCGGGGCAGTCAAGCAATATGAGGACTTCGGACGGGTGACGTACAACATGGCGCACATGGTTCTCGCGACGGGTCTATATGTCAATGCTTGCGCGAAAGCGGAGCAGATGATCCCGCAGACCTGGGACATGTTTCACGAGAAGTTTGGGTGGATGCTCATCTTCTGGAACATGGCTGGCGTGTGAGCTAGTCCTCGTTATAAGTAAGGAAAGAAGCTAAACTGCGCAGACCCTTCACCTACTGCTATCCTGTCATCTACATGGTCCGCTCCTCCACCTCGACCTACGAGTTTCCGCTCCTCGGCCAGATCGCAATGTTCACCACCCTCCTCGTCTGTTACTACATCTTCGACAGCTCGATGGCTCAGAAGTCAAACTTCAAGATGCAGCAGCAAGGCGAGTACAATCCACGAAACGCTTTCCCCACCGTCCCTTGGTCCGAGATCAAGAACCCGACCTACATCCAGACGAAGCACGGCAACAAGCTCCTCACTTGCGGCTGGTGGGCGTACGCCCGGAAGATCAACTATACTGCGGATTGGTTCCAGAGCTTGACATGGGGGTTGACGGCCGGCTTCAACACGCCTATTACACTATTCTATCCGGTCTTCTTTCTTGCGGTTCTGACACATCGGTGTGGAAGGGATTTCGAGAAATGTGCGAGGAAGTATGGAGAGGATTGGGTCGAGTACTGCAGAGTAGTCAAGTGGAAATTCATCCCTGGAGTGTACTAGGCAGGAGGACGAAGGAAGACTGGTTTGGAAGCAGGGTTCAAAGCCCAAGTAATGGCATAGAAGGGCAAATAGATACAAATCACATAGATACCTCATGCATCATACCTCATTCTCCAAATCGGCTTCGCCAGCAAATGTCGGTCTCCAGCATGCCCGCCAGAATCCCTCGTCCACCGTCATCGCACCACCTGCCGAAACCAGGCGCTCATGAAGACTCGAGACAGTTCAAGGGGACACGTTCGGTTTGGCTATCACACGGGAGGACACGGGCGAGCCAGTAGCAACGCCCTCGGGTCGGTCTTGGGGACGGGAACGCGAAACCTTCCATCGAAAGGGAGGGCATCGAACTTTTATGTACCTTTTGGACATTGTCAGCATCGTGTCTGCATCACAAGGACTGGGATGGATAGGAGGTCACTCACCCGTAAATTGTTCTGAAGAGGCAGCACGATGATCGAAAATTCGCTAAACCCTGACCCGTGTTTCGAAACTCGCCACGTCATTCTGGGAGTGAATATATCAAAGCCGAGACAAGACTACAGGCGCGTGTCAACAAAATCAATCAACCTCATCTGTCCTGTTCAAGCTTTGACCCACCTGTTCGACACTGTGCATTCCGATTGGCTATGGATCATGGCCGCCTCGAGACCTACATTCGATACTTCTAGGACCCAATCGAGCATCTCGGCTTCTGCTTGGGGTGTGAGACCGCCTTCGCCTAGTGTGAGTCGTCAGTCCACCTTGCCTGGCAAGAAGATAGGGCATTCATAGTCAATCCACAACGTGACTTCGAGGATACGTAATTGACTGTCGATCGATGTCTGCCTCGTCAGACTCAATTGATTATCTGCATCACTCACACTTACACTTAAATGTATCAGTACTCGACGGCTACCGGCTCGAAGGTCATTCTGCCCGCAGCGCATGCGCTCATTACACGCAAGGACCTCCGACAGTCCATAGCGTGCTTCGAGGAGGTGAGTGACTCCCGCCCTGGCCGCCCCATCGAACTTGAGGGACGTCGAAGCTGACATGAATATAGCTCATGGCAGCAGCCAAGGCATACCGCAATGCGCTCCTTGCAATGTCCACCGCTACAGCTGCTCTGGCCCATGCCATGGAAGCTTGCTCAAGGTGTGGCATACTCCGCTTGACCGTATCACGCTCATGTACTGCAGGATAAAGGGATGTCGATCCTCCAACTCAGCTCTAGCCGGCGCATCCGGCCTTCAGTACCTCATCTCCAACCACGAGCAGATCCTCGCCGATACCGTCTACAGACAATTCGAGATCCCCCTGCTCGAAGCTCTTGACCACTATGAGATGATCACGGCGGATCGGTTGGTGATGTATGAGAAGAGCCTGCATGAGCAGAGTGCGCGGATTAGGAAGACTGAGGCGGACAACCACAAGGTTGGTCGGCGGAGAAAGAGGGGTGAGTAACGGTTCCTGGTGATAGGAAGACGTTTGATGGTTGCATCAGATCTCCAGTCTTTTCGGCAAGCATTGGCGGAACTACAAAGACAGGTAGATGAGCTTGACGGGTTGAAGGCTGGATATCACGAGGAAGTGCTAGAAGGGGAGGATGAGGTGGGTCACCCTTCCGGCCATTTGGCCGATGCAGTGGCGAACAGTAACCCGTAACTCAGGTCTGGGAGACTGTCCTTGGCAAGGTCGCCTTCGTCGTCCGTAGTCAGCTCGACTTCTACGAGAAGATTGCGGGAAAGGCGAGCGATCCGATACTCGAACCGCTCATAGGTTCTATACCCGATCCATTCGACTCGTATGGACCGCCGAAAGAAGAAGGGCAGATTTTCAGCGTACTCGGGCCGTAAGTGACATCCCATATATTCAGCAGCGAGCTTTCGAGTTGACATTTGAGTCAGTCTGGGTATGCTAGATTCCAGCACGCCTCAATCACCTAATCCCACTCTCTCCCGCACTCATCCATCTCCGTCAACCGATACTCCCGAACGAGCCTCTCCAGCGAAAGGCGCTCCCTTCTCGCCCTTAAACTTCTCCCCATCGATAGCAGAGACAACTGCGGTTGTTGCCCTCGGCCAGAATGGATGGCATGCTGACGGGGACGTGGAGGACATTAGTCGGGCGACGAGGGAGTTGAGCGTCATAGATGAGAGGGAAACGAACTCGACGCTACAGAGGAACAGCAATGATGATGCCGATGGCGTACTTGATTCTCCCAGCGGGCAGGATGACGAGCCGACAGTCGATGGCGAGGACGTGCAGATACCGGAAGATCAGCCACGACACGCGCGACAATCACTCGAGAGGAGGTAGTATGTCTGATTCTGTATCGGAGGATAAAGAGAGTCATAGCATCTCCGTGGCTGCCTAGATACATCTTATGAGCAACCACTTGCATGTCATGGCTCCTGATCACCTTCTCTGCCGTGCTGTCACATTCTTCGACGGTTCCTTTGAGCCTCACCTAGCGTCGTACGGGTATTGTTGGGGGCTGAAAAGAAAAGCAGCCGCCGGAAATGACCACGCGTCGTCATGCCTGTGGCGATGACCTGCTTCTAATGCGTGGTTCACCTTCGCTTCTCCCTTCAACGTCGGGCAATATTCCTCGGCATCATTGAACCACCCTCCCTCAAAAGCTGGAGGAGGGAGGGTCGCCTCGGTCATATCGGATTGTCGAGCTTAGCGAGTTGGCCACGGAGCAGCGAGCTGTCTCGCTCGAATCGACCTCTCTCGCCATAGGCCGTGGCCTTTTCAACATGTCCTCATACTCCCTTCCCTTTCAGTCCGACAGACATACTTCGCATCCTCCAGTACTTGTCACTGTCCCCTCTGCCGGAGCAGGAGACTCTCTCCCCGTCTGGCTCCTCGCACTATGCGGTGCCTTTACAGCTGTCGGTTCGTCTTGTCTCTTGTTGGGCATCGTTCAGGCAGCTAAGTTGCGTCCAGCAACCGGAGTATCGGTCATGTCTATCACGTTACAGCTGAAAAATTATCGGAAACCGAGTCTTCAGCGGGCGGTGGTACGGATCATGGTCATGTCAGTGCTTCTGAGATCCTCCAAAGTTTTATTTAGAGCCGTCTGTTTGGTTCGTACTAGGGCTGAAGGATATACAGGGTCCCGCTATACGCCATCTCCTCACTCATAGCACTCTTTTCCCTCGAAGCTGCATTCTTCATCGATGCCGTCCGAGATCTCTACGAAGTACGCCTATCCACTCCATACCCCTATGAATATCTGACTGGAATCAGGCTCTCGTCATCTACACCTTCTTCCAACTTCTCATCACCTATCTCGGCGGCGAACGATCTCTCCTCATCATCCTACATGGTCGACCACCGATCCCTCATCCTTTCCCTGTCAGCGTCTTCTTGCAGCCGATGGATGTGAGCGATCCTTGGGTGCTACTCAACCTCAAGCGGGGCGTGCTTCGTGAGCCCCATGTCCCCACAACAAGGGCTATGACTGAGTAGAGGCAGAGTACGTACAGTTGAAGCCCTTGCTGGTGCTTGCGACCGTCATCCTGAAAGCGACTGGGAAATACCAGGAAGGACGCTTTGCCAGCGATTCGGGGTATACGTACATCTCTATCGTATACAATACGAGCATTTGTCTCAGCTTGTAGTGAGTCAAATCAAACTGCCTTGGATCAACACCTGACCGCAGGTGCTCAGCTGCTTGGCGATGTTTTGGGTCGCAGTGGCGAAGGATCTCAAGCCGTTCCGGCCAGTACGTGAGTGGCATGGTTGTTTTCTCTGTTCTTGGCTGACCCCGTCGAAGCCAAGTTCCTATGCGTCAAAGGCATCTTGTTCTTCTCCTTCTGGCAGAGCACTGGCGTCTCGCTCCTCGTGGCCTGGCACGCTATCAAGCGGGGTCAGTCTACCATCTTTGTCATGAAGTGACGCAGCTGACATAGACCAGTCGGGGTTTACACTGATCCCGAGCACATGTCCCTCGCTCTCGTTGATTCCTTGATCTGCTTTGAGATGCCCATCTTCGCTATCGCCCACGTAAGAGTCGGACCTTGGTCCCGGATGACTCACCTGACGCAAATATTATAGCAATACGCATTTCAGGCGAAGGACTATATCGACCATAGCCTGATCCATGCGGTCAGTCAGATCCATAATCTTAGCAACATCCCTGATGTCAACGCGTATAGGCTCGGCTCCCGTTCATCTACGCTCTGCGGGACTCGTTCGGTCTCAAGGATGTCTGGGAAGATATCAAATACACCCTGAAGGGTCGCGGTGTCTCCTACCAGGCCTACGAGCCAGCCGAGGGAGGTCTGCACCACGGTACCGGTCGTCAGAAGCGCATACGAGCCGGCCTGCGGTATTCTAAGGGGGGCAAGGCGAAATACTGGGTACCTATTCCAGGCGACGAAGCGAGGAATCGTGGCGAAACTGGACCAATCAGCGCTTTCAAGCGCCGTGTTGACGAAAGGCTGGCTACCAGAGAGGGATACGCGCCGCTGTTGCCGAAACAAGCTTCGAAGGTCGTGCGCGACGACCCGGAAGGCCTCGACGAGGGCAATAACGTAGAGTGGACGGGTATCTTCGATGATAGCGATTCAGACGAGAGTGATGCGCCTAGTCTCGGTTTCCAGTCAGTCGAGGAGGATGAGGATCATATGTATGAGCGGGCGAGGCGGATAGGATACGCGGGATTCCCAAATGTCGACGTCAGTCGGGAAGAAGCAAGGCGGCGGTTGTGGGAGGAGGAAGAGGGCATACTGGCGGGGAAGTGGAATCGAGGAGGTAGAAGACAAGAAGGAAAGCCGAAAGTTGGGAAAGAGGGGCGAAGGTCAAACGGAGCAGGGAATGGTAAAGGGAAGGAGAACGGTGATGCTAAAGGGCGCGTGGGGGTGTATGGTGCTTGTGGGCTTGGATTGCGCTGCATTTTGACCTAGCTGATGGAAGATAGGGGCAGACCGAGTGTCCAAAATCGATCGAGATAACAAGAAACATTCCACGAGTAACGGTCACTCGCCACATCGGCCCATCAATCCGACCGGAGAGGGCGATTGGCTGTTTGATGGTGAACGGCCTGACGCATGGCACAATAGCGAGGCGGATGCCGCGAGGTTGCGTTGGACGAAGAAGCAGCTACTCAAATCACCTCGGGAGCCAGTGGAGATCGATGAACGACCGACCTCTCCATTCACCTTGGGCGACGATCCTGATGAGCCTAATGAGCCCGATCCCGAGCAGGCGGTCTCACCTAGCGATAGACGGCTGCCATCCGATGCCGTCGACCTAGTGAAGGAAGATCCTCAGGTGGTCGAAGAGGCGCAAACACGATCGAGACTGAGCGGCGAGCCCCAGTCCAGAGCGCCCGTACATGTCTACCACCACGATCCGGAGTATGTGAGTGGGGAGGATGACGAGGTCGAGGAGGTGTATGAGACTGCTTTCCCGGAGGAACGGCGGACGTCGGAGAGCGTGGATCAGGGTGGTGCGCCTGGCGGTGATCCGATCGAGCAGCTTGAGATCATCAAAGAGCAGGTATCGGCGCAGACCCCGTCGGTAGACAAACAGCGGGGTCATACGAGTCCATTTGACGAGAATAATCCGTGGGCTTGAGTTGTACTCTACCGCACACATATCAATGCATGGTATCAGGGTATCACTCTAGATCCCCAAACATCCCTTTCTGGCGCCCTTCGTCATCCTCCTTGCTCGCCTTCTTCGCCGTCCTCTCTTCTTTGACCTCCCGTTTCAGCGCCTTATACTCCGCATCCATCTCCTCATCCCCCTCAGCCTCACGTTTCTGCTTCCCGAGTCGAAACTGCGCGACCAGACCCAGCTTCTCTTCGCCCTCAGCCTGAGCCTTCTCCCAATCCGCCTGTTTCCGCTTATCCTTCCTCGCCCGCCGATCCTCCTTACGCTCTTTCTTCTCCTTCTGCTCTGACCATGCTTGGCGCATCTCGGCACGAATCTTTCGCTTGGCTCGGATCTCGTCGTCAACAGAATGATCTTTCTCCTTCTTCACGGTAAGGGCGGCGAGGCGAGCAGTCTCTCGCTGCCTGGACGTATACGCGAAGGTGTCCCACTACAGATGTCAGCGACTGTCATTTTATGCCATCAAAGAACCCACATCGATGTTTGCATCTTGCCAGCGAACCTGGTCCGCCTCCTCAGTGAGTCTCCCCTCAGCAACAGCTTTGACCCGCGCATCTCGCCGCTTCCGCCATGCCTTGACTTCGGGCATCGCTGGCAATCTCAAAAGGCCATACGCAGCAGCCACAGACCCAAGATCAAGATCGGCGAGGCGGAAGATGAAAGATGCCTCGTGCTTTGAATATGCGTGAAGAGCGGAGACGAATGCTTTGGCTCCCTATGGCATGTCAGATTGATCGAGTGAAGCGTGTGAGGGCGGACTGACTTTGTCCGCCAGATCCCGATCTGTGAGCACGATCTTTCGGATGTATGATTGTAGCTCGAGGGCAGCAGGGTCAGTATCGACGGAGTCGTCGGCTCCCTCGAGATTTCGGTCAAGGTATGGGTACCGTGTAAGAGGGATCTTCCGGACGGCCAGAAAATCTAAGACCATCAGCTGGGCGTCGAGCTTGTACGGGAAGACACGCACCGACATAGTCCACTTCCCGCCCTTTACCAAGCAAGATCACCGCCCGTCCCGTTTTCCCAGCTCTAGCCGTCCGTCCCGCACGATGACTAAAGGTCTTGGGATCCGTCGGTGAGTCGTATTGTACCACCACGTCGACATCCGCAAAGTCCACACCGCGAGCGGCGACGTCTGTGCAGAGCAGTACGGCCGGGGATAAGTGGGAGGAGGGGTGGGAGGTGAAAGCCGATAGGGATTTCTCGCGGATTCGAGGGGGGAGACTTCCGTGGAGGGATGTGAGGTGGTATTTCAAAAGTGCAGGCAAGCGGGACAGGACCTGGCAGAAATAATCAGAGGTCGAGGCTTGGTCAAGGGGGTATGCGCACTTGGTAAAAGTAGTCGACAGCAGCCCCGGTTGAACAGTAAACGATGAGCTTCGCAGCGAGGTGTTTCGTCGCCTCATGCTGTAACAGCCTGACAAGCTGCAGTGTCTTCTCCGCATGCCTGCAGACAAGGTACATGTTCCGGAGTCTGATGACCATCAGTTAAGCTTGGACAGCGTTCCATGCGGCTCACCCCGTTGGTGTGCGTTGCTCCTTCGCCTCCTCCCCTGTCTGCTTATCCTTGAGATTCACGACTATCCTCACAGGGTTTCTCAGTCCCAGCCCAATCATCTCCTCCACCGCATCCGTCATGGTCGCGGAGAACAGGTGCGTCCTCCGTTGTTTCGGTAGGTGCCGCAAGATCCGCTCGATGTCTCGACGGTGATCGGGCCCAGAGAGAAGCCGGTCAGCCTCATCGAGGACAAGTACATCGAGCTCGGAGCACCGGACTAGCGAGAGACCGCGGGGTGAGAGGAGGAAAGAGGCGAGTCGGCCGGGAGTGCCGATGATGATCTTGGACGAAAGGGATTGGAATGTCTCGTAAGGGTTCGGGGTACCAGAGGTGACCAGAAGCGGGAAGGGATATGGTGGGTCCGCGGTGGGCGGAGATGGGGAAGGGGATCGTGATGACGAGGCGATTGGCGACGAAGAGACGGGTGTAGTGGGTATGAGGGATGAGAGGAAAAGTCGGAAGACATCGTGGATTTGCTGAGCGAGCTCGCTGGTACCTCATCAGCTGATATTTTGAAATGATTGAAGCTGAGTTGACCGAGTAGGTGCGACGATCACACCAGCAATCTCGCCCTTGTTATACTTTCGGTCCCTTCGACACAACCGCTCCAAGACAGGGATGACGAATGCTAGCGTCTTGCCCGATCCCGTGACCGCCTGTCATCATTCCACGCAAAGTCAGCATCTCACATGGGATTTCAAACGCGAGAGACCCACCTCGACGATGCAGTCCTGATTCTTCATAGCTCTCGGAATCGTGCTCGCCTGAACCGGTGTCATCTTCTCGAACCCCATCTTATGGATGACGTCGAGGCTATCGACGTCAGCGGCATCTAGTACAGAGAGAAGTCTATTCACATCCAAGGCAGTAAGGGAGGATCGATTGACGCCCACGAACCGCCGAATGCCGGCGCCGAGGCTTTGGGCTGCATCATGGCTTGTCGATGAGACTCCGTCGAGCCGTAGGGAAGACAGTGAACCCAACGACACGCTTGGGGAAGAGATCGTTCGGATTTGGTTCTGCGGTCGATAGTTCCCTCTGGTGTGCAAAATCTGGAGTCGGAGGGGGCTCGGATAGACGCAAGAAGTTGCTTGGCGACCGGGTAGCTGGAACTGATGCAAGTCGATTCGGACGGGTATGGCGATGAAACGGAAAATCGTCAGTAGCCGTCGGACTCGAGCTATATTCTTCCCGGCATCGCTCAGACTGGTTGCTCAATGTCCCCGTCGAGCTCCAAATCTGCTTTCCAACGGAACGTCACGTGACGGAGATTTGTTCCGCACCAATTCGTTCGTTGCCTTTCAACACCATAATCAGAATCCATCAGCCACCATGAACCCATTCAGACCGATTGCGGCCCAATTATCGAGTGCGTTTCGATCCCGTGCTTCCGCTCGACTACCTCTCGCGGCGGTTCGACGACCGAAGCCTCTTCCATTCCGGAGGGGATTTGCCAGCAAAGAGGACAGTTTTAGGGATAATGTGGCGATCGGGGTGGGTCATGGCGATGAACAGAGACCTGTGAGAGGCTGCTGATGCCTCGTCAATGTAGCCGTTCACATGGAAGGCCGCCTCGCTATTCGTATTCACAGGCGTAGGCCTCTACTTCTATTTCGAAGCGGAAAAGGTCAAAGTCCAAGAACGCAGACGTCAGTCTTCCTTTACCCCTCACATGGCTCAGACATCTGACTCGGACGGCAGGGGAAGAGCTCCAGTCCAAATCCGTCGGCAAACCCTCAATCGGTGGACCTTTCCTCCTAACAACCTCCCAAAACCAACCCTTCACCGACAAAGATCTCCTCGGCAGATGGACGCTCATGTATTTCGGATTCACCCATTGCCCCGATATATGTCCCGAGGAGCTCGATAAGATGGGGAGTGCGGTGGATCTGTTGGGGAAGGAGGAGGTTATGCCGGTTTTCGTTAGTGTGGATCCGGCGAGGGATTCGGTCGAGCAGGTCCGGAAGTATATTACCGGTGCGTGAGGCTGCCGGTAGTATTTCGATGGTCCTTGCTGAGAGTGTGTTTCGCAGATTTCCACCCCCGCATGGTCGGCCTTACGGGCGATTACGCTGCCGTCAAACAGGCGTGCAAATCCTACCGAGTATACTTCTCCACACCACCCGATGCGAAGCCGACAGACGATTATCTTGTCGATCACAGGTAGGTCTCCTATCCACATGTTCGGTATTCGTCGCTAAGACCCCTTAGCATCTTTTTCTACCTCATGGATCCCCTTGGCCAATTCGTCGATGCCTTCGGGAAGAACACAACGGCCAACGAGGTTGCCGCCAAGGTGCGCGAGGCAATGGGGCAATGGGAGAAGGCAGGCGGTCATGCCGGAGCGGGATTGACGAAACCCTGAGCGAACGCATGGGGTTTGCATTCATCATTGCAGCATGATCAAGGGATTGCACTGCTCTCATTGATCAACCGAACACATCTTGAGGTGTCCTGATTTGCCCGACAAATGCGTAATGATCAGCTCAGAGGCAAATTTATCTCAAAGGCTTGCTAACCCACCTTGCCTTCCACTTATCCCTCCTGCCCGCGTCGATTCCCTTCCCGCTTTCCTGACTGTTCTCCTGACTCTCGCCGTCCTCCGAAGCCTCTCGTCTCTCAGTCTTTGTCCTCTTTTCTGCCCGCGGGCTGTTCTCATCTGGGTTTCTCCTGACCTCACTCTTCTCGAACGGCTTCATTCTCGCCTTTTCGACGTTTGATCCAAATGCTGGGGATGGGGCGGTATAATCTGGTCCTGAGCGAGGGGGAAAACCAGAGGAACGGCGGCGTTTCTTGTTGGCTGGAGAGGCTGATGCGGCGTTCGACGGTCGGGATCTGGAGGTCTGGGGCGAAGATCTTTCGGAATCGGGCATAGAGGTCGGGGTGAAGCGGGATGTGGGTAACGGGGCCGGCAACACAGGAAGCTCTTCGCGCATTTCATCCATGTCAACGTGCGCAGAGCTCCTCCGGCTGGAAACGCTGGAATGCGGACTTGCGGCGGGCCGGTCGATGCTGATTCGTGCTTTGGCCTTGCCTTTGCTCATGTCAAAGGAGACGCGAGGCAGACGTGCGATCTTTTCGGGCGAAGGAGAGGAGCTACAGCGCTCGTGGCGGTTCGATGGAGGTGTGGTGGCCCGTCTGAGTACGACGGCGGCTCTGGCCCTGGTGTCGAGCTTGAGGCTCGAAGAGGAGCCAGCCTGAGCATTCTACAAGTGATCTTAATATCGGAACTGAACGAGGAAGCGAGGACGTACCCTAAGATCCGGACTTCGACTGATTCTTCGTTGGGGTTCGCCTTGAGCGGCTTCGCGAGAATTGACAAGAGCGTCGAGCACAGGTAGAACCTCCGCGATCGCTTCCGCAGTGCCGCCTTCGTCCTCGTCAACCTCGCTCGGCGAGAACATCGCCTCGAGCTCCTTGACATGTTGGATGACCCTCTCGGCCTCCTTGATCAGGTTTCCGGACAGCGTCTCCAGCACGTCTTCCCGGCTCTCACCAACTAGATCATCCAGAGTCAGACATCGTTTGCCCTTCCTGATTATCAAAAGTCAGATCTCCCTTCCCATTAAGATAGGTTACACAAAACGCACGCATGTCTCGCTCTGGCCGTCTCGTACCATGTTAGTACTTTCTTTCTGTACGCCCGCACAGTCGGCAGCTGGTCCAGTCGCAAGCAGCGGATATACAGCATGCTATGATCTGTTCGGACGGCGGGGTCATCGAAGGGGAGGTCGGGGAAGTAGTGGTCGATCAGGCCACGGGCTCTTGCGGGCGGGACTCTTGGAGTGGAAAAAACGATAGCTAAATGCTGAAACCGTCTCGTCAGCTTCGCCCGCCTCGCCAATGGAGCCCGAAGCTCTAACGGGCCCTTGCACTGACTTGTCTTCGGAATTCCATCGAGAACGCCAGCATCCTATCCTCCTCATCCCTCTGCACCAACCTCTTCAACCTCCTTCCCTCCTTCTCGCTAAGTACACCCATCTTCACCTGGTCCTCGACCTCCACCGCTGACAACTCCATCTCCTTCAGCAGAGCATCGTGCTCGACAAGAGCTCGCATAGCTTCCGCCTTGATCCGCTCGCTCACGAGCTGAAAGTGGGCGAATGTTTGGAGAGTGGTGGGAAGAGCATTGAGGAGAGGAGCGGGAATCAGGTGGGCGCGAAGGGCGGCGAGAAGGGTCGGAAGTGAAGCTGTCCCCGAGCGCTTGAGAAGAGACGAGGACATGCCTGCCCTCGACGGCCTTGACGGGTCTCAATTCATGAAAACGAGAACATTATCCTGACGGAGACGTGAGGGCTTTGAGAATAGTTACGGTATTCTGAGTATGTAAACGTTGCTTCTTCCCGAAGATGTCAACAAGCGCGCGCCTAAATATCCCCGATCCCCCACAGCCTGGCATCCAGAGAGCCGAAAGCGTGGAGTTGGTACGCATCACAGCGCCGGGAGGTGATGGCCGCAAGATGACCGCCTTGTTTGGACCATTCTCACTCCGCCCTACTCTCCTGCCGTCTTCCTACGAGCGTTAAGCAACATCTGCGACCGCGAACCTTTCATCGTATCAGCCTTACATGAGAAAGCAAAGGTCCCGCGGAAACCACCTCTTCAAGCGCCAGCGCCCAGTACATCTCATTCGTTCAGCAGCGCCCGCCGGCCACGCGATGCCGGGCCGGATCAATATCCTCAATACCTCACGATTGCTGCGCCATTCCCCTCGAGGCTTCCTCCCAGGCTGGGCTGCGGGTTCCAGAGCAGCCCCGGCCGATAACCCACGCGCTCCCTAAAGCAGTACGAGAATTCATGGACCTCTCTATCGTGAGACGTTAGCCTTGTTTCATTTCTCCTTTGATCGGTGTTCCAACAAATGCCATGCAGACAAGGGGTTGTCCCTTCACCCGTTTACCCCATCACTGCTGGAATACCCTCCCATTGCAACCGGATAATGCACGGCGATGGGCTGAAGTGAGTCGAGCAGTATCATATGGCATGAACATCTGACTGACGATCATATTCGGCAGGTGATCAGGATATCTCTCAGGTTTCATCCCCGAACGGACGTAAGCTGATCTCAACAATTCAAGAGAGCAACACTGCTGAGACCATGGACCAGAAAGGGATGTTGTTCTCTTATTTCTCGAAATGTCTGCTGCCCAAACTGGTCTTCATCGGTACGATCCCGGTCGTCCTGATTCCAATCCAACTGATAGATGCGTTGATAAGTGCTTGTTGAAAGGGTAAATACAAGGCGGCATCCACGCCCGACCACAGTCGATCCCATATTTACGAGTGGTATCTATTACAATAAACCCGGCGTATTGGGAAGACAGCGCATGATGCAGCATGGGGTTTATATATGCAGCGTATCTTATCAGCGGGTGCGGGGTGTCTTGGATCACACGTGCTCTCGAAAGTCTCAATTAGTTGGGAGGCTTGAACTTGGAGAAGAGATCCTTCACAGTCTGCGTGACAGGTCAATTGAAAACTCAACCTATAGGAAGCGATGCTCACCTCCGGATTCAGCTCGATACTCGCTCTCTTGAACTCTTCCAATAACTGCCAAAACCTTATCAGTAGACGGACCAAGTCAACTGCAAAGCCAGACCCACCTTCTGGACCCCTTTCCGCAAATCCCCATCCAAGCCCATCTTCATCATCTGCATCGTAGATGGCGGCTTCGTGACATCATACCCTGTATCCTGCATCAATGTGATATCAGACCGTACTAAGACACAAAGACCTTTCTCCTCCATGATCTTGCGCATGTCCATCATTGCATCAACCGCACCTTGGTGATTCCGTATTTTCTCGTAGAATGATTGGACGGTGGGATCGGCGAACGGATCTCGGGGGACCTCGGATGCTGAGCGGGGAGGGGAGAGGCTGAAATGGCAGACGGGGATGACTCGTAAAAGGTAAGAGCGAGAACACGAGGATGAAATGATACGCATGATCGCGATGCTGTGATGAGTGATACAGTGAAAGCATGGAGATCTTATCTCGCCAGAAACATGAGCGACCTCCATCAGGCGATCGATGACGTAAGCAGCTCCGGCCCCTAGCCGGAGCGGAGTCTTACTTTGTTTGCCCAAACTCTCCTGGATCCGGGAAAGCCCACTTGGAGCTTGTCATCTTGCTACTCTGTTCGCCAACAAGCACGGCACCATGACCAGTTCCGACAGACCTTGTACCCTTACACTTCCCGATGGCAAACATTACGACCTCTCCTCCCTGGGATCCGCCAACGCGGATTACACAGCCGAAGTTGGCGAGACGAGCTATAAGCTGAATGTATGTCGAGGAGTCGTCAGCGAGCTTTGGCACCTTGATCATCCCGAGGATATTGGGGGCTTCATCAGTCGGCCGGATGGGGATTTCTCTTTAGGGTGAGTAGAGCTTCTTTCGGCTAATCTTGGTGCTAAAATGAAGTCTAGGCGGACGACCACCAATCTGACACTATCACCAACGAACGAGCCTTTACTGGTTCTTCAGCACGGCTCTCCTTGTCCGCTCAATCCCTCCGAGAACGCATCTACCGCTATCCGAGTCAGTCCCTAATTCAGCTAGGAAATCAGAGCTGATTCCCGAGCTAGTTCATCTGCAGCCCATCCGATTTCCACGCTGGAATACCTAAACTCATCGTCACGATCCCTGCCGACGACCCTGCTCAAGCTTGTCACTTCTTCTTCGAGTGGTCGACGTATGTTGCTTGTCCTACGAACGCGAAGAACGAGCTTCAGCAGGGCCACTACATCGCTTTCGGCGTCATGTGAGATTCTCTCAAACCCCAGCAGACGAAGGAAAGCTGAGAAATCATAGTCTTGCGATAGCCTTCTTCACCTGGCTTGGCGGTCAGACCCTCTACAACAGATTCTACCTGAAACGTCGAGGTCGAGATCAATTCCCCTTCTCTTCCCTTCACCTCCCCGGTTTCTCGCGATCGGGCCATACGGGTCCATCCTTACCCGGACTCGGATCTTTTCGGCGTCGGAGTCAGCGGGCGGGCTACAGTGGAATTCGGGCAGAGGAAAATGACGAGGACGAGGGTTTCGCCAGGAGGTTCAGTCTGGAGGAGGATGATGAGGATGCGGAGGATCTGACGGGGCAGAGAGTGGGCGCCTTGGGGGAGGAGGCGAATGCATGGAGGGGGGCGCCGAACGGACAGGCTAACGGTGTGCAGCAGGGGAAAGTGGGGGTTCATCAGGGTTTGGTGGATGTTTGATGCATCTTTCGTTGGCAAACGAGATTTCTCACACTTTATGTCCGAGCAGTCTTATATGGACAGCAGGAAAAATTGTCTTGGTGATCATCGTCGCAGGCAGCTGATGGACAGGCTCGCCAAGCTATGAAGGTATCGAAATGGTTAAAAGAGTTTGATCATGCTGTTGACAATTATTGACATGCGTGCAATGACTTGCCCCTCCTGACTCCATCTTTCTCCCCCTACACCCCGTCTTCCGATGCGAGACTTAAGAATCGAACCACTTGTCCCCGAGGATCTCCCTCAACAACCCGTCCTTCTCCATAGCCCCGATCGCCTCGTCAAGACTCATCGGGAACCGCTCGGTGATCCCGAGGGACTTTTTCATCTCCTCTGGCATCGGATCCGTCCCGTCGGTCCAAGGACTCTCCTTCATCTCGAATCTGGACTGCTTGCGAACGCCATCGTGGCCTGTCCCGATGATGGTCGACAACTGGAGGGAAGGGTTGCCGAGACAATCGGGGACTCGGATCCCGAAGCGTGATTTAGCGAATCGGCGGATTGGCGCGTTCTTCGTCCTTGCCCAATGTATATCGCCATGACCGGTAAAATCCCACCTGTCGTAACTGTCATACCCGCCTAAGAACACCGCTGAGGCGCCACGGAGATGGCGGTGAGGAAGGAATCCCCATACTCTTCATTCTTGAAGGAAATGTGCATCTGCTGGGCGATTGCCGGACCGTCCTTGATGGCTTGAGGCATCATCATCGCGTGCGGACCATTCTTCTTTGCGCATGACTTGATGATATCGTGTGCGTATACCAGGTTATCGACCGCTGTCATGGAGTCTGCCGGACTGAGAGGCATCTCATGGACGCCGCAGCCATCTTCGGGGTGGAATTTCCAGACGCTCACTCCCGCCTTTTCAAGCGCATCCACCGCGTCCAGATTCATTCGGAATTGAAAAATGAAACGGCTCGAACCACGGCAGAGCTTCCGTATGTCGCGCCCCATCCTTTCCGCCGGGACCATTCAAGACTTCGGTCGACCCAGGCGATTCGAGGACCTGGTACTCGACCTCCGTGCCTACTGTAAACTCCATCCCAAACTCCTCCTGGGCCTTGGCGATCATCTTTCTCCAAATCGACCTCGATTCCCTATCGAACCACGCCCGGTTCAGGCTCCTTCTTCTCCTTGATCCAGCACATCAGCAACCCCCGATCGGAGTCGAGGATCGGTTTCAGCGTCTCCCAATCTGGAATGAATTGGTCTTCGCCGGCATATATCTTATCGAGGTCATAGTGTCCCCCATTGATCCCATAGTAAGTGGTTGATGGAGCGGTAGATAGGACACCCGTATCGGAAGGATTCTTCGCCAGGATGATCGCGGGAGATTTCGTCAAGAGAGTGGTATGGGAAACAATATGATAGTCGACGAGGACAAAGCGTATGAAAAACGTGATGGAGGGATACTTTTCGAGGAAAGGCGGGAGACTGGCTGTGCCCGCTGTTCCTGGCTATGAATGCATCGTCGCGAGCGAGATATTGGATACTTTGGGCCGAGCTTCCATGCCGGGATCCCGACCTGATCCCGCGGGCTGAGAAATTTTGTTTAAAAGAGCCCACACAACAGGTGTTTCCCACGGCCGCCTGAATCTCGGCATCGATGTAACGTCGATCCCTAATTTGTTAACCTTTACAGCCTAAGTCCCTCTCATCGTCCAAGGCTTCTCGTGGGGATCATCACTCCGATCCAATATCACGCCGTCAAGATGATCCGCAATATCCGCCCTTTTGTTTCTAAGCTCTCCTCATCTCCTCATGCCACCACTTCCCTCCGAGCCCTCTCCACCACCCCGATCCGATCTCTTGCCACGCCGACTATGGAAGGACGGAGCAGTCCAGTCAGGGCGACTTCTGTCGAAGAGTTAGTTGATGATGTCTTCGATCGGCTTGCAATGGGGAAGCTGACCTTACGGTCCTTTCCAGGCTCCATCATATGAGCGCCGAGGAGATTTTGAAGGAGAGTGGGGACAGGAAGGATGCTAGCATGCGGCATTTCACAGGTGGGTCAGATCAAAGACTGCGATTAGCATGAATGCTGATCATCGGGAATCCTTGGACGCTCTCAGTTAACTTTGGGCCGCAACATCCCGCAGCTCACGGTGTGCTCCGCTTGATCCTCGAGCTGAATGGCGAGGTTCGTCTCTTTAGCGCTTCGATCGACAACATGAAGCTGATCGATCGCGTCTATAGGAGATTCTCCGAGCAGACCCTCACATCGGGCTGCTCCACCGAGGTACCGAGAAGCTCATCGAGTACAAGACCTACACGCAGGCCTTACCTTACTTTGACCGACTCGATTACGTCTCCATGAGTGCGTCGATCTCATAGTCAGATTGGACTCTTGGACTGGAAGCTGATGTCGATCTGCAGTGACAAATGAGCTGTGCTACTCGCTTGCTGTGGAGAAGCTTCTGAACATCCAGGTCCCGGAACGGGCGAAGTGGATTAGGACATTGTTCGGGGAGATTACGAGGATTCTCAACCACTTGATGGCCGTTTTGACGTGAGTGCGGCACGGAGATAAATCAATCAAGCTGACCTTCATCGATCACCCCATAGTCACGCTATGGGTATGCCGGCTTCTCTCCCTCCATGACTACATGCTGATCTAGATCAGATGTCGGAGCCTTAACTCCCTTTCTTTGGGGTTTCGAAGAGCGAGAGAAGCTCATGGAATTCTACGAACGGGTGTCTGGCGCCCGGTTGCACGCGGCGTACATCCGACCTGGGGGCGTGGCTTTTGACATGCCCCACGGCCTGCTTGATGACATCTTCAAATGGGCAACTCAATTTTCGAGCCGAGTGGACGAGATTGAAGAGGTTGTTACCTCTAACCGAGTGTGGAAGACCCGGACTGTCGGGATCGGAGCAGTTACGGCTCAACAGGCATTGGACTACAGCTTCTCAGGAGTCATGTTGAGGGGAAGTGGAATTCCGTGGGACTTGAGGTAGGTCTTGCCCCCAGATCAGACACAGCTTCTGACCGGTTTTTCAGAAAAGTGTCGCCGTACGACAAGTACGACGAGGTCGAGTTCGATGTTCCGGTTGGCAAGAACGGCGACTGCTGTGGGTTGGGTTCTATCTGAAGCTGTGTGCCAAGATCTGAGTCGGATGTCAACTACAGATGACAGATACCTGTGCCGAGTACAGGAATTCCGGGAATCCCTCCGCATCATCCACCAGGTTTGCTGCCATTCAATTGCGGGTCTGCCTGACTGACATGATATCGCGCTCAGTGCCTGAACAAGATGCCCGCAGGCGCCATCAAGGTCGATGACCACAAGATTGTGCCGCCTCCACGAGCCTCAATGAAGGAGAGCATGGAGTCGCTCATCCACCACTTCAAGGTCTGCCTTCCGTTCTTCTTTCGGCTCTAGCTCACATGGACAGCTTTTCTCAGAGGGTTACGCTGTCCCGCCGGGCGAGACGTACTCCGCCATCGAGGCACCGAAGGGCGAGATGGGCGTATTCATCGTCTCGGACGGATCCCACCGACCTTACCGATGCAAGATCCGCGCACCTGGTTTCGCCCATCTTGCCGGATCCGACTTCATGATGCGCCACCACTTCCTGCCTGATGCTGTCGCCATCATCGGGACGATGGACTTGGTCTTCGGCGAGGTGGACCGGTAGAGATTTTGTAGCATAGTAATCAATGCATCGATATCGAGTACCCAAATATGTGTCTATGGCATCGGCAAAACACTTCAATCTCGCTGGAGCTACTACCCACAACCGTGTAAGCGGCGGTGAAATCCTCCTGCATAAAGTTAGACGCACCAATTCATCAGTTGATCTCCGGCCTTCTATCGGGAGGTCTCTCAGCTGAGTCGTTGAAGCCTCCGGTGTCAGACCAAGGTATTCAGCTGTGAAGACCCGCAGAATCCGGTTCCATCTTCGCAGAGCGGTTAATGATAAGACCGAGGCGTCATCCTGCCGCGCAGCCATCGGATCAGACACCTGCTCAGCGTGGTCGAGGGAGCTTACGGCCAAGGTATGCCAGACCCTCGGGAACGGGTTCGAGATGACATGCAAGATGCTGACTCCCCTCTCCAGGAACTGTCTGTCGTCTGTACACTGTCCCGACCTGCTCATAGCGTACCGCTCACCGGCGTGTGATCATCCCCAATCATCCCCTTGTGTCCCTTCGAACTGGCAAACCACCCCTCCTGCCCCGTTTCCACCTCGACCAACCCCGCCTCTCTCAACCTTCGATCCGCACTCGCCATCTCCGCGAAGAGCCAGTCTGTCTCGCGGTAATATGACAGTATCCGGGAATGGGAGTTACCGATGAGATCGAGGAGGACGAGGTGGTCGATCGTGTTGAGCACGGTTGGCAGGGGGCCGGTGTTTAGTCGTCGTCTTGTGAGTGGGTGGGAGGAGGGGAGATAGGTTGTTTCCCAGAGCGAGGCGAGATGCCTGTTTGAATCAGCCTTCGAAGCAGAGGAGGAGGTCGGACGGACCGAGCACCGTAGATCGAATCTGTATCTGTCCAGGTTTTGAACGCTTCTTCCCCATCGAAGAAGACGAGCTGCAGAGTCGTCTCTGCCGCTTCTTCCTCGTCGAATCCGTCGTGGAGGATCCCAGCTCCAGAACCTACGCGATTCCGCCGGACTTCAAGCAGAGGCGTCAGAGCCGCAGCAAGGTCGAGCAGCATAGCACATGCTGCCGCAGAATCCGTTGCGCCGACGAACTGCCTTCATGTCAGTCAAACGCTACGGGAGGATCTGTGCGGACCTCGTACTTGGTTCTGAGGATAGTCCGGGAAGTAGAGCGAGTCGAAATGCGCTGCCAGGACGAGCTTGCGAGGTGCGTCCGGGTCGAAGGTGTAGATGAGGTTCGTGAACACTCTATCGCCAATCGGGGTGGAGTCGGTGAATTGTGTCTGCGATAATCACACTCTGTCAGTCGCAAGCGACCAGCGCGCAACCGAAGGACCGGTGGGATGGCTAAGGACGACTGACTTGCTCTTCATGCCACTTGAGCTGCTTCAAGACCGACGAGATGTACTTCTGCACTAGTGTACTGGCGATTGATCAACCAATGAGCGTTCACGGTTCGAGGAGACTCACTTGTTCTCCGTTCCAGCTAGAGTCACACTAGTCTTCAGCTAGGCCATAGGACCTAAGGGTCGAAAGAGTGGACATACCGGCTCGAGGGATTAGGATCTTCCCCAGATGACCTTCTGTCACCGAAGTTGATTCCGGCGGGTCAAGCTCGGCTAACGCTCGGACTAAGTCATCAGAAAGTGTCTGAAACTGTCGCATTCGATGGCCGGAGGTGAGATCGTCCTCGGCGACGCAAAGGTTGCAGAGGAAGAGGCCTAGGAGAAGGAAATGGAAGAGGGGGATTCTAGGGCAAGGTCTGGGTTTGGTATGTCGAAGGGTATCGAACGGTGAGGTATACCGCGTCATCGTCGCCAAAGCGACCTGTTCCTGCCACGTTTCGCCGACGAGAAGCTAGGCATGAAGGAGGAATACTCGTCAACGTAGGATGGGACTAATATGGGGAACAGATGAAGAGGTGTTGAGCAGATAGCTCGCCTGGACACGTTGGGCGGAGTAGACCGCCTGTAGCGCCAAATGCAGGTACCCCGATTCGAGGCCATGTCTATGCTGAACGGAACGAGGAGAAAGAGACAGCACTCTGGGCTCTCGTGAAAGGGGAAAATGCATGTAATGGAAAATGCATGTAATCTGCCCTCATCCCCGCCAGAACCTCCTCCTTGATGCTCTCTTTCCTCGCAGCCCTCCCTTCGCATCACCTTCTCTCACCAAACTCAGAGTTGACACTGGGACCTCATTCTTCGTCCTTGTGAACGTATTTATCGCGGATATCCTTCCATTGTTTCTATATGCAACCCATCAGCTGTGCTCGTAAGCCATCTCCGCATCTCCGCAAAGCAACTGAATGCAGATTGCCGTGGCGTTCGAACAGCCGAGACGATTTTGGATATGGGCGGAGCACTCACTCCTCGGTTGTGTCTGTCCCAGAACGCAGTGGTGACGAGGTCGAAGCCCATAGAGAAAGTAAAGGCGGCGAGGAAGATTGAGGAGACGAAGACGGAGTTTCTCTTAAAAAGAGCGTTATAGATCGGCTGTGAGGTTTACGCCGGGGTACGAGGGTAGCGAAGCATTCCAGGAGTGCGAGGCGAAGTTGGCGGAGTGTCCGGGAGGAGCGGACAGTTGCCGGGACATTGGGATCAGCAGCGGATTGATAGCGAGAATGGGTTAGGAGTAGGACCGGAAACGTCCATGAGAGTCGGAGTCCAAGGGTGGGACACGGCGAGGAGGAGGATAGGTGTGTTGCATCCGGGGACAAGATGGATGGGAGGTGTATGGGAGCAGCGAGTGAGACGGTGGGATGAAAGGACAGCGAAGACGAATTGATACAAAAAACAAGGGTATGTTCAGCTTCGGTCCAAGTATGGGAGCCGTCAAGGCATGCACGCACCGTAGCCATCCTGCCAAGTCCTCCCCAGCGCAAAAGGCGTTGACCAGAGTTCGAGGGCGAATAATGTCAAAGTTGTCTCGGCATGAAACTAGCTAAACCGGGGGGGAGCATATCGGTGTTTCACCTACTATATCCGGCAATCCGCCGCGTGGCTCCTGGTTGGTCGCGCTCTTCAATTCTGCTCTCCACCCTTGCTTCAGCTACTCTTACTGATTCAACAATAGATTTGAGTCCGGTACTACAACACTCGATTGTCGCATATCCATAGAGATTTTCGTCGCGGCAGATTTAGGGTAAGGCTGAAGGACAAAGGGGAGAATCAATCCGATAGTTCGGAACCGAGGTCAACATCCGCCAACGAAGTGTTTACGGGGCTCAACTGCATCGACTAAATCGACTCAACAACAACGGATACGATCAGAATCTGATTTTCCTCGCACTTGCTCCTGGAGCTCCGCATCGCTCGTCCGAGCTGCTTTCAAGGTCCTTAAAGCTCTAGGCCATCGCACCACGATTGACCGACGCTTGAAACGGTTGACAGCGGGAGTCTTCACAGCATGAAAGGGCTCAAAAAGGCGATGGTGAGTTGCACCTTCGACTCGACTTCATTGGCCCAGCTTCGGGAGTCAGTGCGAGCCCGGGAGACTGGATGTATGGACATCGGGGGAATGAAGAGGAGGTTCTAGCTGGACCATGGACATCCGCGGAGAAGGTCCCCTGACTGCATTGACTCTCGTGTCTCGCCGGAGAGAACAGGCATCTTGGGCCCAGCATACGACTTCAGCTGACTTCTTAATTCTCCAGAACTTGTCGCGCACGAAATCCGGTGACCAAAAGTCGAAACCTCAGGGCCCTTCCCCCGTCAAACCCCAGCCATTCCTAGCCAACTCCAACTCCCCTGGCCCGTCCTCCCCAGCTCTTTCCTCTCCTGTTAGCCGCACCTCTCAATCCCCGTTCAGCAACTCGGATGGTGCGGGCCTCGGTCAAAATCAGGGTGGACCGACCACACCGCGTCGATCCCCTGTGTCCGACAAGACGTCACCTGCCCCACCGCTTGTTGTGATCTCCGGCGCCCCCAACCCAGGCTCCATCATTTCAGAGATGCCAGTGGACCCTATCCCTCATTCCCCTCATGGCAGGGGCTTCGGATCACCCGATCGACAGCTGGGACCTGATGGGCAGCCCACTCCGCCAAAAGCTGGGCCACTGAATCGGTTGCGAGGAGGACCGAAGGATACAATCCCGATCGTGGGGAAGACACCGAGAAAGCAGAGAAGTAGCAGATTCTATGTTGCGGAGAGGGTGGATATCGAGAAGCTGCCGAATTTCATGGGTGAGTCCTCCGTTACATCTCGCGTGGCTATAAGGCTGCTCCACCGAAGCTCATTACTGATCCGCCGAGCAGACGTACGGTTGGAGGAGCGGAACGATCTCTTCGTGCAAAAGCTGCAGCAATGTCACGTCCTATTCGACTTCAATGACGCGAGCAGTGAGCTGCAGAGTAAACAGGTCAAAGCGCAGACACTTCACGAGGTGCTGGAGTACATCACCACTCAACGTGGAGTGATCACTGAGGGGATATATCCCGAGGTCGTGGGCATGGTGAGTGGGCCGTTGCCTCCCTGTGTTCGCCATTGAGCCATGTGCAGTTCGCGACCAACCTCTTCCGCTCCATACCCCCACAAGTGAACCCCACAGGCGATGCCTTCGACCCCGAAGAAGATGAGCCAGTGCTCGAGCTGGCATGGCCCCATTTGCAAATCGTCTACGAATTTTTTCTTCGTTTCGTCGAAAGTCCGGACTTCAATACAAATATCGGCAAACGGTTCATCGACCAGGGCTTCGTGTTGCAGGTAGGGTTTCCTCGAAATCATTTCTCGCACGACTGACAGCCGATTGCCGCAGCTTCTTGAGCTCTTTGACAGTGAGGATCCTCGAGAGCGCGACTTCCTCAAAACGACGCTTCACCGGATCTATGGCAAATTCCTCAACTTGCGAGCCTTCATCCGACGGTCAATAAATAACGTTTTCTTCCAGTTCATATACGAAACAGAACGACATAATGGTATCGCCGAGCTCCTCGAAATTCTAGGGTCCATCATCAACGGCTTCGCCCTACCGCTGAAGGACGAGCACAAAACTTTCCTCACCCGCTCGCTCATTCCGCTCCACAAAGCGAAATCGCTAGCACTGTATCACCCGCAACTCGCCTACTGTGTCGTCCAGTTCCTGGAGAAGGACGCCGGCCTTACCGAAGAAGTCTTGCTCGGCCTGCTCAGATATTGGCCGAAAGTCAATTCGCCAAAAGAGGTGATGTTCTTGAACGAGGTCGAGGAGATACTCGATGTGATCGAGGCAAACGAGTTTCCGAAGATAATGCAGCCGCTCTTTGTGCAATTGTCCAGGTGCATCAACAGCCAGCACTTCCAGGTGAGCCCGCAGAGAAGCCAAGCCTCAAGTTCCGCTGATAAGATCCCAGGTTGCTGAGCGAGCATTATACTATTGGAACAACGAGTACATCGTCAACCTTATGGGTGAACACATCGCCACCATCCTCCCCATCGTCTTCCCGTCTTTGTACCAGAACTCAAAGTCGCATTGGAACCGGTCAGCCATCTTATTGTGAATGATGATGTTTATGCTGACTCGGTGATTAGGACAATTCATGGCATGGTGTATAACGCGCTCAAGCTATTTATGGAAATCAATCCGGACCTTTTCGAGGAGTGCCAGAACAACTACAAGACTTCTCGGCGGACGTAAGTCATCCCTCTCGGTTAAGCGATAATAGCTGATTTGTTTTCAGCGATGCCGAGAAAGCCATCACACGATATGATGAGTGGCTGAATCTCCGCGAGCAAGCCATTACCAACCATTCAACGAGCGGTTCGAGCAATCCCCTACCGAAATCCATCACCGATGCACCTCCACCCCGACCACAGCCTTATCAGGATGAGGAGATGACCGATGTTTCGGTGGACATGACGGCCAACGGGTTTGACGCTTCGGAGAGCTTCACACTGGACCGCTCAATGGCGGAAGATATGGTGCCAGTTGCAGATCCCGGATTGGAGAGGCCTTCCGTGAGCTCGATGATGCTTGTGTGCGTCAGGGCTGACGAGATTTTAGTCCCTTTCACCCCTGGGATTGGGCATTCAAAATAACTACAATCCCGGCTCGAGCCCCTCGCCAACGGGACCTCACATCCGGCGAAAATCGGTCCTGCCAATCGACCCTGCAGTGATGCGCGATCTCCAGGTTAGTCCCTCAAACTCCTGGAATACGAATGCTAAAAGCGCTCGCAGAATCACCGGAGTCTTGAAGGCGCTGTTCCGACACATCTTCCACCACCCGAGGCGGAGGCTTGAGCCTGTCCTAGTCCCCGACGTCTGCATCGCACTGGCTGTATCTGCTGTTGGGAAACTAGGCGACATACTTGCGACCGGTTTCAAAATCTCTCTTACCTTTGCATATTTCGCTTTTCCATGACTTTTCATCACGTACTCGTGAAGGACGCATCGTTTCCAGGACCCTAGATGTAAGATGGGGAAGCATGCAGGGCGATCTACTTCGCTTTGGATTTAGGGATTTCCCTTAGTCGGCCTGTTTGACTGATGCGGGCTTGAGAATACCTTGGCTTCCTTGAGACGGCGAGGCGTGTTCTGTGCAAGACCCTTTCCAGTGTATCAAGAAGACCGATGCATCACCCCTTACTTCCTTCCCTGCTGCTTCAAGGCCGAAGCAATCGCCGCCAGCATCTGCGGTCTCTCTCTCAGATAATTCACTTTCGCCCTCCTCAAATCCCTAACCGGTCCTTTATTCCCTTCCGCCCTCCTAACAACCCTAACCTCCTTGATCATCGGACTACAGACCTTGAAACTCACTTCAACCCCTACCTTATTGACTATATTCCGCAACCGAAAACTCGTGTCGACGCCACGACGTCGCATACCCATGAGTACGCCTGAGAAGGTGGTGGTGGACGTGCGAGTCGGATTGGCGTGGGAGATGACGGTCAGGACGGATCCGGGCCGGAGGCGAGTAAGGTGGCGCCGAGAGAAGAGGGTGGCGCAGAGGGATAGGGGGTCGTAGGTGGAACGGAGGGAGTCGTTGAGGTGGGTTATGAGGGACCAGCCTTTGCGCGGGTGGAGGAGGTTGGGGGGTGGGGTTTGGGTGGTGAGGGTGGAAGGTGGGTAGAGTGAATGGGTGGAAAAGGGGTAGGCGGGATTGGGGGCTGAATTGGTGTGGCTTTAGAAGGTGATTGAGAGTCGGACACAGACATACCTGGAGGAGCGGGGGGAGGACCGGCACTAATGAATCGGCGAGAGGATGAGGCGATTGGCGATGTAGCCGTTTGCTGGCGGGGGGAAAAGATGTTTCGGTAGATTCCCATGGTAGGATGGCGGGGCATGACGCAGAAAATCAAGTGCTGAGGTCCGCTACATCAACCTATGTCGTATACAGATTTTCGATTGAAACCGTGACCCGATCACGTCCCGCTTGGAAGTCCACGTCATGTTGTGACGGGCTCTCGAGCCGAGATCCTTTCTCTCCCCGTTTTGACGGCCTCAAAGGGCAAATGCCGGTCGATTCTCCTCCAACATCGCTCTTCTTGCGCCCCCCACTCTGCCTTGACAGAAATTGAACCTCTTCGACTTCGAAAAAGTCAGAATCAGATTGCCAATTCAACAACGGGTGGAATGTCTGATTTCTCAATCAAGGTCTTCTTAACAGAATTCACAATGGCCTAGCCCCCCGGGATCAAGCTGGATCCACCCAGACACCGCAGAGAGCATCATCTCCCATGCTTGACAAGAATGAGCGGGTATGTTGGCCCTTTCCTACCTCTACCTGACAATTAAGCGCTTGCATGAAGCGCTGAAAGCCATCTTAGGCGACCCGCCAGGCTCAATTGCAGAAGGCCCTCTCCACAGCCTATTTGAATCACCAGATCTCGGAGCTTGAATCTCGAGTGCACGCTATCGATTTGCCGAATGGCCACCACGATCATCATGGTAACCACGAGCGCATAGCCGAGTCAGCGTCGTCCCGAGGTGGTCGAGGGAGATGTGGGGGTGGCTTCGGACGAAGACACGGTGAAGAAAATGGACGTGGTGGGCACGAGGGTGGGCTTGGAAGAGGCAAGCATGGTGAGAAAGGAAGGATCGACGATTCGGACGAGGACAGGGATCAAGAGGTGGACAAGGAATGGAGGGTAGTTGTGGTGGATGTCTCTGCACTGCTCTGGGCGCCTAAGGCGGTCAAGAGAGTGATGGGCAAGGGATGGGAGGTGATTTTGCCCCTAGAAGGTATGACCACCTGCCCTCCAGCGGCCATTGCGCTGAGCTGAGGGGCTTAGCGATTCGCACTCTGGACCTCTTGAAAAAAGGCAACTCCCCGACCGCTCAAGCCGCCCGCGGCGCAGCCCGCTACATCGAGCACGCTTCTCGCCACCACCGTCTCCTTTCGGCAGATCCATCCGTGACAGTCCAGCTTGGGACGGATTACAAGAAGGGTCGTGGCCTGCGCCTTCAACGCGATGACGAGTATCGCGCCCCCGAGACAATCAGCGAGCTTGCGATTCCGCCTGTGGATGGCGCAGCCCAAATGCCGAAATGGGTAGTATCGGTACTCAGCTGCGCGGCGTTCTTTGTCAGGATCGCCTTTGCTGAGGCTGCTGTTGATGACAAGCCGGACGGAGAGGAGTTTGACGAAGCCAAGCCAGTGCTCCTTGTTGCCAACCCTCCACTAGCGGTCGAGGTGGAAATGGTCGAGGGGGAACGCAAGGGGGAGAACGGTCCGAACTTTGCCGATCGAGGCGAGGGTTATCTTATCTCGCAAGAGGCTGAAAGATTCGAGCTGAACCTGGAGGTTCTCCGAGATGAGGACGCCGAGGAGTTCGTCTTCGACGCCGAGCTTGGTCGCGGGAAAGGCCATAGGCGTGGTGACGGTGGTGGGGGTGGACGGGGCCGAGGTGGCCGAGGAAGAGGCGGAGGTCGTGGTGGAGCAAGGAAGCAGCCGGAAGAACCCGAGAGGGAGGTCAAGATCCTCTTGCGAAGACCTCAATCGAATGACGAGAGGTCGCCACATCCGAACCAGTCATCGCTTCCGCCAATCTTGGAGCCTCGCTCAGTGAGCGAGCATCTGTCGCCTATGCCACCAGTGGCACAAGTCCGCCCAATACCCGAACACCCACAGCCACCGCCTTTTGAGCACATGCCGCTGCCGCCTGGACACGGATCTCCGCCGCCACCGCCTGGTCATGGACCTCCGCCGCCGCCGCCCTGGCACATGCGATCGCCACGTGGGAACATGCTTCCCCCTCGCGATCATCACGGCCACTCTTCGCCGCACTCGCCCGACTACCGCTATGCTGGATCCTCAGACCACCCATCGCCATTCGCACCCGACTACCACTACTTTCCCCGTCCTCCACCGGACGCGTTTCGGGGCGGTCGCGGCCGAGGTGGTCGTGGACGCGGTGGACCAGATGGTCTCCGTGGGCTTGGCGGTGGACCAGATGGCTTCCGGGGTCACGGAGGTGGAAGGGGTAGAGGTGGAGGTTTCACGCTACTGCAACGCCCTGGTCCGCCACCGGGACCACCACCTGTTGCGCACCCAGGCGACGAGCCAAGAGTCGTGCTGCTCCACAGACCCAAATGACAGGATCACAATACGGAATCGACTATCGTCAATCATCTAGACTGGTGAACCGCGGACATCACGTCTCAAGAGAAGGCAGAGTCACAGAGTGGCTGTCGTTCCACTGAGGATGTCTCCGAAAGCTGTCAGCAGGATCGTCAAGCAGAGCTTGTGCAGGAACGGATCAGCTGGATGTGTGCGATACTATGGGATGCCCCTTTCACTTTGTCTGCGTTGTCTTTGGTGGTGCTATATCTGCATGCGGATGAGTGCATGTAGCGATTGTCTCAGCCTTGCAGCAGGCTTATCGCCGATAAAATGGCACTCTGAATCCACTCAACAACGCCCTCGCCGCCGCCTCCGCCTTATCCCCCTTCTGATTCGTCTTGAAGTACATATGAAACCCATGTAATCTCGGATAAGCATCGATATTCGCCTCGATCTGCGGGAAGAGCTGCATCGCTGCAGGCGGTAAACCGAAAGAAACGATACCAGCTAGCGAGTTCGCGGTCGAGTCTGCCTTGGCCTGAAGGGGGAGTGGGACACCTGGATATTCTCTGATTCGGGGGAGGACGAAATCGACGAGTGATTGGATGTAATCGTACATCGCGTCGCCTTTGATCTCGACTTTCACCGCTACTGGCATTCCTGATCGGAGTCGCCATGCCGCGGCTCCTTGTCGAGCGAGGACAACTTGTACACCGCTCGAACCGCTTCGCCCTCCTCCATCCGGTGCTTCCCCTGAAATAGCCCGTAGCGCCATGATGGCGGATAAGAGGTGCTGCTTATTCCCAATGGCTTCTTTCACCATGGTATGCAGGATGATGGAATCGAGTTTGGGGATATTGTCGGGCGTGATGACGCGAGGCTGGAGTCGTTTCGCCTTGTTCGGTTGAGGACGGTTTATCTCATATGCGTTCATTGGTTCTTGAGGAGATGGGATCTTGGGGGGTTTACGAGCGAGTCGATGATTGTAGGACATGTACATGAGGTCGGACGAGAGGGTGGTGTCGTAGTGCTCGTGGTAGCGGGATGGGTGGGTTGGGCCGAGGCGGATCTCGGGGAGGATGAAGTGTTTAACGGGGGTGTGGGTGGTCGCAGTCCGACGGAGGGCGTGCAAAGTGACACATCGAGGGGAAACCTGTCGAGAAGAGGAGGAGGATGCTACTGATCTCAATGGTGACAAGGACATGGTGAATGGTGCTATTGATGTAGAGTATAGTAGAGACACCTGGGAGCCAGGAATTTTCTTCGTCTCGAGAGATACCGGAATCAAATCTTCCCTCGCGTGGTCCTGTTGACGGTTTGCCCACGCATGAAACTCCCGTCATTCTTTTGGTGCGACTCTCGTCTGACATCAAGCCTTGATCGATCCCGGACGCTCAGGAAAAGACCTGAAGGGGTGACTCTCAGCCTTGGAGGGGCTACAATATGCCCTCTCCCCCACTCTCCATCGTCCAGTCCCTCTCACCTCGGATAGCCCTTCTCACCTCGGACGATGTGGTGGGATCTTGTGAGGCGAACGGGTGTAGGGGGTTGGATGAGCTGCTCAGACCATGGGAGGGTAGCACTGAGAGGGGTACGGTAGTTTCAAAGTGGTCATCCGAGCCGCAGCTGATCCGTTCTGGCAGTGTCCATCCTATCCTCCACCTTGACCCCGACCATCCACCCCACCTTCCCGCTCCGATTCGTCAACTACGCCTCAATCTTTCCGAACCCCGCCGCCTCCTCACCGAATCCAGATATGGTCATTGACCTGATCAGCAGCTTCGTGGGCTCAAGGAAGCCTGGTGCGCCCCATCCATACCCAAATCTTCTCAGCTGAACATGGGCCAGAGGAGGAGCAGCACTACCCCCTCACTCGCTCCCTACTCCTGTCCTCGCGACCACTCGCCTCTCACGAGACCCTGAATCATCCCGTTGGCATGCTTCTCGCCGTCTCGACGGCTACGCCGGATCCTCTGGGCACGCTTGGAAGACTTCATGGACGAGCGGTTGGCCCGATGAGTCAGAGTGTGCCATGGATGGATGGGCTGAGCGTCATGAAGCTCTTTGTGGTGATCCACGATGTCAGCAAGATGGGCGAGGACCTGACAGGGTAGGTCATTGGACGATCGGAGATCTACCAGGACTGACGTTCTTGGCAGAGCAAATCTGCTCCTCGCCAGCGTCAAGAAGGCGTATGGACCACATACCACCCTGCTCGTCATAAACTCCCAGGTCGAGCGACGAGCACCCCCAGACTCTCCCGACGTCACGACGCATCCGTCAATACCTCTACCACGCCCATTCACGCCAGAACAGGCCAATCCATCCGCCCTTCCGCAAGTCTACGCCTCCGCCCTGTCTTCCTTCACCCTGTCACCAATGACCGCAGATACTGCCTCGATGGGGGATGGTCCTGACTCCGGCACGGTCAGCAGTCCGTCTAAGCCGGCACGGAGAAAGTTTTATGGCTCGAAACTCTCGGCCGAGGACACACAACGCCTGGCTGCTCTGGTTCGAGAGCTCGTGGTGCAGAGCTTGGTACCGTGGATGGAGGCTCGAGTGAGAGAGTGGAATGAGGTGTATCAGGCCAATCGGAGAGGCCTTACTGGGCGGCTGTTCGGTGCTGGGCGAAAGCTGTTTGCGAGTAGACCGAACAGTCCTGCGCCAAATGCCGCTCCACTTGGCTACAATACGGTCAAGGGGTAGTGAGTAGCCTCATTGCAGGCGATGCCTTAGCTAAGTTGAGCAGCTACCCAATCGCCTCTGTTGAGGCGCTCACTCGCCGACTCGCCGACTTTGCCTTTATGCTCCGGGACTATCGCTTTGCCTCGACCATTTACGACTCCCTGCGACGCGATGCCGCTCAGGACCGAGCATGGCGATACTCCGCAGCTGCGACTGAGATGTACGGCTTGTCCCTCCTTCTCTCCAACAGCTACTTCCTTCCTTCCACCCCACCCACACCTCCTGTCTCCGCTTTCACCACCCTTCAGCACACCGATATCTCTTCCTGGCTCGAGCAATCGGTACTAGCATATCAGGGTCGTGCACCCGCGAATCAGATCCAGCTAGACGCACTGCGTATAACGGTCCTTTACTACGAAGCTTGGAAGACCATCGGGGAGTGGAGAGGTGTTGGTTATGCGTTGGTCAAGTCGGCGGGAGAGGCTGACGAAGTGCCGAGCGCCGTGATGATCGAGGAAGCGGCTGCGGCAGACGTTGCGGGCGGGAAGAGTCAGCGAGGAAGGCGGAGACGAGCCTTTCATTTGGTCTTAGCAGCTCGGCGGTACGAGACGGCGGGACTCGTTAGTCCCAAGGCTGTCATTGGTTTCTTCGCTCACGTCGTGACGCCAGAAAACCTATTCCCGACGATGCCTTGATAGGGCTGCTCAGCTTTACCGCCCGACGGCATGGACAGCTGCTCAAGATCGGATAGAATACTCTCTCGGTCGACAAGCATACACGATTGGCGAGAGCGATGTGGCGGTCGAGCATTTCTTGCGACTCCTGCGGAAGGAGGACACCGGCGTTCCCGGCTCTCAGGGCGGGGTGCTCGAAGACATGTCACTGGCGTACGAGGTACGTTTAGACAATGCCTGGCCACATCTGCTGATTCGGTCCAGCAACTCGTGGCTCACCCAGACATGCTGGCCTCCGCGAGCGGCAAGCTCGAACTTCCGACTTCTGTCTTTGACACCAAAAAGACCAGAATCGCCAGCGCTTCTTCATACGCATCCACGAGCGGATCAAGCGAGCAGTGGGCCGATCTTGAGGCTCAAGTCCTGAACAAATGGGATCGGAAGGGAAAGCGGCCGATGAGACTCTTGCCCGACGAGAAGATGCTGTCTGCCGCTGTCGGGGGTGCGTTATTCGGACAACTCACGATAGCTCATTGACGATATGCTCAGAAACCCTTCAGTTGGGGCTGACCGCAACAAATCCCCTCAACGCCCCTCTCGTTCTCAGCGATCTGACAGTGACAGCCGATCGGCCAGATGCTGTCTCGATCACAATGATTCCTGAGGTCACGCTCGATCCCTACGAAACCCGGACAATAGAGATAGCTATCACAAACCTGATAGCCACGACCTTCACGGTTACCGACGTCTCCTTTATGTATCACCGCTTCCTTCCCTGTAGGCAGTCCTTACGGCGGCGAGGGAAGCGATTACACGTCTCGAAAACTGAGCGACTCACACCGACATTTGCGGCCGATACGACTCTGACGGTCGACATTGGCGATGCTCGACCGCAATTGAGAGCAGAGCTAAGGGACCTCCCTATGGTCCTGTACGCAGGGGAGGAAGTGGACGCTGTACTCCTTTTGACCAATGTGGGCAAGTTGGCGGTGGACGACGTACAGCTTCTGACGAATGGGATGGGAATGATCAGACTCAGAGATTCAATCAGTGAGTTCCCCGCATGTTCTTTCGAACAAACTCGCTAAGAG